>ENA-UOYA01000973-UOYA01000973.1-activated-sludge-metagenome-genome-assembly--contig:-NODE-973-length-33200-cov-7.530276_pt1 | contig 33200 bp, 27 predicted proteins | sample MGYA00238163_ERZ764804 | MGnify/ENA primary metagenome ERZ764804 (study PRJEB28919, sample SAMN05720223) | activated sludge metagenome | isolation source: Anaerobic digester | place: Hong Kong... | reverse complement strand
GAAAAATACAACGATTAATTATAAAACGGCACTTAAATTAGTGAATTAGTAAATTAGCCATACAAAAATATTATGTAAAGATTGCGTAGCTTTTGGACTGCGCAATCTTTTTATTATAATGCATGCAGTCGAGAACTACATAGCGATGGAAATTGATGATAATACAAATAAAGCGATATTGTGGTTAGTTCACAATATCGCTGCTATTCTTCTTGTATTAGTATTAAAATTTATGATTAAATAAGCAAGTAAAATTGTTAATAGCAGTTAAAATTAACTGGGAATTCAAGTTGACAGAAAGCCATCTGAAAAGCTTCCGCTTTCAAGAGGATACTTTATGCTTTAACGACAGTACAAAGTATCCTGAATAATTTCATCTATTTAAAGTGCAGATTCAATTAAATTTTTATCAGAAGCAATGCGCTTAACGGCTCGACAAAAAATATATCTTCACAATGAGCAAACGGCTCAGCTGATGCTATCTCTCCATTTACGATTATACCGTAGGAACCAGTTATCTTTTCACTGTATACTTTATCAGATGCATTAATAACAAGCTTGATATTATCATCTATATTCATTGAAATGACCTTTTCGCTGCCTGTATCGGTAAAAGAAACACGTTTGCGTATTTCATCACCGTTTATCATTCTGAAAGCCGCATATTTTTTTCTCACGGCAATCAAACCTCTGTAATAATTAAAAATATCACTATACTGTGACTTTCTGTTCCACTTAAGACTATTTACGCTGTCCGGAGATGAATAGCTGTCATGGTCAAATCCGCCATCCGAAAGTGGTTTTGAGCGTAAAAATTCCTGTCCTGCCTGAATAAACGGTATACCTTGGGAAAGGAACACTATTGCTGCAGCAAGCTTATCCATTTTAATCCGAGTTGCTTCATCAGCATTGGGAACAGTATAATGAAGCTTATCCCACAGCGTAAGGTTATCATGAGCTTCTACATAATTGACACTCTGCTGAGGAGTATCCGTCCATAAATTAGTTTCGGTTTCAATTTGTGGATGGCCAATTCCACCCGTCATTGCCAACTTTACTTTTTCTATAGAAATACTGCCGCCATTTACAAAGCCTGCATGATTGTCAATAAAAACATCACCCTTGACAGTATCACGAAAATCATCACTGAACATTGCCATTAGCGGCATTTTTTCTGCATTAACCTTAATGGCACGATTTTTTTCCGGAAGAGGAGATTTTCCGCCTGTCCATCCTTCTCCGTAAAGAATGACATTGGGGTTGATTTCGTGAAGCTTATAACATATAAGATTAACTGTTTCAATATCATAAAGTCCCATCAAATCAAATCTGAAGCCGTCAATCTTGTATTCCTGCGCCCAATAGCAAACACTGTCTAAGATAAACTTCCGAGCCATTAATCTGTTTGTGGCAAACTCATTTCCACAGGCTGAGCCGTCTGAATATTTTCGCCCGAAGCTGCGGTAATAATAACGAGGAAAGATCTTATTAAAAGCAGAATCCTCAAGTGAGTATGTATGATTGTATACAACATCCATAATTATGCCGATACCCTCATCATGAAGTGACTTTACAAGCTGCTTAAATTCTTTTATACGTACTCTTCCATCGTAAGGATCAGAGGAATAAGAGCCCTCGGGAAAATTAAAATTCTGAGGATCATAACCCCAGTTAAAACTACTGTTTTTATTTGCCTCATCAACAGTGGCATAATCGAAAACGGGCAGCAGATGAACGTGTGTCACACCCAATTCCTTTATATGTTCAATGCCGATTTTATCCCCTGCCGAATTTACAAGGCCACGTTCAGTAAAAGCTGTAAATAACCCCTTGTTCTTAAAGTTTCCGCTTTCATCCCAAGAAAAATCACGAACATGAAGCTCATACAAAATTGCGTCATTTTGCTTGTCAAGCTTAACATACCCACTGCTTTCCCACCCCGGAGGATTGGTTTTATCAAGGTTTACGACCATACTTAATCTTCCGTTTATGCCGCCTGCCTTGGCATTTATATCGGCAGCTTGTTCTGTTTTCCCATTATGGGTAACATCATATGCATAATAAATCCCGTCAAGATCTCCTTCAACTGCAGATTCCCAAACTCCATGTGAATTTTTACGCATTGAAAATGATTTTATACAAGTGTCCCCGTTAATATCCGATGTATAAAGCTTAAGTACAGCATTTTCCGCAAGGGGCGACCAAACACGAAAAATCGTTTCCTTTGGCGAATATATTGCTCCGAGAACTCCGCCGTAAAAATACTTACGATCAATATCCCTTATCATTATTCACCCTCCTTTAAAATTACTATTGAATATTTAGGCATCTTTAAAATACCATTTTCAAGCGTAATTTCTTCATAAGGTGATACAGTAAGGTAACCTCTAATATCGTTTTTATCAAGCTCAAGAGCCGCATCCGTAAGATTTAGTGTTTCGTGAGAAAAATTGTATACTATGGTTAAGCTGCTGCCGTTATAATTTCTTTTTACAGCACAGATATCAGCATTCTCAAGTGCAATTTCCGTTACGCTTCCTCTTGCGATTTCGGGATTCTCATTACGTATTCTCAATGCCCGCTTGTAGTAATTCAGAATTGAAGCAGGGTCATCAAGCTGTTTGTCAACTGCTTCAAACGCACTTGGCTGAATTACAGCATCCTTAGGTCCATTTGTCATACCGTTGCTGTTTTCATTGCTCCATAGCATCGGGGCCCGTATGTTCTCGTGCTTGCCAGAACCAGACATTCCAATTTCTTCACCGTAATAAACAAAAGGGCTTCCCTGCATAGTTAAAATCATTCCCGCCGCCATTTTTATTTTATCACTATCTCCGCTAAAATATCCTGCTGCACGAGCCGTATCATGATTAGTTAAAAACGGCGCATCTATGGCATTTTTATTGTTGCTATGAATAACTTTTGAAATAAGTGCCTGTGCTTCTGCAAATGACTTTGCAGAATTGTTCGGACCGCTGGAATTCAGGGTTTTAACGATTTTGCCATCCTCTTGAGCTAAAGTGAACCCAAAAACACTGTCTATTCCCGAATCATAATATTTTGTGTATAAGGTGAAGCTGTCCCAAACCTCAGCTACATTATAGCAGTCGCTTTTTATGCTTTTGCAGTAATCGTAGAAGCGTTTAAGAACAGCAACATTTTTATCGGTATCTCCGCTAAAATATTCCTTTGCTGCATCAAGGCGGAAGCCGTCGCACTTCATGTCAATAAGCCAGTATGAGGCGATTTTTTCAAGTTCGTTCCATACCTGCTCGTTATCCAGATTAAGGTCGGGCATCTGATCCCAGAATATGCCCTCGTAGTAATAATCCGTTCCGCTGACACTATACCAATCGTTTGAGGTAGGCTTTTCATCAGTAAAATTATAATAGCTGCAGTATGGATTATGCTGTGGACACAAGTCTTTATAAATGCACTGCTCCTGTCCGCAGTTCTCATGCTTTAAGCTTTGGCAAGCTGACTTAAACCATTCATTCTGTACAGATGTATGGTTTATAACCATGTCTATAATAAGCTTAATTCCACGCTTATGACACTCATCAGCAAGATTAATGAAATCCTCATTGGTGCCGTATTCTTTGTCAACGGTGTAATAGTCAATTACATCATATTTATGATAAGTCGTTGACTGCATTACAGGCATGAGCCATATTCCGTTAAAGCCCATATCGTTAATATAATCAAGCTTTGAAATAAGTCCGTTTATATCACCTATTCCATCACCGTTGCTGTCGCAGTAGGAATAGAGAAACACCTCATAATAATTGCGATAATTATCATCAATAATATTTAACTCATGGTCATATTGATATTGGATTAACTGCGGTTCTGGTTCAGCCACGTCGGCTGTATCAAAAGAAGAGCCGTTACCTGCCGCACAGGCAGAAAACATGACTGCGGCAAGAACGGCGGAAATAAACATTTTAATACTTTTCATAAATTTACTCCGATTAATTCTTAGTTAAATCCTTTACTGACTCCCTTTCAACCAATTCGGGACGGAGTGACACACTTTCAAGACGGATACCGTTTTTCATAAGCTGCAGAATGGAAAATGCTGTTTTGCCTATATGGATTCTGTTCTGCGAAACGGTAGTTAATGCAGGGTGGGAATACTGTGCCAAGGGAAGATTATCATAGCCTGTCACGCTTATATCGTCAGGTACCAAATAGCTGTTCTCATTCAAAATTTTTATGGCTGAACAAGCAATAATATCACTCACGCAGACAATTGCCGTTGGATTTTTCGCAGCAATTTCAAGCACGGTTTCTTTCATGTTCTTACCGGAAAAATGCCCGTACTTTATAATATTATCATCGGGAATAATATCATTTTCAAGAAGTACTTTGCGGAATGCTTCCTCGCGTTCTTTTGTAACGATGCTGTCCCTTTCACCTCCAAGGAACCCAATATGGCTGTGCCCATTTTTAATAAGATGCTCAACAATCTGCTTGATTCCAAGCATACTATCACAGCCGACTCTTGCTACAAGCGGTGAATCAAAATAATTATCCAGAACAACAATAGGAAGGTTGGTTTTTTTTACGTGCTCAATAAATTCCTCATGGGGACGGAACCCAAGAAAAAAGCTTCCATAATAACTTCTTCCGGCCATAATACTGTAGTACTTGCCAGTACGAAGCTCATCATCGTTAATAGCAGCAATTTTTACTCCACAGTTGGCATCATTGGCGGCAGCCTGTATTCCCAGTATAATTTCATATCCAAACTGGTCTACACTGCCGTAATGAATACCATAAATGAAAATAATAACATTTTTTTCTTTGGGTGTTCTGTCCTGCTTAACATAATAGCCAAGCTCGGAAGCACAGCGCAGCACCCTTTCCCTTGTTTGCTCATTTACATCTGTCGCACTGGAAAGAGCCTTTGAAACCGTACTTTTGGATAATTTAAGCTTATTTGCAATATCAAGTATAGTTACTTTCTTTTCAGCCATCAGAGCATTTCCCTTTTCATTTATTGATTTTTTAACCTTTGACAGAACCGCCGGTTACACCCTCTACATAATATTTCTGCATTGAAATAAACAAAGCCGCAATCGGGATAGAAACCAGAACAGCACCTGCCGCAAACTGAGTGTAATACGTTCCGATAAACTCACGTTCAAGCATTTTGAACATACCAAGCGCAACCGTGTATGAGTCATAATTTGAGCCACAGATTATGCTGGGGAAAATATAATCTATCCATGGAGCCATAAATGTAGTTAAGACTGTATAAACAATAATCGGTTTAGACATAGGAACCGTAATACGCCAAAATGTCTGCGCCTTTGTTGCACCATCAAGATATGCAGCTTCATCAAGCGCTTTCGGTACTGTATCAAAAAAACCTTTTGCTATGTAATATGTCAGACCTGCTCCACTGATATAAACAATTGTAAGACAAACCAACGGCTTGTTAACAAGGTTAATACCTTTAAGAATGTAATAAACTGCAATCATTGACATAAAACCTGGAAACATTCCCAGAATAAGTGCAATGTTCATAATTGGCTTTCTCATCTTAAAACGCAACCTTGAAAAAACATAAGCTACACAAAGTACGATAAAGGTTGAGCCTATGCATGAAACAACTGCTACTTCGAAAGTGTTCAGAAACCATTTCGAAAACTTGAACTGCTGATCCTGCGTCAGTAGCTTGATGTAGTTATTTAAAGTGTAGCCCTTTGGCCAAAAGTAGCTTGTATATGAGCCGGGCTCTGCCCTTAGAGATGTGAGTATTATCCAGCATAATGGAAGAACCCATATAATACCCAGTATCACCAGAAGCACATAAACAAAGCTATTAATAACTTTCTGCTGCTTTTTATATGAAATCATTACTGGAACGCCTCCTCATTTTTGTAGGAAACTGAATTTCTGAATGTTAAGAGGGAAATAAACGCACAGATTACAAATACAAGAATACCGATTGTTGAAGCAAAACAATAATCTCGTGAATTAACCGTCAGTTTATAAAGCCATGTTACAAGGAGGTCTGTCTTACCTGCCTGATAATAATCAAGCGTTGCTGGATTTCCTGCAGTTAAGAAGTAAATAACATTGAAATTATTTATGTTACCGATAAACTGGGTAATTAGGTAAGGTGTAGTCACGAAAAGAACATAAGGAAATGTAATTTTGCGGAACATTATAAAAGGAGAAGCTCCATCTAATATAGCTGCTTCATATAAATCGGACGGAATATTTATCAATATACCCGATGTAATAAGCATTGAATATGGAATGCCTATCCATAGGTTTACTATAATTACTGAAACTCTCGCCCAAAGAGGATTTGTCAGGAACGGCAACGGCATATCAATAAGGTTTAGCTGTGTAAGGATAACATTTATCGGTCCTGCTTCGGCAAGAATATTCTTCATAACTAACAGCGATACAAATTGAGGTACAGCAATTGCAAGAACAAACAGCGTTCTGAAAAAAGCCTTACCCTTAATACCCTTTTTATTAATAAGCATCGCAAGAATTATACCAAAAATATAATTCAAAAACGTTGCAAATACCGCCCATACTAATGTCCAGCCAAGAACAGGCCAAAATGTTTTTGAAATGGTTGACCCCGTACCAAGCATGGTTTTAAAGTTGTCAAGCCCAACCCATGTAAACAGATTTGCAGGGACTTGATGATTGCGGTCATAATTTGTAAATGCAAGAAGAATCATGTATACAAGCGGAATTATTGTAAATGCAATTACGCCCAAAATCGGAATGAAAAGTAACGTTTTATGAAATTTTGCATCGGCAAGAAGTTTAATGTCCTCTGCAAAATTCGGCAATGGAAAACCCTTTTCCTTCTGCTTTTGAGCATTATATGCAGACGAGTAGCTCGAATGCCAAAGCAAAATAAACGCAAAAACAACAAAAACAGTCAATATCCCAAAAAGCAGAATAAGCATTGAGTTGTCACCGTTTTCACGCATGACATCAATTCCAAGCTCTTCATCAAAATACCAGCCCCTTGTAACCGTACCAAGATTGCGAAGTCCAAGCAGTCTTGACCAGCCAAAAGAAATCATATACCATATAAAAGCAAACTCAGCTGCCAAAAAGAGTAAACCTTTTATAATCTGTCCTCTGAAAATATTCCCTATACCAAAAATAAAAAAGGAAAGCTTAGTTAAAACATCTCCGTTTTTAAATGTTTTTCCAATATTAACAAAAATATTCCCGCTTTTTTCTGGATTCTGCTTTTCCGAAAAGCTATAATATTTCGAAGTTTTCATGACTATACCCACCCTTTCAAAATATAAAATCTACATCGCATTTTGCAGGCTTTACGGCTACGGATAAACTGCCGAATCTTTAATAATCAGAAACTTATCCGAAGCCGCAGTATATTTTGTAAAGCGAGCGGCTTCCCCACCGCCCGCAATGCAAAATATAATTTTAAAAATAAGAGGAAAAATGAAGGGATTTGTTTTGATTATGTTTTACTTAATCAGCTAAGTGTTGCAAGAATTGACTCAACATATGCATCAAGCTTGGACTGAAGATTTTCCTTGGTTACAGCACCTGAGATAAGATCTTGTCCAAATGCTTCTGCAGGCTTCCAATAGTTTCCCGATTGTGGAATTGAGGTCTGAACAGTAGCATACTGTGCTTGCTGTGCAAGAGCAGATACTGCAATGTTTGCGGAAAGAGCCGCTGTGTCATTTGCAAGAGTTGTATTTGTTGGGGCAAATGAACGCTCTTTAAATCTTGTAAGCTGATTGTCGTAATTTGTAAGCCATTCTGCAAGAGCCATAGCTTCAAGGGGCTGTTTTGTTTCAGAATTTACACCAACAAGCTTGAAGTTTGCCATGCCGCCCATTTGAACTTTTTCACCGTTTGACATTGTGAATGTCGGAAGCTTTGTTGCTGCGTAGTTATCACCGAGTGAAGCTTGAATCTCAGCAGCATTCCATGTGCCAGAAATTGCCGCCGCAAGTGAGCCGTCAGCAAAACCTGCTTTTACAAGGCCATCGTCAAAATTGTTTCCGAATTTGGGATTCGAAGCAAGACCGATAAGATATTCACCAACAAGCAAGCCCCTGTCGTTATTGAATGTACACTGTGTCGGATCAGCTCCATTTTCACCAAACAGTGTGCAGCCTGCACCGAAGAAAAATGCACACTGATACCATCCGTTGTCAAGGTCAAAAGCAACATTTGTTGTGACGCCATCAATATTCTTTTCAAGCATTGTGTCAAGAGATTGAACCTCATCCTCTGTAAACTTTGACTTATCATAATACATAAAATATGTATCGGAGCTGCTTGGATAGCCATATAACTCACCATTTACAGTTGCAGCTGAAATTGAAGCTTCGGTATTATTTGCAATGATGTCTTCCTTATTCTTTGTAACTCTGTAAAGAGCACCTGCTTCAACAAGCTCTGCAGTCTGATCGGAAGCAAAACCAAAAACGTCAGCTGCTGCGGAAACGTCCTTGAGAACCTCATTCTTTGCATCAGCCTCGGAAACAACTCCGTAAGTGAATTTATAAGTCTTTCCTGTATTTGCTGCTGCGAAATCCTCACACATTTTTTTAATCATTTCCTGATCTTCCTGTGAGCCCCACACTGTAAGCTCAATAGGAGTTGATGAAGCAGTATCACTGCTCACCGACGTATCAGTTGCACCATTGGTACTTGTTGTTGTATCAACGGAACCGTTACCGCTTGAAGAACAGCCTGCTAACAATGTGCCTGCAACTGCAAACGACATGATTGTTGCCATAAGTTTTTTCATAGCCATAATAAATTACCTCCCTAAAATAACTGTTAATTCAATTTTGTATCGAAACTTTATTTTTGTTTCGATAATTTACTTACATTATACTTTTTTGAAATAAAAAAGTCAATAGTTTTAACAAATTTTTTTCTCAAAAGCTAATTTTTTTGTATATTTAATCAAACAAATCCCTCGCTGTTATGTTTTAACTTCTGACAAAAATGAAAATACTCCTAGTGTTTTCAGTCTGTAAATTTAATCAAAACCTTGCACTTTAATAATTCAAAAAGCATTTTAAATTATTTAGCATACATTAGATAACAATTTCGGAAATCTTCCATATGCTTTCAGCGTATTCACTGATGCTCCTGTCTGAACTAAACTTTCCGGCATTGCACATATTTAACCAACACTTTCTTGCAAAAGACATACGGTTAGTATAATCTGCATTGGCTTTAAGCTTGGCTTCAACATAAGGTTTAAGGTCACCGAGAACATAATAGTTATCAGGCTGATGCCAACTTGTCCCTTCAAGAAGTGAAAAATACAATTCTCTGAATAATCCTGTGCCATCATCAGAAACAGTACCATCAATAAGTGCATTAACTACACGGCGAATTTTCTCATCGGCTTCAACAATGCTTCGCGGGTCATATTCTGGCATGATTTTTTCAAGTTCCTCGGTCTTGGCACCAAAAATATAGTTGTTCTCTTCCCCTGATTCGGCGACAATTTCCACATTTGCTCCGTCAAGCGTCCCGAGAGTAACCGTACCGTTAAGCATAAATTTCATGTTGCCCGTACCTGAAGCCTCTGTACCTGCGGTTGAAATCTGTTCGGAAATATCTGCGCCCGCAACAAGCTTTTCCGCATATGAAACACGATAGTTTGACACAAATACCACCTGAATAAGATCTTTTGTGTCTTCATCTGAATTAACAAGCTTTGCAATCTCGTTGATAAGCTTAATTATACCTTTAGCTCGTCTGTAACCCGGAGCAGACTTCGCACCGAAGATAAAAGCTGTAGGCGTAAAATCCTTAATTGTGCCATCCTTAATCCCAAAGTAAATATACAGAATTGACAAGGCATTCATAAGCTGACGTTTATATTCATGCATACGCTTTACCTGTATTTCAAAAACGGCATTTTTATTCAGCTTTATACCGTCATTTTTTTCAATATAGTCCGCAAGCTGTGATTTTTTTGCGTCCTTAATCTCAATAAACTGCTTGATTACATTTTCATCATCAGCGTATTTTTCAAGTGATTTAAGGCTTTCCAATTCAGTAATCCACTCGTTTTTGCAAAGAAGCTTGGTAATAAGTGCAGAAAGCTCCTTGTTGCACAAAGCAAGCCAGCGGCGTTGTGTGATACCATTAGTAATGTTAATAAAACGTTCGGGGTAAATGCTGTACCATTCTTTAAGAGCGGACTTTTTAAGAATTTCCGTGTGAAGTGCCGCAACGCCGTTTACATGAGAAGATGAATAGACCGCAATATTCGCCATGTACACAGTATTGTTTCGGATAAGCTTCATTTTATCAATTTCTTCGCGTTTTATTCCTAAGCGGTACATATCACCTATAAACTGCTCGTTAAGCAGAACAATAATCTCGTAAATTTGTGGAATCACTTGCTCCATTAGTTCTGAATTCCATTTTTCAAGTGCCTCAGCCATAATAGTATGGTTTGTATAATTAAAGACCTTAACGGCAATTTCAAATGCCTGCTCAAAGCTGTACCCCTCCTCCAAAATCATCTTGCGAATAAATTCGGGTACTGCAATTACAGGGTGAGTATCATTAAGCTGAATTACATTATATTCTGCAAAGTTATCCATTGTTCCGAAACGTTTTTTATGCTTTTTCATTAAATCGGCAATTGATGCAGAGCTAAAAAAATACTCCTGCTTTAGACGCAGAATTTTGCCCTCGTTTGTATCATCATTAGGATAAAGTACTCGGGAAATATCAGCAGCACGGCGTTCCTCGGCGCTTGCCTCGGCATACTTCTGTTTATTGAAAAGCTCAAAATCAAATGTATTCACGGGCTCGGACTGCCACAGGCGCAAGGTCCCTATATTGTCCGTACCGTAACCGATAACGGGATAATCATAAGGCACAGCCTTAACCGTCTGGTCGGCGTAATGGACTTCCACAGCATCGCCCTCACAGCGCTTGCCCCATGCGTCACCGTACTTTGTCCAGTCATCAGCTTTTTCATGTTGAAACCCATCCTTGAAATATTGCTTGAACAAACCGTATTTATAGCGTATACCATACCCATCCAACGGCAGATTTAAAGTTGCAGCACTATCCAAAAAGCAAGCTGCCAAACGTCCTAAACCACCGTTGCCTAAAGCAGCATCCTCAATTTCTTCCATATCTCCAAGTGAAACACCATACTCGCCAAGCTCCTTTTCAACCTGTTCTGTAATTCCAAGACACAGCAAATTATTGTAAACAGCACGGCCAACAAGGAACTCCATTGAAAGGTAAGAAGCCTTTCTTATACTGTCATGTGCCTTCCGGCTTCTTTCCCAGCTTTCAGAAATATCCTCCATAACAGCTGCAGATAATACCTCATGTATTTGTTGAACAGATGCTTCGGAAGGGCAGACGCTGTACTTCTTTTTTAAATTGGCTACAAAACGCTCTTTAAAGTTTTTTAACTTCATAATAATAACCATTCCTTTCTGCTATTTGTTCATTTTTGCAGAAAAGGAACAAATAGCTGCGTGAAAAATTTATTTTTTATGCTAAACCTCTTTTCATCAAAATTATTTAAAAATCATTTCTATTTGCAAGCACGGTAAGATGCTTTAAATATTCAGCCTTTTCATCGCTGAAATCGGACTGGAGCGCTCTCCATCGCCAATTATTGCCTAAGGTTGATGGGACATTCATGCGTGCTTCGCTATCGTATCCGCATAAGTCCTGCATAGCAGCAATTGCCGTATTGGCAGAGCTTTTCCACGCTAATTCTATAAAAGCATTGGGAGCATCTGCCGAACGCCTTATTTTAAGATAATCCTTACAGAAGCGTTTGGTATTTTTATCACAGCACTTAAACCAGCCTGCAACAGTATCACTGTCGTGAGTCGAGGTGTAAACAATACAGTTTGGAGATTTAAAATTCTGCGGAAGATACTCGCTTTTCCCATCAGGTGAAAAAGCCGACTGTAAAACCTTCATACCCGGATAACCCGCCTGTCTAAGCATTTTTCTAACTGATGGAGTTATAATGCCAAGATCCTCGGCAATGATTCCGTTATTCCCTGTTTTCTCTTTTATCGTGCGAAACAAATCGTAAGCAGGGCCCTGCTTCCATTTGCCGTCATGAGCAGATTTGCTGTCATACGGGATGGCATAGTAACGGTCAAACCCGATAAAATGATCAATACGCACTATGTCGTAAATTTTCTTTGCAAAGCTCATACGTGAAACCCACCAGTTATAATCCGTCTGCTTCATCTTATCCCAATCGTAAATTGGGTTTCCCCACAATTGCCCGTCAATAGCAAATCCATCTGGCGGAAAGCCTGCAACCACAGTAGGTACACGATTTTCGTCAAGCTGAAATAATTCCGGTTCACACCATACGTCAGCACTGTCATATGCTGTATAAATAGGAATGTCGCCAATAATCTCCATTCCATTACTGTTAACGTATTCTTTCAGCAAATTCCACTGCTCATAAAATTTAAACTGTATAAAGCGCTGAAACTCGATTTCATCAGCATAAAGCCTTTCTGCCTGTGAAACCGCCTTAGGTTCTCTCATTCGCAAAGACTCTTCCCATTCAACCCAAGGCTTGCCACCGTGAATGCTCTTAAGTGCCATGAAAAGTGCATAATTATCAAGCCACTCTTTGTTCTCATCCTTAAATACCTTAAAGCTTAACGGCAAAGCTTTTTTAAAACGTTCAAAAGCCTTTTTCAGTACTTCGTAAACATTCTCATAAAGTGTGCTGTAGTCAATATAACGTTGACTTTCACACCATTTTATGGATGTGTATTCACTCTTTTCAAGTAAACCATTCTCCTCAAGCATTTCAAAACTAATAAAATAAGGATTGCCTGCATAAACCGAAAAGCTTTGATAAGGGGAATCACCATAGCCTGTTTGTGATAGCGGCAATATCTGCCAATAATGTTGGCCGCTTTTCTTAAGAAAATCAGCAAAGTTGTAAGCCTCATGGCCCAGTTTACCTATACCATAATCATTCGGCAGAGAAGCAATATGCATTAAAATTCCGCTTGCTCGCATAATTCATCTCTCCTTTCAAATGTGACAAATAGATTCACCCGATTTATATGATACCTTGAGCTGAACATGGCTTGCAAGAGCATTATGCTCTATCATATCAATTATCAGGCGTACCGACAAATCTGCAATCTGCTGTGATGGCTGTGCTATTGTTGCAATTCTTGGGCAACAGTAATCAGAAAGTTCTATGCCATCAAACCCTAGCACAGATACATCCTCTGGAACATGTTTTCCCATATCAGTTAATGCTCGAATTGTTCCCATTGCCATAATATCTGACATGGCAAAAATCGCTGTAATGTCGCTATTGCGCTGAACAAGAGCAGTAGCAGCTTCATAAGCAGAATTAAGTGTATATGATGATTTTTCATGTATAATTTCATTTACATTTTTGCCATGACGCATAAAGCTTTCTTTAATACCTGCATAACGTAACTGTGAGGGGTTTGAAGTTTCAATATCGCCGCTAATAATTCCAATTTTTTCGTGACCCATATCAAAAAGAAAATCTGCCGCTTTTTTTCCTGCTTCAAAGTCGTTTATACTAACCGATGACAGATTTGCAAAAGGCAGTTCTTTGGCATTTGCAGTGCTTAAAACGCAGGGAACAGTAATTTCTCCGAAACTGTTTTGCAGATTCTTTAGATTGCCGCCGAGAAAAATTATACCCACAGGCTTTTGCTCCCGTGAAAGTCTGACTGCCGCAACAGCTTCATCCGCCTGTTCATCAAGATAGTGAACAGAAACCGCAAATCCGGTTTTATCAATTCTTTTCTGAATTTGTTCTGAAATAACAGAGAAAAACATATTTGAATTGCCCTTAATCAGCAGCAGAATTGATTTTCCTGCCGTTTGTTTAAGATTTTTAGCATTACTGTTAGGAATAAAATTATTTTCAGCGATAATGCGATGAATTTTTTCTTTGGTTTCTGACTTGATATCCGGATGCCCGTTTAGCGCCCTGGAAACTGTACTTACACTTACACCCGCCAATTTTGCTATATCCTTGATTGTCATAACAGCAGCACTCCTTTCTATAGCAAATATTACACCTTTGGCTAACGGTAACGTTTCCAAAAATGATGATAACATTATAAAAAATGTATTTCAATAGTTTTTAGCCAAAAACGTCAATATGCACCAAATATAATATTTAGTTAGTTTAATTTAACAATACAAAACAAGTACTCATATATCAAAATTACCGGAAACGTTACCGATAAGTTGGTAAAAATGCCCTAATACAAAAGATACCGTCAACCCTCACCCACTATTACAATACCCGCCCCCATGATACAATAAAGAAAACGGTATAGATATAGGGATAGCTGTAAGTGTGAATTGACATGCAGAATGGAGAAAAGCAAAAGGCGGAATACTGCTAAAACAGTTTTTAAAAGTGGTTAAATCAACGTAAAATAGGCATTTAATAAGTGCAAAAGTCTGAATAAATTTGAAACGGCTGATTTTTGAGGTGTCAAAAAATCAGCCGTTTTTATTTTGTTTTTGTGCAAATATATGATAACAAAGTTTTTGCATTAAAGGAAATTAAAGTATTAAAATGAAGTAGCATAAAATAAAGGTAAACAACGTAAAATCAGGGCTAATGCTATTAAAATAATTTTAATGGGCAGTTAAACAGCAAGCGCCGGAGCATAATGAACATTTCCACGCAATACCGTCTTGTCAAATGCTGTTACATTTTATTTTACTTGACAAGACGGTAGCTATATCACTTATTTTTACTGCAAATAAAAAAATTAACAAACCACTTTGCAAATTATGTGACTGGTAAGATAACTTAATATTTATTCTTTTTTCAGCTTAACCTCGTAGATTGTATCACACTTTCTTATTGCCTTTGTCGGACATGCGTCAGCGCATTTTCCGCAGGAGGTGCATTTTGTGTAATCAATTCTTGCAAGGTTGTCAATAACATGAATTGCATCATATTCGCATTTCTTTTCGCATATTTTACAGCCAATACAGCCGCTTGAGCATACAGACTTTACTATTTTTCCAATTTCAGTTGAGGAACAGCATACGTCAATCCGCTGTGTAATGTCATGAACAACAATAAGATGATTAGGACAGGCTTTTGTACAAAGTCCGCAGCCTATGCATTTTGACTTATCAATTCTTGCAAGACGGTCTTTTATGATAATTGCGTCATTAGGACAGACAGCTGCACAGTCACCAAAACCAAGACAGCCGTGAGTACAGTCCTCCGAGCCGTTGTAAAAACGGTTAGCCGCAAGACAGGACTGTATTCCATGGAAAACGTATTTGTTTGAGGTTGCATTACAGTCGCCATTGCATAGAACAACAGCAACCTGAGGAACAGCATCCTCGGCAGTTACGCCCATTATTTTAGAAATCTTTCTTGAGCATTCGCTTCCGCCAGGGCGGCAGAGGTTAACAGCTTCACCTTTATTTACAATAGCAGAGGCATAGTCAGAACAGCCTGAATAGCCGCATGAGCCGCAGTTTACCTGAGGAAGCGCTTCATTGACAGCTTCAATTCTTTCATCGGTTTTAACTTCAAAAACCTTTGAAAAAACGGTAAGAAGTATCGCAGCAAAAACACCGATGCCTGCAAAAATTATCATTGGCAGTACATAAATCTGAAACATTATTGCCTCCTCCTTTAAGAAAACATTCCGGCAAAGCCCATAAAGCTTACGGATACGATTGAAGCGGCAATAAGGGTTGCAGGGACCCCCTTAAACATTTCAGGGATATCGGCAGCTTCAAGCCTTGAACGGACACCGCTGAATATTACAAGAGCAAGTGAAAAACCAAGTCCTGCGCCCAAAGCATTGACAACTGACTGAACAAACGAGTAGGAATTGTTTATGTTTAGTATTGCAACGCCAAGAACAGCACAATTTGTTGTTATAAGCGGAAGATATACACCAAGAGCTTTATACAGCGACGGGATTTTCTTTTTGAGAACTATTTCAACAATCTGCACAAACAGTGCAATAATAAGAATAAATGCTATTGTCTTAAGATACTCAAGACCCATAGGTACAAGTATAAGCAAATAAATAGGGTAAGTGATTGCAGTTGAGCATATCATTACAAAGGTAACAGCAATACCCATTCCGACAGCACTGTCAAGCTTTTTTGACACACCAAGGAAAGCACATATACCCATAAATTTTGAAAGTACAAAGTTGTTTACAAGAATTGCGCTGAGCAGTATTACAAAAAGACTTTTCATTATCGGTCAAAGCCTCCCTCTTTATTGAATGACGGGCAGTTTGCAGCATTGGGACAGGCATGACAGCCAAGCTCCTGCGGCGGCTTTTTATTTGCTATTTTGTTGACAACGGCTATTATACAGCCAAGCACGAAAAATCCTCCGGCAGGCATAATAAATACTGTCATTGTTTCGGGCAGATGAAGATTAATTCCCATCCAATTCCCTGTTCCGAAAATTTCTCTGACAGAGCCCATTGCAAACAATGCAAGAGTAAAACCGATACCCATTCCGACAGCGTCAAGAACTGATTTCCATACGCTGTTCTTTGAGGCAAAAGCTTCCGCACGTCCGAGAATAATACAGTTTACGGTAATAAGCGGAAGAAATAGCCCAAGGCTGTTGTAAAGTGCAGGAACATAGCCCTTCATAAGGAACTCAATAAGCGTTACAAAGCTTGCAATTACAACAATAAAGCATGGCAGACGCACTGTTTTCGGAATAATATTTTTCAAAAGAGATATTACAGCGTTTGAACATATTAGGACGAAGGTTGTTGCAAGTCCCATTCCTATCCCGTTTTCAGCCATTGTGGTAACAGCTAGAGTAGGGCACATTCCAAGCAGAGTTACAAGTGTTGGATTTTCTTTTATAATGCCCTTTGTAAGCTCGTAAAGACTGCTTTTATTATTTTCATTCACCGAATATCTCCTCCTTCTTTTCATTATAGGTCAAGGCCGCAAGAGCAACAGCACTGTTCATTCCTTTTGAAGAATATGTTGCTCCTGTTACAGCGTCAAATTCAAAGCCTGTATCCGAAGCAGCTGCAAGGTTTTCTGCATAAATTCTGTCATATTCCTGCTTTGAGCCCCAGACAGCTTTTGATTTGCTGTTATTTTTTTCACCGGTATCTGCAGCAGGCTTGAACATAGAGGAATCAACGCCGTTGAACTGCTCCAAAAAAGCTTTATTCTGTACCTTTGTGCCAAGACCAGGAGTTTCACTGATGTCAAGGATTGATACTCCCTTGATTTTTCCTTCGGCATCAATGCCTACAAGCACATGAAGTCCGCCCTTTGAATAGCCGTCAGCAGTTATTTCAAAGGCGGCGTTATTGTTTTTATCCGTAATTATTGAGGTTATTCCGTCATATGTGAGAACCTCTCCGTCACTGCTTTTTACTATTTCAAAGCCGTCGGCAGTGCCGTAAATATCTTTAAGTCCATAAGAAAGCTTTTCGGTTATTATGCCGGTGTTGTCAACATAGGTTTTACGGTATGCTGCAATAAGCAGACCGCAGGCTATAAGGCATATCAGCATTAGGACAAGCGACGGCTTAATGTATTCTTTTTTCATTTTAATAACAATTCCTTTCTGCTATTTGTTTCGATTTTGCGAAGCAAAATTTCTGCTGCCATTTTTGCAGAAAAGGAACAAATAGCTGTGTGAAAAATTTATTTTTCACGCTATTTTGCCTCCTTTACAAGAGGTTTTGCACCAAGAGGAGATGTTTTTGTAATCCTGTCTATATAAGGAGTAAGCAAATTCATAAGCAGTATTGAAAAAGATACTCCCTCTGGATAGTTGCCGAACTGCCTTATTACAAACGTTATAATTCCGCAGCCAATTCCGAAAATGATTTTCCCCTTTGTTGTAACAGGAGTTGTTGCATAGTCTGTTGCCATAAAGAAAGCTCCTATCATAAGTCCGCCGGCAAAAATCTGATAAACAGTTTCAACTCCGCTTCCTGTGTAAATAAACGTCAGCAGAGCAAGAGAGCCTATAAATGCAACAGGTGTTGAAGCAGAAATTACCCTTGTTGCAATAAGGTAAACTCCTCCGATAATAATTGCAAGAGCACAGGTTTCACCAAGGCAGCCGCCCGTTGTTCCAAGAAAAAGGTCTTTAAGCTGATAGGGTGCCATTTTGTAAGCTGCTCCATTGCTTGTGTATTCGGCCCATTTTGCGGCAAGAGGAGTTGCTCCGGTTACCACATCGGAAGAAGTTGCACCCGTTGCAGTATCCGCAGCAGTTTTGTAGAAGAAAGGCACTGCCCATGTTGACATATATGACGTAAACGAGAACATAAGAACTATTCTTGCTGTAATTGCAGGGTTTGCAAAATTCTGACCTATTCCGCCGAAAAGCTGCTTAACTATTACAATTGCAATAAAGCTTCCTATAACGGCAACAAAAAGCGGTATTGTTACAGGCAGGTTCATTCCCAGCAGAATGCCGGTTACTACTGCGGACAGGTCGGAAACTGTCTGGTCACGCTTCATGATTTTTCGGCACAGAGCTTCAAAAACCACGCATGAAACAACGCATACTGCAAGAACAAGCAACGCTCTTAATCCAAAAATAATTGTGCAGGCAACAATATTCGGGACAAGCGCAATTATAACCTGCAGCATAATAAACTTAGTTGATAAAAAAGATGACCTGTGCGGTGACGGTGATACTATCAAGCCTTTCAAAATAACAAGTCCTTTCTATTTTTTCTTCATGAGAAGTCCTTTTGCAAGCTGATTCACTTCGGCAAGAGGACGGTTCGCAGGGCATATATATGAACAGCAGCCGCAGTTCATGCAGAGCATAAGTTTTAATTTATTAAGTTCGGCAACGTCTTTCTTTTTATAAGCTGCTTCAAGCATGAGCGGCATAAGATTCATCGGGCAGACGCTTACACAGCAGCCGCATCTTATGCAGGCGGTAGTCTTTGGCTCCTTAACATCTTTAAGTGCTAGTATGGCATTATTAACCTTTATAACAGGCTGGTCGGTGTCATAAATACATATCCCCATCATAGGACCGCCGTAAAGAACCTTTTCAGGCTTATCGGCTTCGCAGTAAGCAAGAAGCTCCGAAACACGGGTTCCAACAAGAACGTTGTAGTTTCCTGCGTTTTTCTTCAAAGCGTTACCATCAAGAGTAAGCCGCCTTGAAATCAGCGGCATACCTGTTTTAAGATATTTGCTGACAAATGAAACAGTTGAAACATTCATTACCATAACGCCCTGATTTGACGGAAGCTCACCCTCTGCAACAATTCTTCCTGTTGCGGAATAAATAATAACCTTTTCTGCGCCCTGCGGATAACTGGACGGAAGAGCAACAATTTCAATTCCCTTTAAATCCTTGACTTTTTCTTTCATGATTGCAATAGCTTGGGGCTTGTTGCTTTCAATGCAGATTTTGCAGATTGGTATATTAAGATACTTTTGAACAATTTGTACTCCTTCGATAACGGAATCGGGATTTTCAATAAATTCCCTGTAATCGGAGGTTATATGCGGTTCACATTCAGCGCCGTTGATAACAAGAGTATCAACAGGGGTTTTTGAAGCGTCAAAGCTGAACTTTACATGAGTCGGAAAGCCTGCGCCTCCAAGACCGCACAGGCCGCTTTCCCTTATTGCGGCTATAAATGATTTTTTATCTTCAACAATAGGCGGCTTAACATCTGGGCAAACTGTCTGCAGACCGTCTGTTTCAATTTCAACAGCCTTGCATACCGAACCGTTTGCAAGCAGGTAATCAGAAACAGCTGTTACCTTTCCGGAAACCGATGAGTGAATCGGAGCAGACATAAAAGCCTCGGCGTCGCCAATTTTCTGTCCGACTGTTACAGTATCATCTGCTTTGACAAGCGGACTGCATGTAGCGCCCATTGACTGTGACATTGGAATTATCACTGATTTTGGCAGTGGAAAATCAACAGAGGCACAGTTTTCAGTATCCTTGTCATGACTAAGATGGATACCTTTAAGTTTATTCATTACAAAACCTCACTTTACTGTAATTTATGAAAAATCAGCTTTTACTGATATCAACATGCGGGAGAACAATATTAAGTACAATGCCTGTACAAAAACCGGCGGCAGTACCTACAATAATTAACAAAGGGAAATAATATATAACATTTATACTCTCTGTAATAACGGCTGCCAAAATCAGTTGCCCTGCCGAATGCGAAATTGCAGAAAGTACACTTATCATTATATATGAATTTTTTGTATATTTATATAATAATACAGTTACTGCAAAAGCCAATATCCCACCGCAGAGCGACATTCCGCCTGCTGTAACACCTCTTGTCAGAAGCACAAACAAGGCTTTCAGAAGCACCAGCATAAACGCTGATGGAATATTTATTGAGATAACGGCAAGCATAATAACTATGTTTGAAAGTCCTATTCGTATTCCATTGGGCAAAAAAGAGGAAAAAGCACTTTCAAGTGTAGTAAGCATAACAGCTATACCAAGCAATATTCCCATTAAAGCAACATAGCTTGATTTATTTTTTTTTATATCAATACTGATTTTCATTTTAATAACCATTCCTTTTTTGCTATTTGTTCCGATTTTGCAGAAAATGAGCAAATAGCTACGTGGAAAATTTATTTTTCACGCTAAAATCCTACACCATAACATCAAAACTTACATTACTATTTGTATTATTTTCTATCTTAATTACCACATGTTTAGGAAGACAGACGATGGTCTCACTGCTGCTGCTAATAAAGCCTGTATTAACGCATATTTTGTCGTGGCAGTCAGAATGAAGCACTCTGATTTTTCCATCTCTGATTTCAAATTCCATTCCCTCAATTTCGGGGACTGTAAAGGTTGTATCATTTACATTGTTCAAATCCGTACGATAAACCTCTTTTCCGTCAAGCAGAATAACAGCCTGCCTGCTCGTACTGTCAGCATAAAACCTAGGAATTATCATAGCTGAAGCGGCAATTACAATTATTATAACAAAAACAATTATATCCCTTTTTGTAATTTTTCTTCGGCTGTTATTATCCAAGGCGATAACCGCTTTCTTCATTCAGTGTAAAGTCCATCCCCTTGCTGGTATAAATATTGCCGTTTACATCGGCGGCAACAACAAAAAAATCATCGGCATCAAGATAGCTTTCAAGCTTGTCCGTACCGTCCATGTAAATAAGAGTTGAAAGAAAATCAGACTTCAAACCGCCGTAATCAGTGCCGTCAAAAGGACAAACAACGGTTACAGAGGCAAGGTCGGTTTCAACTGGATAGCCTGTCTGTGTATCAAGAATATGGCAGTATTTTTTTCCGTCAGCTTCAAAAAAGCGTTCATAGCCGCCACTTGTTGAAATGAAGCACTGTTTTGTTTTTATCACACCAAGATAGCTGCTGCCTCCATCGGGATTGCGCACAGCAGCCGAAAAGTCGGAGCCGTCCAGCTTTGTGCCGTAAAGAAGAGTTGAAGAGCCTGTTGTTATAATTGCAGAAGAAATATTTTTCTTGCTGTCAAGTACAGCCTTCGCCTTGTCGCATGCGTAGCCTTTTGCTACTGCACCGAAATCGAAAAAAACTCCGTCAGGAAACGATGTACAATCATTACCGCAGTAATCTGTATCAGTCATTTTTTTAAGTGCATCTTTAATTTCACTGTCAGACGGAACAGATGGGTTTTCAGTTGAAATGCCCCATAATGCAGTTAAAGCTCCGCAGGATATATTTACTCTGCTACCGTAAATCTCATTAAGTCCGGATACCTTTTTAAGAACGTCATTTACAGTTGAGCTGTAATCCTTGTTTTTACCTGAAGCTTCATCATAAACAGCAGTAAAATCGGTTTCAGAATTGTATGCTGCCGCAAAAATATTATCAAGCTCGGTAAATTCACTTTTAATACTGCCTGCTGTACTGTCAGGGCTGTTTCCTTGTATATTAACGGAAACACAGGTATCAAAAAGAAAATAAGTATCCTCATATTTTTCACTGTTATTTGAGCTGCAGCCGGATAAAATAATTATTAAAGCTATTATTATCGATAAAAATGTATTTATTTTCACAATTGCCTCCAATTGTACACTGCTATTTATTTTACATTAATGCAGTTAAACAGTCAAGTATCAATACCACAAAATATATGTAAATTATTCATTCCCAAAATAAGGCGCACTAACAATAAAATACCGTCCCTATTTCTAAAGACGGAAAATTTATTACAATATTGAAAAGTTAATACATCTGTGCTATACTATTTCATGTCGGGTGGATTCATCATCTGAATCCTTGCCTCACTGTTTTTTATTATATTAAGCATTGACGAAGAAAGCCCCGGATAATCCTGCGAAAGAGAATTTGTTGTTATAATAGTATTATCCATAGATTTTACAACATCTCCCCCATTGACTGTGACACCTTTTGAAGCCGCCTTTGCATTTGCCTCACAGATTGACATTGCCGCATCTGAGGCACCATCTGCAATAACCTCATTAATTGTAAAAAAATGGCTGTCATTTTTCGGGTTCGAAGAATAAATTATGCGGAACATTTTGTACAGTGCAAGCATGAGAAACAGCGAAACTTCCTTGATAAGGGTGTTGCTTCCGCATTTCTGAAGCAGCGAAAATAGAACAGTGGTTGAATTTATAATAAGTTTCTTGTTAAATGAAGCCATTACACCGTTTGCAAGAATCTGTTCCTTTTGATTTGGGTTATGCTCCGGGATATCCTCGAATGAAATAGTTTTCCCTGCCGGCTCGGGTGAGCGCCCGAGAAGATAGTCGCAGGATACGTTATAATAATCTGCCGCTTTCACTAAAAAATCAAGCCCGCATTCTCTTATACCTTTTTCGTAATGCGAGAGAAGAGCCTGTGACACACCCAAATCGGCAGCAGCCTTTTTCTGACTGATACTGCGTTCTTTCCTTAAAAGAGTAATTATTCTTGGAAAGTCCGAGTTCATCCTGTCACCTCCTAATTTACATCTACGTAATGTAAATTATAATATACAACTTACCATTTGTAAATACCCTAAAGTCAAAAAAAGTCGATAAAAGCATAAAAATATTTTTGTTAATTATACATATATTTACTGATAAAACAGCTTTATTAGTTATTTATGTCCATATAATTTAATTTTGTATTAATATTTGCTTCCGCTACACCCTATTAAAACATATGAAAGGAATCCTTTAAACATGAAAGGCTACAGAATAAGCATACTTAGACACGGAAGAACTGAGGCAAATGAAAACGGCATTTATATCGGCAAAACCGATCTTCCGTTGTCAGAAAAAGGCAGAGAAGAGCTGGTTGAAAAATATGAACTCCATGAATATCCTAAGGTTCAGAAGGTTTATAGCAGCCCGCTTGAAAGAGCAGTTCAATCTGCAGAGATACTTTTCCCGGACAGGGAGCTTGTTGTGGTAGATGACCTGAGAGAAATGGATTTCGGAGTTTTTGAGGGGCTGTCAGTGCATGACCTTGTTGAGCTTGACAGCTATAAGAAGTGGCTTAAGGGAGGACTGGATAATGCTCCTCCCAATGGAGAAAGCCTGCGTGAAATGATGGTAAGATGCTTTACATCACTTAATATGATAATTCTTGATATGATGAACGAAGGGGTTACTCATGCTGGAGTGGTGACTCATTCTGGTATACTTATGAATATGATGTCATGTTTTGGACTTCCTAAAATGAAGCCAATGGAATTTGCCTGTGAGCCTGGAGAAGGCTATGAAATTCTGGTAAGCGCCATGCTGTGGCAGAATGGCTATACATTTGAAATACTTGGAAAGATACCGGGATACGGCGGAGTCGGTATAAATGACTCGGGAGAAGAAATTGTTTAACTGACAGAAAGGGACGAACTAAATAATGCTTAAAATCTCTGAAATTAAAAGCAATGCCAAAGAACGCCTTAAAATATACTGGGGAGAATCAACTGCCATTTTTGCATATTTTGCGTCGGCAGCAGCAATATCAATTCTTCTCGGCTTTTTAACTGCGGAGCTTTTACAAATATGCGGACTTGCAAAGCATAGCTATCCGGCAATACTTTTTGAAAAAAATATAAGCTTTTTGATGCTTACTGCGGTAATAATAATGCTGCTATATGTTTTTACTGTTCCAGCAATATTTGGGCGGTGCTGGTGCTATATGCAGACTGCCAAAGGGAATATTGCTCCTGCAAATTGCCTGTTCAGCTGTTTTTCAACAAAAGGAGTATTTTTAAGATGTCTTAAGCTGAAAATACTTGTGGATTTAAAAAAGCTTATAGTGCTTACCCCTATGCTTGTAGTTTTTATCCTTGAGTGCTATTTTATCAGGTCAATACTGAATAGCTGTAAGAGCAGGGCTGTAGCGTTTCTTTTTATTATGATGGGAATATTATTTGCACTCAGCCTTTTTCTTTTGTACAGAATAGTTACAATGAGGTATCTTCTTGTCAATTACTTGTTTGTAAGCAATCCCGATGGGGATATAAAATATATAATAAAAAAAAGCACAATGCTTATGAAAGGATATGAAAAACAGATAACCCTGCTTTATTTATCATTTATTGGCTGGGTAGTGCTTTGCGTGATTATATTTCCTCTTTTATTAGTATTGCCGTATTACCACATGACCATGGCAGAAGCTGTAAATCAAATTATTTCTGAAAGAAGCAAAAAGCAGAATAATGTTTATACCAAAAAGCAGAGGGGAAAAAGCCTTGTCGGAGTTTAACAGAACAATTGATTTTACTGTTACAAAAGAAGATACAAAATATGATGCGGGAGCCTTTTTGAAAAGCAAGGGGGTTTCCCGCAGACTTATTACAAAACTTAAACGCATCGAAAACGGTATATGCAGAAACGGTATTACTGTTCGGACGATTGACAGAATATATGAGGGCGATATAATTTCTGTAAAAATGGAAGACAGTAGAACGCTTAACGGCAATTTGGAGCTTGCAGTTCCTGTTGTTTATGACGACGAGGATGTGGTTGTTTTTAACAAGCCTGTAAATATGCCCGTTCACCCGTCGATAAAGCATCAGGGTGATACTCTTGGTAACTGCTTTTCAGCAATGTATCCTGGGCTGACATTCAGACCTGTAAACAGGCTTGATAAGGATACATCGGGATTGTGCGTTGTAGCTAAAAATGCTCACAGTGCAAATCTTCTGCAGTCCACCGTCAGCAAGGTGTATTATGCGGCGGTATGCGGAGTGCTTGAAGGTGGCGGCAGAATTAATGCTCCAATAGGAAGAGTGTCCGAATCAATAATATTAAGACAGGTAATGGCTGATGGGCAGGAAGCGGTGACAGACTATGACGTTGTTACTACAAACGGCAGGTATACGCTTGTAAAGGTAACACCCATTACAGGCAGAACTCATCAAATAAGAGTGCATTTTTCATATATCGGTCATCCTCTTGCAGGTGATGATATGTATGGCGGAGATACCTCGGATATAAAAGAGCAAGCTCTTCACTGTGGTGAAATAAGCTTTGTGCATCCGGTATCAAAGGAAAAGATATTTCTTAAATCCCAATTGAGGGAAGATATTGCAAGGCTTTTCCCTAATATTATGTAACCGTTTTGTAACCATTGTAATATAATAAGAAAATAAGCATAAAATTTACTTTGTGATAGTATTGTGATAGTTTTGTGTGCAGAATGCATAAAACATAATTTGTTTACAGAGGTTTATTAGTCCATTTTTGTTAGTTAGGTTGTATACTTGTAAGCATGAGTTTTTGTGCAGTTATACAAAATAGTTGAACAAATTATTACTATAATTAAAAACTGCTTGCTTTTTATGCCGATATGACTATAATTATACATGGTGTTACTATTTTGTAACTCTTTTTATCTAAAATTATTATTTTTATTTGATTATATAGTGGGAATGTAAAAATAAACCTGTTGAAAGGAGATGTTTTAATGAGCGAGGGACGCCCTCAGCTAACCGTTAATCCCGATGACTTGGTTATTGAAAATACAAATGGATTAGTCGGTAAGATTGAAGAGTTGATGATTGCTCTTGGTTCATCTATAACAAGGCTTTCAATATACGGAGTCAAGGCCACAGTTAAGTTTATTGGTGACTTGCTAAAGAAAATTATAAGGAAAAGACCTGTACATATACAAGCTATGATTGATACTGCTGACAGAGCTATTAAAAGTGCAGCAAAAAAGGCAGTGGGTTCATTGCTTGGCATAAGAAGCTTTTATAGGGATTTTCGTTCGCAAATTAAAGAATACGGATTAAAACAGACATTGTTTATGCGGGTTTCTGAAATTACCGCAGACATAAGAAGAATGAAGAAAATTTTTGCAACACTTGTCAACTATACAGTACCAGTAGTGTGTATTGCTGTTCTTGTAAAAGTGGTTACAGGAGTTTCGGAGTGCGATTACGGCGTTTCCGTTGAATGCAACGGCAAGGAGCTTGGCATAATTTCAACCGAGGACGTCCTTAGCGACGCACAAAAGGTTTTATCTGAAAGAGTAAAGTATTACGATACAGGAAGCAGCGTTTATCTGAAAGCAAATCTTTCGGTAACAGCACTTTCTTCCGAAAATCAAGTTCTTGACGAGGTTACTCTTGCCGATGCGATTCAGGAGCAGATTCCGGAACAGCAGCTTATGGCTTATCAGGCTGAGCTCGCTAAAAGCGAAAATACTGCACCGGAAGAAGCTTCTTTCGATACTTCTAATAAGGTTAGAGCATTTCCTGTTACTGTTGATGGCGAAATTATAGGTGCGGTATCGGATTACAGCTCGATTGATGAAGCGCTTTCACAGATAAAAAGCAAGTACGAAAATGATGAAAATGTTATTGACGTTAAGTTTGACAAGGATATTGAATACGGATATGAGCAATTTGTTGACCCTTCTATGATTGTTGATTCGCAGTCTGTTATTGATAAGCTTACAGGTATAGTTTCAGAGCCGGTTTATTATGAGGTTAAACAGGGTGATACTCCGTGGGATATTGCTGTTGAAAACAATATGTCGGTTGATTCTCTAAAGCAGTGCTTGGCAACCTTCAATGGTGAGATTGTCCCTGATATTACAGAAGATTTTAAGGTCGGAACTCTTATTCAGCTTAGTGAGGAAGTTCCTTTTATACAGCCTGTTGTTACAAAGGACCTTACTTATACGGCTACAATTGATTATGAGATTGTAAAGAAAGAGGACGATAGCCTTTATAAGGGCGAAACAGTTGTTGATGTCAAGGGCGTTGAAGGCAAGAAACAGATACATGCGTATGTGACTTATAAGAATGGCAAGGCTATTAAAAAAGATATTCTTTCAGAAAATGTTATATCCGAACCGGTTACTAAGGTTATACGAGTTGGCACAAAGGCAACAACCACTCCGGTAAGCACAAGTTCAGGCGGTTCAGGTCAGTATTTCTGGCCGGTGGCTGGTGGCTACATTTCATCTCCTTTCGGTGATGGAAGAGGTCATAAGGGCATTGATATTGCAGCTCCGTATGGAACTCCTATATATGCGGCCGCAAGCGGAACTGTAACTGATGTTGGAAGTGGCTGGAACGGCGGTTATGGTAATGCAGTAATGATTTCACAGGATGATGGCAACGTTACAATGTATGCTCATCAAAGCAGTGTTGCAGTAAAATACGGTGATTATGTTGTCAAGGGACAGCTGATTGGTTATATCGGCAGCACAGGAGATTCATACGGAAATCATCTTCACTTTGAAGTTCGTTCAAACGGACGCTTTATGAATCCGGCTGATTATGTATCACAATATTAAAAAGAAAAGACTCACAGAATACTGTGAGTCTTTTTGTGTTATACAGCATTTGAACTAGTATTGCTTTTTTCAAGACGAGGCATAAGCTGCGAAGCTACAACAGAAGCAATAACTGCTTTTGCTAAATCAAATGGAATAAAAGGAACTGCAACAAGAGTTGCTGCTGTTAAGAAATTTTTTCCGGCGTATATGGAAAACCAAGCTGTACCTAATCCATAGCATATTATAAGTGATGCTGTCATTCCTATAAGGTAAGTATAAAGCTTTTTATTTTTAAGAAGTTTTACTGACAATGCAACAGTCAGAGCCATAAACGGATAGGCTATTATAAAGCCTCCGGTAGGGCCAGCAATAGTGCCAATACCTCCTTTAAATCCCGCAAAAACTGGGGCTCCAACTGCTCCAAGCAGATCATATACCAACAGTGAAGCAACAGCATATTTTGGTTCAAGAACCGCACCACAAAGGAATACTCCAAGGACTCCTAAAGAAAATGGAACCTCAGTAAACGGAAGAGGTACTGCTATTTGTGCAAGTATGCACATTACTGCCGTCATCATTGCGGCAACAACAAGTTTTTTAGTTTTCAATATGTAATCACCCTTTCAAATAATCGGACAAAGTTTGCCCTTTAATGATGAGTATACCACTACAAAAAAACATTGTCAACCTGTTTAGCTAAACAAGTTGACAATATAAAAACTTTTACAGTAATGAAACAGCTTTGATAAAATTAAGCCCGAATTTCTGCACCAAGTTCTGCAAGAGCTTTCAGAACACGGTTTACAGCGGAATCCGCCTGTTCATCGGTAAGAGTGCCGTCATGTGAACGCATTGAAATTGAATAAGCAACTGATTTCTTCCCTTCTGCAATCTGCTTGCCTTTATAAACGTCAAACAGAGTTACGCTTTCAAGAATTGAGCCAATGGCTTTCTTTATAGTCTTTTCAATAGCAGCAACAGGCAGGCTGTCATCACAAACAAGTGCAATGTCACGTGTTGTTGCAGGAAACTTAGGCAGTGGCTTAAAGGTTTTTTCAGTTTCAGCAGCCTGCATAAGCTCGGGAACATTAAGCTTTGCAGCACATGCCTTTACGTCAATATCATAGTTTTCAAGAACCTCTGGGTGAAGTTCTCCAAGTATTCCAAGCTTAACGCCGTCCTTGACAAGTACTGCACAGCGTCCGGGGTGGAATGCGTCAGCCTCAGCAAAATCTTCCGAACTGCTGCAGGCTTCAACGTCGTAATCATAGACTCCAATACAGTCAAGAAGCTCCTCAACAATTCCCTTTATATCGTAGAAATCGGTATTGTTGCCGTACATTCCTATGGCAAGGCGTTCAGGCTCATTTGGCAGGATTTCGCCATCAACTATTATATATTCATTGCCAATCTCAAAAAGGCAGGCCGACATATTCCTATAATTGTAATTACGTGCAAGAACCTCACATATTGATGGCAGAATAGTTGTCCTCATAACAGAGGTATCCTCTCCGAGAGGATTGGTTATTTTAACTGTTTTTCTGAGAGGACTGTTCTGCGGAAGTCTGATTTTATCGAAATATTTAGGTGAAATAAACGAATAGGTTGAAATTTCATTTGCACCAAGAGATACCATTGCATTGACAATCTTGCGTTCAAATATTTGCTTAGGTGTAAGGCTTGCCTTTGCAACACCATTGATAATAGTCTGCGGAATTTTGTTATAGCCGTAAATTCTTGCAACCTCTTCGGCAATATCGGCTTTGCAGGCTATATCAATACGGTAATACGGAGCATATGCCATATTGTTTTCAACAATAAAACCAAGTCTTGTAAGATACTCAATCATATACATTTTGGGTATTGAAGTACCAAGGAAATTGTTTATCCATGCGGGGTCAAATTCAACACCATTAGAAGTTTTATCGGAATAATCAGCATCAATGATACTTCCTACAACCTCTCCGGCACCAAGCATTTCAACAAGCTCAAATGCCCTTTTCAGTGCAGGAAGAGCATTTTGTGCATCAAGTCCCTTTTCGAAGCGGGCGGAAGCGTCCGTACGCATTCCGAGAGCCTTTGCAGTCATTCTGACAGAAGCACCGTTAAAGCATGCAGATTCAAAAACAACGACCTTTGTATCATCCATAATGCCACTGTATTCGCCGCCCATTACTCCGGCAACGGCTACGGGCTTATTATCGTCGGCAATTACAAGCATATTTTCGGACAGCTCTCTTTCAACGCCGTCAAGAGTAGTAATCTTTTCGCCTGCCTTTGCGTTCCTTACTTTTATTGTTGCATTGTCAATATACTTTATATCAAAAGCATGCATAGGGTGACCGTATTCAAGCATAACAAAGTTAGTTATATCAACAAAGTTGTTGATTGGACGAACGCCGCTTGCACGAAGTCTTTCTCTCATCCAACGTGGCGATGGGCCGATTTTAACATTCTTTACAACGCCTGCAATATATCTTGTGCAAAGCTCCTTGTTTTCAATCTCAACCTTAAGCATTGAGTTTATATCCTCATTATTACCCTTAAATTGAGGCTCCTTGATATTAAGCGGTCTGTTAAATGTAGCATGGGCTTCTCTTGCAAGACCTATTACAGACAGACAGTCAGGGCGGTTTGAGGTTATTTCAAACTCGACAGATGTATCGTTAAGACCTATTGCCTCCTTGATATCCTGACCTATTTCAAAAGGCGCACATCCATCCTCGTTCTGCATTATAAAAATTCCGTCTGCAATTGCATATGGAAAATCATGCACAGTAAGTCCAAGCTCTCCGAGCGAGCAGAGCATTCCGTTTGACTCAACCCCTCTAAGCTTGCCCTTTTTGATTTTTACACCGCCGGGCAGTGTTGAGCCATCAAGTGCAACAGGAACAATATCTCCTGCATGAACATTTGAAGCTCCGGTAACAATCTGTATAGGAGCATCCTTTCCGACTTCAACCTGACATACAACAAGGTGGTCGGAGTTTTCGTGCGGAACAACAGAAAGAATTTTTCCTACAACAACATTCTGTATTTCCTCACCCTCAATATCGTAACGTTCTACTTTAGAACCGCTCATAGTCATATCAGCGCAGAACTGCTTTAAATCAACGCCGGTATCAATATAGTCGCTTAACCATTTCATTGATAAATTCATAGATAACTTTCCTTTCCTGTGTCAGTCAGTCTTTTCGGCAATAACTATTGTAGTACATTCAATGTGCCAGACTTTCCTGACATTTTTAAATCCTGCCTGTTTAAGCATATCAACCTGATTGCTTATTGTGCAGGGGGTATCATAGTGATAAAATTCACCATCGGGTATATTAAGCTCTTTTCTTAAACGCTGGTTTTCGTTAAAATAAAAATCTTCATCTTCCTGACTTTCAACCATGTAGTCACATTCAATATATTTTCCATTAGATTTTAGTGAATCGTATATATTTTTATACAGACCGATTTTTGCTTCATGTGTAAAATGGTGCATTGTCTGAAATGATATTGCTGTATCAAATGATTTATTCCCAAAATCATAGTCGAAGTAGCTTGCATTTATAAGGGTTAAATTTTTATCCGGATGTTTTTCAGATAATTTATCGAGCATTGCCTTTGTAAGATCAATTCCTGTAACATACAAATCAGGAAATCGCTTGAAAATTTCATCAAGCTCAAGTCCTGTTCCACAGCCGAGATCCAGCAGCTTTTTTGTATCCTTTGGGATAAGCTTTGCCATTTCGGCATAACCCTCTTTGCAGCCCTTAACGCAATTCAGCATATGGTTGTCATAAATATCAGCACGCGCAGTAAAGAAGTCACTCATCTGTTCAAGCATTGTACATTGCTCCTCTATTAAGCTTTAAAATTGATTCAAAAATCTTAGGTCGTTCTCATACAGCAAGCGCATATCGCTTATGCCGTATCTTCTCATAACAATTCTTTCAAGTCCGATACCAAAAGCAAAGCCGCTGTAAACCTCAGGGTCTATTCCGCAGCCCTCAAGCACCTTCGGGTGAACCATTCCTGCTCCGAGAAGCTCGATATATCCCTCGCCCTTGCAAAGAGGACAGCCCTTCCCTCCGCAGTTAAAGCACATAACGTCAACCTCGGCTGACGGCTCTGTATAAGGGAAGTGATGAGGCCTTAAACGAATTTTGCAGTCCTCGCCATAAAGACGTTTCATAAGGAGGTCAAGAGTTCCGTTAAGGTCACTCATTGTAATTCCCTTATCAACAACAAGTCCCTCAATCTGGTGAAAAAGTGGTGAATGTGTTGCGTCAACAGTATCGGAACGGTAAACACGTCCGGGTGAAATAATTCTGATAGGTGGTTTGGTTTTTTCCATAGTTCTTATCTGAACGCTTGATGTTTGAGTTCTAAGAACGACATTATCATTGATATAGAACGTATCCTGTGTATCGCGGGCGGGGTGGGATTTCGGCATATTCAGTGCCTCAAAGCAATAATGGTCTGTTTCAACCTCCGGGCCTTCAACAACGGAAAATCCCATACCAAGGAAGATTTCCTTAACCTCGTTCATAACCTGTGTAAGCGGGTGAAGCTTGCCTATTGTACGCTTTTTGCCTGGAAGAGTTACGTCAATTGTTTCCTCAGCCATGCGTTTTGCAGCAAGCTCTGATTTAAGAGAAGAAGCACGTTCGGAAATAATGTTTTCGATATCCTCTCTTACCTTGTTTGCAAGCTGACCTATAAGAGGACGTTCCTCAGCGGACAAACCTCCCATCTGCTTTAATATAGCAGTAAGCTCACCTTTTTTGCCGAGAAATTTTACTCTTAGGTTTTCAAGCACAGTCATGTCGCTGCATGATGAAAGCTCCTTTTTTGCCAGCTCCTCAATTTTTAACAGCTGTTCTTTCATTTGAATAATCAATCCTTTCCTTATATTCTGCGTATTACAGTGCAGATTTGTATTTACTTTTTAATAATTATCTTTGTGAATTGAAATCCATAAGCTCTTTAAGCTTGATGTTTGGGTTAAGATAGCGCTGCTTGCCCTCTGTTTTGCCATCCCAGTTGACAGCCTGCTTAGGACAGGCATGGATACAGCCAAGGCAGTGTTCACATTTGCCGCTAAATGCCGGCTTTCCATCGGTTATTTTAATGTTGCTTACAGGGCAGATTTTTTCACATATTCCGCAGCCGTTGCAGTTATCGGATATTGTAAATTTACTGTCACAGTCAGATTTCAGTGCTGGGAAAGATGAGCGTATAATGCTGTTCATAAAAAACGGTGATGAAGAGTAGTTTGTTTTGCGTACCTTTATGTCATTAATAATTGTATTTATTATTCGTTCTGCATTTTCATGTATTTCAGCATTATCATTAACTTTGTAACTAATATTATAGTTCTCAACCGACCTTATTTTCATACCGTAAGAAAGCTTTACGGATTTTTTAGCAAGAAGCTTTTTAACAA
>ENA-UOYA01000972-UOYA01000972.1-activated-sludge-metagenome-genome-assembly--contig:-NODE-972-length-33220-cov-7.565265_pt1 | contig 33220 bp, 28 predicted proteins | sample MGYA00238163_ERZ764804 | MGnify/ENA primary metagenome ERZ764804 (study PRJEB28919, sample SAMN05720223) | activated sludge metagenome | isolation source: Anaerobic digester | place: Hong Kong... | reverse complement strand
GATTCTTTTGAATGCGAAGTGGTAGATTCTTGATTAATAATATCATTTATTGATACACCAAACTCAATTTTCAATCGTTCACCAATTGATGCTAAATCGTATTTAATGGCATTAAATTTATCTTTCAAATTATTAACTAAAGACTGTACATCCGACCTAATTCTATTTTGCTGTTTAACAAATATTTCTAATTCATTAATTTTAGCTCTTTGTTTAAAATAGTTTTCCTCAACAGCTCCCAAATTTTGTTCTTTCAATTTTCTTTCTTCTAGAAAACTTATAATATTTTGAGAAATTTTTTCTATTTGATTATCTATTTCTTTTATTTCAAATTTGAAATTTTCAATAACTGTCAAATCATTTTGGCGAATTAGCTCAAGTTCCTCTAATTGCTTTTCTTTCTGTGAGGTATCTTTCAACAATATATTTACTTTATTTTGTTGTTGGATAAATTTGACATTTTTAGTATTAAAATCGCTATTCAACTGAGCTAAATTATCCGAAATTTTCTTATTTTCATCATTTGAACTATCTAAATTTTCACGAATTTTGTTCAAACTCGATTGAGATTCTAGAATTAAGTTATTCTTTTCAGATAATTCAATTTTCAATTCACTTATTAAATTACTATATTCAATTTCTTTTGTGAAATATACATTCTGAGCTGTAATTGCATTTTCAATTTTTGCAGATAATGAAGCATTCTCAATTTGATTTTTCTTCAAATTATCATCAATTTTATTTATTTCGGCAACATAAGAATTAGTCTTTACTATATTCAATTGATTTTCAAGACTCTTTATTTCTGAATCTAACAATTTTTCTTTGATTTCTAGTTCAACAATTTCAGATGACAATAAATCTAATTTTTTCTTTCTTCCTAATTTATTTCCATCAAATAATCCTAATGAACCGCCTTGTATTTGCTGCTTTTGTCTAATGAATTTTCCATTTTTGGAAATATAAATTAAATTTTGATCATCTATAAATGATTCATTTTCAACAATAACAACATTATTAAATAGCAAATCGACTAGTTTTTCATATTTTGAATCATATTCTAATATAGATTTAGCATTTAAAAAATCATTAGTTATATGATTTGATTCTTTAACTATTTCATCTAAGATAAAAAATGATGCTCTACCTTTTTGGTCATTTTGAAGATATAGAATAGCCTCTAATGCTTGTTCTTTATGATCAACTACAAAGAAATTCAAATATGGTTCAAGATAGAGTTCAATTGCAGATTTATAATCATCATTACAATAGATTATATCTGAAAGTAATGGCGATTGAATGTTCCATTTATTGTGCTTTTTCAAATATTTAATAGATTCAGGATAGCCTTCTAATGAATCAACTATACTTTTTAATAGCTTGAACTCATGTCTTTTAGCATCAAGGTTTCTTCTTTCGTTACTAATTTCTTTCCATGATTGATTAATCTTTTCATCTAAAATGATAATATTTTTCTTTCTTTCTTCTTCTCTAGCTGAAAGTATTTGTTTTTCTGCTGCATAAGTTTCTATTATTTTATTAAATTCTTTATGTTGTTTATTCCAATTCTCAATTTCCTTTGAATTATTATCAAATGTTACTTTTTGTTGAACTAGTTCTTTTTCATATCCTTCTATTCGATTTGTCAAAATTGCTTTTACTTTATCAAGTTCAAAGATATTTTTATTCAAATCTTGAATCTGTATTTGAATTTGATCTATTGAGGATTTGGTTTTCGAAAATTGTTCTCTTGCATTCTTTACTAATATTTCCAATTCATTCAATTCATTTTCGAAAGTTTTTTCGTATTGTTTTTCAAGAATTAGATTTTCCTTTAATAAACTTATATCATTTTTTAAAAATGTAGATTTTATTACAGCATTTTTTACAGCTTCCTCTTTAGTTTTCAGTGTCTGTATTTGAAAACTCAATTCTTGTTCCTTCAGTTTCTTATCCTGCTCCATTTGTCTTAGCTGATTAACAGTAAAATGTAACTCTTTTTGTTTTTCTGAAACTAGCTTTTCCTTTTCTAATATTTCGAATTTACTTTTTTCAATTTCAGCTTCTGTATTTATAACTTTCACATCTACTTCTCTATATGTTGTCTCCTCTGCATTTATTTGATTTTGAACATTTTGATATTGACTTTTTAATTCTTTAGATTGTAGAATAGCCAAATCGATTGACTGAATTTTGTATTGATCCTTTAAATCAAAATATTTCTGAGTTTGTTTGGCTTGTTTTTCTAACGACTTTAAATTTCCTTCAATTTCAAATAACAGGTCTTGTACTCTTTCCAAATCTTGATGTGTAGAATCCAGCTTTGAAAGTGTTTCCAGCTTTCTAATTTTAAATTTTGAAATTCCAGCAGCTTGTTCAAACATCCTTCTCCTCGCCTTTTCTTTATCTTGTAAGATATCCTCCACCATACCTAAAGCAATAATAGCATAAGAATTTGAACCAATTCCAGTGTCCATTAGTAAAGTGGTAATGTCCTTCAATCTACAAGTGACACCGTTCAATCTATATTCGCTTTCTCCTGTTCTATACAGGAATCTTGATATAGTAATATTTTGATATTCAGAACTTAATATTTGTTTAGAATTGTCAAATGTAATAGATACTTGAGCAACACCAGATTCCTTGACTTTTTTTGAGCCGTTAAATAGAACATTTGACATTTGTTCCAACCTCAAATCTTTACTTTTCTGCTCACCCAAAACCCATCTTATTGCATCAACTATATTAGACTTGCCAGATCCGTTTGGACCGACAATACCGATAACATTTTCATTAAAATTTATTACAGTATCGTTTGCAAAACTTTTAAAACCCTTTATTTCTAAGCTCTTTAATCTCATAAATGCAAAAATATAATTTATTATCTTTCTACCCTATTCATTTTTCAAATAGCATATAAAACTATCTATATATTCATGATAATCAATATTTTACTAAAACATATATTTTTAAGTGAAATATTTTATGAAAAATTATTAAAAATAATTTGTGATATAAATTTTCTCTTTTATCTTTGCTCAAGAATTTTACAAAACCTGATTTAATAAGTATTTTTTTTAAAAAATATTTATCCCGTCCCGATTTTTCCCAAACCTTATAAGTGTTTAGACCATTAATTGAAGTATTTATTTACTTCCGAATTATATTCCCGTTTTGATGTAGAAGACTATTTAAGGTAAATAGGGAGATGTCAGTTCATCGCCCTTTTTTTATTTTATTTCAATAACAAATAAATTTTTGCTTGCAGGATTGAATTTTTTGTTTTTTCTCCAACCTAATATCCACAAAACTTCATTGCCATTTGCCAATAGTAGAGTTTCATTTTTATCTTTTTCAGAAAATTTGTTATTGATAAAATATGATTTTAACTTTTGTTTGTTTTTGATTCCATCTAAATAAAAGAAATCCCCAGAATTTCTTGTTCTTAACTCAATTGTACCATTAACCGATTCAAAATCAATAATAAATTGTTGTTTACCAATTAATTCTATATCAATATTTGATGCTATTTGTACAGTTATTTCTCTATTTTTATATATATAAGTTTGCTCTTTTGCTTCAATTATTATTGGTTTTTCAAGTTTCTCTTGAATCATTTTTATATATAATCCATCTCTTTCTTGTATTGCAACATAAGTAAAAGATTTCCAAAATCGCTTTTTGAAGTCTTTTAAGCTAACTTTTTCAATAATATCTTTTGTCTGATCATAATTTAGTCCAAACTGTTTCAAAAATAAAAATAATGGAAATGTATTTGAAATTATAATATTATCATTCTTAATATATTGATATTCATCAATTTGTAATACATTGGTGCGATTCCATTCTAAGGCACATTTGATAGCCCATTCATTTGTGACAGACACTTGATTAATATTATCAATCCATCTTTCTTTAAAATTAGGCTGAATTGAATTGAGTTCTGGGATAACTTTATGTCTTATTTTATTTCTTAAATAATCCAATTTTGAATTGCTAGCATCCTCTCTCCACTCTAAATTTTGCTTTTTTGCATATTCAATGATTTGCTTTTTATCAAATCGGAGTAAAGGTCTTAATCTGTTTCCATGAATATCTTTTAATGCAGTTATACCCTTTAATCCAGAACCTCTCAGCATATTGATAAAAAATGTCTCTATTTTATCATCTTTGTGATGAGCACTTACAATATATTGATAATCATGCTGTTTGCAAATAGAATTGAAAAAATCATATCTAATATTTCTCGCTTCCTCTTGAATGTTATTTTTGGAGGTTTCTTTTAAATTCACCTTTTTCAAAAATAATTTAACTTTCATGGATTTGGCTAAATTACTAACAAATTGTTCATCAACTTCGGATGCATCTCCTCTCAATTGATAATTACAATGGGCTATATCAAAATTCAAGCTATACTTTGCAAAAAGGTTGGCAAGAACAACAGAATCAACTCCTCCACTTACTCCTAATAGAAATTTTGAATTTTCTAATTTGTATTTTTTTAAAAATTGAACAAAATCTATAGCTAGATCCATATTATTTAAAATCTTATATATGATATATGAATTTTAATGTTGAATGTTTATATTTTTGCCACAAACTTATTAAAAATTATGAAACAAGCTTTTGTTTTTCCAGGTCAAGCAGCACAATTTGAAGGAATGGGTAAAGATTTATACGAAAATAGTGCTATTGCAAAAAAATTATTTGATAACGCCGATAAGATATTAGGTTTTAAACTTTCTGATATAATGTTTAATGGAAGTTTGGAAGATTTAAAACAAACGAAAATAACGCAACCAGCTGTTTTTGTTCATTCTATAGCAAAAAAAATGGTATTAGCCTCAGATATTAAACCAGATGCAGTTGCAGGACATTCGTTAGGAGAGTTTTCTGCCTTAGTTTCTGCTGGTGTTTTGAGTTATGAAGATGGCTTAAGCCTTGTGAACAAAAGAGCTTTGGCGATGCAGAGGGCTTGTGAGATTAATCCTGGCACAATGGCGGCAGTTTTAGGACTTGCTGATGAAATAGTTGAGGATGTATGTCAAAATATTAAAAACGATGTTGTAGTGGCGGCAAATTACAACTGTCCAGGTCAATTAGTTATATCTGGAACTATAAATGGAGTTGAAAAAGCTTGTGAAATATTGAAAGAAAAAGGTGCAAAAAGAGCATTAATTTTGCAAGTTGGTGGCGCATTTCATTCACCATTAATGTTGCCAGCTCAAGAAGATTTGGCTAATGCAATTGAAAAAACAAACTTCAATGATGCTGATTCTGATGTTTATCAAAATTATGATGCACAGCCTTATAAAGATTCAAGTTTAATTAAGCAAAATTTAATCAAACAACTTACTTCTCCAGTAAGATGGACTCAAACCATTCAAAATATGATCAAAAATGATGTTTTATCTTATACAGAAAGTGGTGGAACAGGAAAAGTTTTATTAGGGATGATAAAACAGATTAATAAAGAAGTAGAAATGAATACTTTGTAAATATTACAATTATTTATAATTAAAAAGCCTTTGGATTTCTCCAAAGGCTTTTTAATTAAGTGAAAATTGATTAGTGTTGAACAACAAATTTCACAGTTCTAGTACCTTCTTTTGTACCTATTCTCATCAAATAAGCTCCAGAAGTATAGTCAGAAGTATTTATTTGTAACTTATCATTTTTCAAACCATCATAATCTTTCATAGAAAGAATTTTGCCAGTATAATCAGCAATTGTGATAGTAGCTTCAGTAATTTTATCAAAATTTACTTCTGCAGTCATTTCTTTATCAGCAGGAGTTGGGTATAATTTCAATACACTTTCTGGAAGAGCGATATCATCATTTGCAGATTTTAATTCTAAATTTACTCTAATTACAGGTTGTAATGTGTTTCCAAATCCAGCTGTGTACCATTTATCAACATAAACTAAACTAGCTCCAGAATTGTAATTTTTATATGAATTTCTACTATAACCATGATTAGTTAATCTATCTCCATACTTAACAAATACAAAATATCTAGTATCATTTTTTGCAACCACTTTACTTACACCATCCGTATAATCAATTGGTGTTATTAATAATGTATCTGCAAGTTTAGCATTAAATTGAATCTCATTGATTCCTCTAGCAATAAAATCACTAGTTTCTGCCAATCCATACTCTTCTGTATCATCTGTTAAATTCAATCCGCTACCAAGAGCCTTATTTACTTCAGCTACAATTAAAGTTGCACTTGTAGTAGATAGATTTCCATTAGCTGATGTTCTGCTACAATTAAATAATACATCTCTGAAATAAATATCACCAGTATAATTACCAATATTATAAACAGCTCCAACACTCCAATGATCTATAGTTGTTGATGCAGGACTAGTATTTGAGACATTTCTGCCATCATCTTTTGAATATGAAAAAGTGCTAACTTTAAATGGAAGTTGTTTCGTATTATCTGATGCCTTTTCATCAGTTTGATTAGATGCATAAACTGAATAACGAATATAATATGTAGCTGTATCTGCTTTTAAATTAGGTGCCCATAATTTTGGTAAAACAAATGAAGAATCACTATTTGGTTCTAAAAATGAACCATTTGCAATTGTTGATTGCAAACCTGGAGCAATCGAATCTACTAACATACTATCAGCATAAACAACTGCAGAACCTTTTAAAACTTCAGCTTTGAAAATTACATTCTTTTGAGTTTTACCACCAACGTTTTGAATGTCTGCAATAAATTGGAAAGTATCAGTTTTTATAGCAAACTCCGGAGTGTTATAGCTATTTGGACAGAAATATACATTTTTAATAGATAAATCATTATCTGGTAATGACCATAATTGAACATCGTCAACTACCCAGTAATAATAACCAGCTGCATTTGATGGTCTAATATCATAAACAAATCTCAATCTTACATCAGAATGACCTGCAGCAGTCTTTGAAATATTTACTGAAATTTGATTATTAATATGAGCACTATTTGCTACTACATCAGTATTTACTGGATAACCAACCCAAGTAACTCCACCATCATTAGATACATCAATTCTTTGATCAGCATAAAACTCTCTGATAGCTTGATAGAATCTTAGCTCAACAGAAGTCTGTCCCGAACAATCTAAAGATGGAGATTGTATATATCCAGCATGTGGTGTCGGGCATTTACCTGTTCCAAATGCTCCTGCAACGCCTCCATTATCGAAATAATCAGAGTTAAAACCCATCGCACCATCAGCTTTAGAAGGTGAATTTACTACACCTCCAGTTCCTTGATAAGCTCCTTTAGTTGGTAAAGCTCCATTAGGACAAAAAACCCATTTTGCACTATCAGCTGATACTCCACCACCACATGCAACTCCAACTACTGTCCAGCCATTTACACCATTATTGAATGTTGAATTTGGCTCAGTTGATCCACCCCAAAACATTTTTGCTTGTGCAGACAAATTTGAAGAAAAAAATAAGGTCATCAGAAACAACCCTAAATAATTTGTAAATTTAGACATAATAGAATAAAATTTTATTTTTTAATAAATAACAAACAATTTGTTAATAAACTTCTTAAAAAAAGAAAAGTTTATAATGCAAATCTAATAAATATTATATTCAATTTAAATATTTTAAAAGAGAAATGTAAAATAGACGACAAAATTAACAATTTGTTAAGACTTATAATTTTTGTTTTAATTATTTTCACACTTCTTATTTAATGCAATTATATTGATGAAAAAAGGGTTTCCAATTATTTTTTTGCTATATTTTCAGCTGTGTTTTGCTCAAAATGATTCTAATCAATATCTAAATATTCAAAAAAAATTACAATCTTATGACAAAATAGATTGTATATCTATTGGAAGTTTGTTTATAGGAAAACCTTATAAAAAAAACATTTTAAATAAATGTTATCCAAATGAAAAACTCAATACAAGCCTAAACGAATTTGATTGCGTTACATTTGTTGAAACAGTTTTAGCTTTAAATGAAGATTATCATAGTCCAAAACCATCATTTGAAAATTTTAAAAATTATTTGAAATATTGGAGATATAAAAATGGAATGGTTGATTGCCAAAATCGATTGCATTACTTTAGTGATTGGATACAATACCATGAAATTCAGAAAGATATAAAAAATATTACTAAAGACCTAGGTGGAATTTTAGTTGAAAAAAACTTTAATTTCATGTCAACCAACAGAAATAAATATAATTTTTTAGTGGACGATCTCAATTTTAATGCTGTATATCAAACAGAAAATTATTTGCGAAATTTGCCATTTTATTCTATCCCAAAAGAAAAAATAAGTGATATAGAATCAAAAGTACAGAATGGTGATATAATAGGTATAACTTCCTCAAAAAAGAGTATTGATATTGATCACATTGGGTTTGCAATCGTTATTAATAATGAATTATATTTGATGCATGCTTCCTACCATTTCAAAAGAGTAGTAAGCAAAGTAGAAACTTTAAAAAAATACATTAACAGACATAAACATCATAGTGGAATTGTCGTTCTAAGAGTACTAAAATAATAAAATGAAACAAAAAATTGAAACCTTTGACTCAGCTTGGAAAGAACTTCAAGAAATTCATGTCTTGCTACAAAATAATTTAGATATTGGCGTTACAGAACTTTCTAAATATCATAAAAGGGCAACTGAATTGTTGGAATATTGCAAAAATGAATTAAGAAATTTGCAAAATACATTTGAAAAAAATTCAAATAAATAGTATTAAAATTCAAATATAAAAAATTATTATTTAGAAATAAAATCATATAAAAATCAAAATATTTGATTAAAACATAATAATTCTGGAGCCAAATCAAAATATAGAAAATAAAAAAGATAGAAAAATTCTTTTTCGAATCGGTAGAATTCTTTATGCTAGTAGAAGGTATTTAGGAATATTGGTTATTTTCATTTTCTTCCTATATTTTTTAATTAATAATCCATGGGTACAAAAAAAGTTGATTGATAAGACCATAACTTACCTTCATGACAAATTAAAAACAGAAATCAGAATAGGAAACACAAAAATTGATATTCTAAATAGAGTAGTTTTAGAGGATGTTTATATAGAAGATCAAAAAAAAGATACTATACTTAATGCTTCTAAAATCAAGTTGAATTTTAATTTATCTCCTTTCAAAATTCTATTGGGGAAATATGAAATTGAAGAAATTTCTTTGGAGGATGTTTATTTTAAAATGCAAAAAAATGAAGGACAATCAAAATATAACTTTCAGTTTATCCTCGATGCATTCAAAAGTAAAACTAAAGATGAAACCAAATCAAATAATATCGATCTCAATATCAACGATATATATCTTTCAAGAGTACATTTTATCAAAAACTCTATTGTAGGTGGTCAAAAAATTGATGCTTATATCGAGGATGGAGTGATCCATGTGAATAAGCTAGATTTTGATAAAGAAATAATTGATATTAGAAGTGTGGATTTAAGACGACCTTATATTGGGTTTGATGATTTCACTGCAAAACCACTCACAAATGTCAACAAAACTGTATCTTCAAAAACAACAAGTGATTCAAATTCATTGAAAATAATTGTTCGAAATTTTAATATGAAAGATGGTCATTTTGTATATAATGATTATCACCGTTCACCTATAAAATTGACTTCAAAGCAAGAAATCGATTACAAACATTTAGATATTTATAAAATACTTATAGATATTGATGATTTTGAATTTCAAGATCAAAAGTATTCTGGTAAACTTAATAAATTGTCATTTTTGAATAGCACTGGTTTTTTTCTCAATAATTTAGAAGCAAATCAAGTGATAGTAAATTCAAAAAGTGCTAGTTTGAATAACTGTAAATTGATCACTTCAACAAGTGAAATTGGAGATACTTTGAGTTTTAAGTACAAATACTATACTGATTTTTTGAATTTTAATGATAATGTTATTATGAATGGAAAATTCAAAAATAGTAAAGTTGCTGTTAAAGATGTCATGGAATTTGCTCCAAATCTTAGAAACGTTGCCATTTTTAATAATAATCTTGATAAAATATTTTTATTAAATGGAAATCTTTTTGGAAAAGTAAACAGTCTTTCTGGAAAGAATTTGGATATTTCAATATTACATGAAAATTTCAAATTGCAAGGAGAATTTAGTTCTAGAAATTTTGCAGTGAAAGATGAAGAAATGCTTAATCTTAAAATAAATCAGCTCAACACTCATTCCGATTTTTTACAAAAAATCATACCTGATTTGAAAAACAATGCTACAATTAGTAGAATTGGCAAAATGAATTTGAATGGTAGATTTGATGGTTTTTTTGCAGATTTTGTTGCACAATTTGATCTTCAAAGTGACCTTGGAAAATCGAGCTTAGATGTTAGAATGGATTTGCTAAATGGTGCAAAAAATGCGAAATATAGTGGAAATATTGATTTAGAAAATTTTGAATTAGGAAAATTGCTGAATGACCAAAAAATTGGAAAAATTAGCACCAAAGTCAAAATTAGTGAAGGTTCTGGTTTTGCAACGCCAAATGGCACTAGCAATCTCAATGGTATAGTTAAAAACCTCGAATTCAATCAATTCAATTACGAAAATATCAATTTGAACGGTCAATTGAAAAACAAATCGTTTGTTGGGAAATTCGATATAAAGAATGATGTAGCCGATATTATATTTAATGGGAATGTTAATTTTGAAGAAAAGATTCCAAAACTCGTATTTGTCGCAGATATTAACAAACTCAATTTGCAAAAAACTAAGTTCACAAAAGAAAATTTTGAGTTGTCCACTAAGCTGAATGTAAATTTTATTGGGGATAAGTTATCAAATATAGACGGAAGTATTTTAGCAAAAAATATTCAGTTGTCAGATAAATCAAGTGGAAATTATTATACATTAGATTCCATTCATTACACATCAAAATTAGGTAACAATCAGAAAATCACTAATATAAACTTGCAATCAGATCTTATAAATGCAAACCTGAAAGGGGATTTTAACCCTGATAAAATTATTAATTCGTTATTGATTGTTTTTAGAAAAAATTATCCTGGCTTTTATAATAGATTGAAACTTAGTATGCCCGACACTTTGCAAAATATAGTTCAAAATTTTGATTATCAGATCGATCTTAAAGATTCAAAGAATTTCATGAAACTTTTAAAACTTGATTTGGATAGTATTACGAACTTTAAAATGTCTGGATATTTTGATTCTGAATCAGAAATATTTTTAGCAAACGTTGATTTGGAAAAGGTAAAATATCAAAATTTTTTATTTGATGATTGTGCTTTGAAATTTAGTAATAAAGAAAAGTTAGGTGATGCTTTATTCATTCTCAGGCATTTGCAAATGGGTAATACACATTTTGCACCCATATTTTCCAACTTTTATTTTGATCAAGACAGTATAAATTTTGCTCTTAACTCTGCCAATTTTAATAGTATTTTAGACAATTTGAATCTCAATGGAAAGCTATACTTAGTGGATACTAGCAGCTATTTAATGAGTTTTTCTTCTTCAGATTTAAGAATTTTAGAGAAAAATTGGGAAATAAAGGAAGGTAACTTTATAAAATTCAATAAGGAATATGTCGATACAAGAAATTTTGAATTAACCTATTTGGATAGAATAATTACACTAGCATCCATAAATAGAGGAAAAGGATTAGAACTAAATTTGAAAAATCTTAGTATTCACTATTTGGATGAAATTTGGAAATATGATGAATTAGAATTTTCGGGGAAGTATAATATAACATTGACAATCAAAGATTTATTTGAGTTTCAACAGCTATCTTTAATTGGAACTATGGACACATTGAAAATTAACAATCGAAATTTTGGAAGTGTTAAATTAAATGCTACAATGAAAGATCTTTCTCTTCCTGCTTTTGCAAATTTAACAATTACAAATGAAAATGATGAATCATTAGAACTGAAAGGCTATTATGCACCTGCTTCTAAAAGTGTGAAAATCAATACAATAAATAAGTATGAACCTAATTCATTTAAAGCAGATTTTCAAATAAAAAATTATCCTCTTGCAGCTTTAGAATATTTTATCCCATCTGGAATACATCATACAATCGGAAATGTAAGTGGCAACTTGTCTCTTTTTGGCAATTTAGATAAAGACCCAAATATAGAAGGTAAAGTAAAAATAGATAAAGCTTCAACAGTTATATCATATATAAATACCAAATATACAATTGACAATCAATATGTTACTATTGACAATTTTAATATTGATGCCTCTAATGCAATATTAAAAGACACTTTGGGCAATATAGGAAAAGTATATGGAGGTATCAAACACGATCATTTGAAGAACTTTAAACTCGAGGTGAATTTGCAAAGTCCAAAAATCATAGCATTAAACACTTCTAAAAAAGATAATCCACAATATTATGGATTTGGTATAGGAAATATAGAGGCAACATTTAGTGGACCATTCAATAAAACCGACATAGGTATTGTTGCTAGAGCTACAAAAGGAACAAAAATGTACATTCCGATAGGAAGTAATGTAGATGCTTCAATAGCCAATTTTGTGAAATTTAGAGAAAAACCAAGTGTTTTCAATCTTGAGCCAGACAATCCAAAAAAGAAAGTTAAAGAACAAAAAGGAATTAGTTTGGATATGGAACTGAGCATTGATACCGATTCAGAGATTCAATTGCTTTTTGATGAAGAAAAAGGAGATATAATAAAAGGTAGAGGAAGAGCTGATCTACAGATAAATATACCAAGATCAGGTAAATTAAGTATGTATGGTAATTATAATATAGAATCTGGTGACTATCTTTTTACATTATATAATTTCTTCAACAAACCGTTTAATATCAAAAAAGGTGGTTCGATTCAATGGACTGGTGATCCATTCGAAGCAAATATAAATATTGATGCTGACTATAAATCAATTAGTACTGCACCATATAATCTAATATCGAATTATTTGGTATCTGTATCTGATGAAGGATTTCAGGAAGCAAGAAGATCAACTCAAGTTGAATTAATTCTATATTTGAAAGGCAAATTATTAAAGCCTGATATTCAATTTGATATAAAACTTCCAAATTTGCCAATTGGGAATATAAAAACAATTGTCGATCAACAATTAACCTTATTGAAACAAGATCAAAATGAAATGAATCGTCAAGTATTTGGATTAATTATAGCTGGAACTTTTCTACAGACTAGCGAAAACAATCCAATTCAGGTATCCACAGTTACAAATACTGGTTTTAACACTGTTTCTGAAATGGTATCTAATCAATTATCCAGGTTCATTTCTGATATTTTATCTGGATCAATAACTGATAATTCATTTATTTCAGGCATTGACTTTAATATGAAATATATATACGATACCGGAGTATTTAATACAACCTCATCAGGGAAAGCAGATGAATTTGAAATCCGTCCGAAAGTCAACTTTTTTAACGATAGAGTTACGTTGAATTATGGATTTGTCACTGGGAGCAATGTTGTTAATATAGGAACGTACAACAACCATGATGTTTCTTTAGATTTTCAAATGACTAATTACAACAAACTTAGGCTTAGAGTATATTATAAAGGTGATCAATACTTGAATGGAACGCCAAGAAAACGAGCAGGTATAGGATTTACCTATAGAGAGGAATTTGACAAATTCGGAAAATCTACAAAATCAAATGGTACAAATAATTAGAACTTTAATTTTATTCATAACTCCTTTTATATTAATCAGTTGTGCATCCAAAAAGAATTTGAATAACTGCAAAACTGTAGCAAAAGTTGTTCAATTAAGCGATAATGAAAACTGTGGGTTATTGATTCAAATTAATGATAAAAATTATAAGCCAATTTTTAAAAACAAAACTGATCTTGAAGTTGGATCATTAGTATCTGTTGATTATAAAGTAGTTCGAGGTGATAAAACTTGCATACAATCAGAAGGAACAATAGATATTAGTTGTTTTAAAGTCATTAAAACATCATGTCCTAAATTCTTGTCTATTAACGATTTAAATTGGCTTAATGATCTAAAGAATAAAATGAGACCGCAAAAAATTATTTACTTCCAAAACGATATGGATGAAGATATTTTTTTATTAGATATGGGAAAATATAAATATTTATATAATTGTAAAGGTATTTTGGACTGTACAGCAGCTACAGATGATCTTAAAAGTGACTGTTACTTAAAATATAGTGCATTGAAAAATGGTGCCACTCTTTATCAACAATAATGAATATTTTCGACATAAACTTTATAGCATTTGAATGGCTAGGTTATTCAATGAGTTGGTTAGAACTATTAGGAACTTTATTTGGTTTTTGGGCAGTATGGTTATCAGGAAGGGAAAAAATAAGCAGTTGGCTTATTGGAATTGTGAATGTAATTTTGTTCTTGATATTATTTTATCAAATGCAATTATATTCGGATATGATTTTGCAAATTTTCTTTTTTGTCACAAATATTTATGGATATATAACTTGGTCAAAAAAAGATGATTTAAAAAAATATGATCTTCCTATCTCTCATATAACTAATTATCAAAGCATTATATATGTCGTTATATTAATATTAGGTTCATATTTCGGCGGAAAATTTATTGCACAATTACCGCAATTATTACCTTCCATTTTTAAATTACCTACAGCTTTCCCATTTGCAGATACTTTTGTTTTGATAGGTAGTATAATTGCTCAATTACTTTTAACTAGAAAAAAAATCGAAAATTGGCTGTTATGGATTATTGTAGATATTGTTGCTTGCATCATCTATTTTCAAAAAGGAGCACTGCTATTAACTATTGAATTTTTTGTATTTATAATTATTGCATTTATTGGATATCTAAATTGGTCAAAAAAGATAAATTCAATTGCATAATAGCTTAAATATGAATAGCATATTGATTTTTTATCAAATTGTTTCAGAATAGAAAAATGTATTTTCTGCAATTGAAATAGGGTTATGTTTTGATTTACACCATCTATTACAAGCATCATAATAAGTTTCCCATTTATCTTTTGCCCAATCTGGACAATTATTTATCCACAATTCTTTTGATGGGAAATAAACATGATTTTCGCCCATAGTAAACTCAAAAATCAAGGATCCAAATTGTGTTTTAGCCACCAATTCCTCTTTCCATCGAATTGAAAAATCTATAATTTCTATCATATTTTTTACCTATAATCTCCAAAAATCATATTCAATAACAAAATAATAAGTATTAATACCCAAGGTAATACACTAATTAAAAAGCCAACTTTTAGATTATTTTTAAAAAATAAAAAATATATACCAACAAGGGAAAGTGATGTAAAAATAACAGCATATAACAATGTAGCTTCTTTAGTATATTTACTTGTTTGAAGTAAATGTAAGCCATTCAAAATGAATCGGATACCAATATATCCATCTATAATTAGAAAAAGTAAAGCAAATATTTTCATACTGTTCATAACCTTATTTAATTACTAAAATTATCTCTAAAAATAAATTACTTAATTTTTTGAGTAATTTTTGCACAAAACCCGCCTCCTGAAGCCATCACAATTTTGGAAATTTTCTTATTGTTTATTGGAATTACCTCTTTTCTGTAATCAGTAGCATTTTTGGAAGCATTTACCCCATCTTTAAATATAGTCATTTCAAAACTTCCTTTGGGTAGAAAAGAAAAATCTACACTAACTTCTCTCGTTGTCCAATCATTTAAGCCACTGATATACCAGTCATTACCAGATTTTTTGGCTTCAACTAAATAATTACCCAATTTTGCTGCTAATACAATAGTTGAATCCCATTGATTTGGAATTTGGTTAATAAATTCTAGAGTTTCGAGCTCTAGTTCATAACTTGAAGGACTATCAGCCAAACCTTGAAATCCAGATTCAAAAAGGACATACATGGCTAACTGATGGCATCGTGTCCCATAACTCATTGGTTTTTGAATATTTAGTTGATAATCATCTTTTGTAGCATTATTCAATGAACCAGGCACATAATTCATTGGTCCTAAGAGCATTCTTGAAAAAGGAAGAATAGTTGACTGAACTGGATTTGCACTTTTACCATCAATTTTGTTATAACTATTCCCAGCAACACTTTCTACAGAAAGCAAATTGGGATAAGTCCGTTCCCAACCATTTGGCTTTGGAAAATCATCCAAGATTATGATTAAATTATGAAGTGCACACCATTCTATTATATTTTCTAATTGAAAATTTGCTGCCTGATCTTCTCTAAATATTTGATCTATTTTTACTCCATCTACTCCCCAATCTTTAAACTTTTCTAAAATATTTTCATAGTTATCAACTATATCAGGAAAGCTAGCATTTAATATTATTCCAATATTTTTTTCCTGAGCATATTCAGATAATTCATTGATATTCAATTCACCAGCTGATTGCAATGGGTTATTATGAACATACCAACCAGAATCAATTGTAACGTAATCGAGATTGAAATTTTGAGAAAAATCAATATAATACAGATAGGTATTGGTATTCCTACCAACCTTAAAATTCACACCAATTAAATTCAAATTATGCCATTTATCACAAATATACTTACCAGTTTTCACCCATTTAGTGTCTTTAATTTTTGTATTATCGGCTAATAAATAAACTAACTGATTAGTTATTAGCTCTTTATCAATATTCGAAATCCCAAAAACTCTCCAAGGCAAACTCCTATTTCCTGAAATTTTTGCTTTATAATTTTCGGTTTTGATAGGATAATATAAGGTATAATTATTCTTTTCAAATTCCTCAGGAATATTAATCTCCTTCACAACATTCGGAAAAACTGCTTTGAATTTCCCTTTACCCAAGTGTTCAAAGCTCATTCCAGGATAATCGTGAATATTAGATTCTGTTATAAAAAACTTTTGCTCAGAAATATCATTAGAATTAAATAATATTGGAAGGTTAATTAATTGATTCTTAGGCAAAAAAGATATTGGATAATAATCGAAGGTTCCTTCATTCCCACTATAAAAATCGGTTGAAGTTTTCTCGAAAACACTACCTTTTTTATTGACAAAGAATGTCAGTAATTCATCTTTAATGGTTATATCATGATCAAATCTAGTATGAAATCGATAAGCAAAACCATTGTCATATACTTTTATTTCGAGTGAAATATTTTCCTCAAAATCAATTATAAGTTGTTGAAAATTATTGTGAATGGTTCTGGATTTTAATGGAATTACAGGTGTAATTAATTCATTTACAAAAGAATATGATTCGTTGGTTTCATGCAAATTCTTATGAATCATTCCATATTCTTTTATATTTAACCCAATATCCACATTTGAAATTATTAATTCACCATCTTGATAAAAATCTAAATAAAGGCTTGGATTTGTATAGATAATGATTTCTAAAGAACCATTTGGGGAAACGACTTTTAGTTCTTTAGCAGAAAGATTCAAACAAAAAAACAACAAAATAACTAATATACAATACTTATAATTCATCGGTTTTTCTAATCCTAATGTTGTACAATCAATTTTTTGGTTTTTGTAATCCCATTTTCTGTCAATCTAATAAAATGAGTTCCATTGCTAATATTATATTGATCTATAGGAATTTCGATGACATACATATTCGGTTCTTGCTCAATATTATTAACTAAATTGTGGATCATTTTCCCATCTTGGCTAATTAATTCAACTCTTACATTAGTTTTTTTTCTGATTTTATAGGAATAGTAAACTATATTTTTGGTTGGGTTGGGGAAAAGATTGAGATTTTCACAATCATCTTTACTAATATCTTCATTCTTTACTTTAGTTTCATCTACTATTGCTGTCCAAACTGATGTTATCCCATTGTCCATCCTTGTCCAGATTGGTCGAATAACACCGTTTTGTACAGAAAGATTGTTATAATCGCCAAAAAATACATTTGCATCTGGAATGAATGGTGATTCACTTATTCTAAAATTCACAAAACTGTCACCACCATCCTTACTTAGAGCCATATAAACATCAGTTTTATTATCATTAAATCTTCTTCTATCGTAATACACAAAATACAGATAACCAGTTGTTTGGTCAATACTCATCCAAGTAAAAAATTGATGTTTGCCAGGTTCGTCGTCATTTACTCTTTTAGGTTCTGACCAAGTATTTCCACCATCATTGGATTTACAAAGCCAAACATCAGTATCATCCACACCATTTTTTTGATCTGTCCAATTCACATATATTGTACCTCGATGTGCCGAATTACTTAAATCACAAACAGTTATAGGCAAACCATTACATCTACTTATCCCTGGTATAGAATAATCCCAACCACCAAATTGATTTGCAACAAACACATCATTTGAAAGCCATGTCGTTCCATTATCTGTTGATTTGTCAAACCAAATTTTATTTCTATTACTCCAAGCAACATAAATTTCTCCATTTGGTCCTACTGATGGTACAGCCCCTTCTGTTGTGTTGTCAGAATCCAAACAATCGCCACCTAACTCATTAATTCTTATATCTTTAGACCAAGTCATACCACCATCAGATGATTTTGAAAAATGTATATTAGAGCTATCTTTTGGGTTGGTTGAATCATATTTATCAAATACAGTCCAAGTGCTGTAAATTTCATTCGTTTTAGGATTTACTACAGTCCATTGTTTGTCGTGATCTTTTTTGAAATCACTTCCCATAAATGATCCATCATTCCAAGATTTACTATTAAAATCATTTAGTTTTTGGCAAACAATTCTATCTAGCCATCCTTCTGAACCCGATCCATAAGATAAATGAAAAAAGTAAAAATTTCCAGAAGTATCCACAAGAATAACAGGATCTCCCCAAACTCCAAATGATGATGACATTTTTCCCGATTTCCAAGTTAATCCAGAATCATCTGAATAGAATACTTTGTTGATATTGGCACCTGCTACAATTTGTTTAGTATTTTTCGGATTAATAAATATTGAGGGTTCTTCAGGATTTCCAGTTGCATCAATTAATATATTTTGGTGTTGGCAAAACAATTTGATAGGAAGGAGTAATAAAATGAAAATTAATAAAAAAAATTGTTTAACTTTGAAATACATAATGATAAAAAGTTAATATTATCTGCGAAATTATAACTAAATTGCAATAATACAATTTATTTAAGCAGCGTTTTTAAAATTAAATGAATCTTTAGTTTAGTTTGAAATAATTAAATAATAATTCATTTTATTGATGTATTCAAAGCAAACAATTTTGACTGAAGAAGAAATCATAAAAGGGTGTTCTAAAAATGATCCGAAGTGTCAAAAAATGCTTTTTGACAGGTATTCTGGAAAAATGTTTGCAGTTTGCATTCGTTATACTGCTTCTATGGAAGATGCAGAAGATGTTTTGCAAGAAGGATTTGTTAGAGTATTTAATTATATACAAACTTATAAAAATGCAGGGTCGTTAGAAGGTTGGATTCGAAGGGTAATTATTAATGTTGCAATAAGACATTATCAAAAAACAAAAACTCATCATGAAATGATGCAGCATAATAATAATGCTGAGTTAACCACCATGCCCGAAGTAATAAGTCAATTATCTGAGCAAGATTTGTTAGCTATCATAAATCAATTACCAGAAGGTTACAAAATAGTTTTTAACCTTTATGCAATAGAAGGATATAGCCATTTAGAAATTGGGGAAATGCTTGGTATTCAAGAAAGTACAAGTCGCTCTCAATTGACAAAGGCTAGAAAAATTTTAAATGAAAAAATTAGAAAAATTTACAAAATCGCAATATGAATACGTTTAATCCATTGGATGATCATTATAAAAAGAAATTCAAAGATTGGTCTGTTCAGCCAAGAAATGATATGTGGGCTGACATTCAAAAAAGAATGGAATATGAAAATAAGGAGAAACCTATTCCATTTTGGATGAGTTTTAACAATAAATATTCTTTTACAATTTTAGGAATAGCACTATTAATTTCTACTATTTTATATTTCAACTATCCTAAATCTGTTGATTCGATTGTTCAATTTAATGAAAAATCAAGTATTTCGAATTCAAATGGAACTAAACCAATTACTTTAAATTCTAAAATAATAGACAAATCTTATAATAGTGAAAATCAGAATATTACAAATTATGCAAACGAAAATAGCGATATAAAGAGCTTTACTTCTAAAACGATATTTGTAAAAAATGATGAATATGAAACAAGAAATTACAAACAAATTGCTAGAAATATTAAAACAAGAAATTCTCAAATAAATAATTTAAAAAAGAATAATATTGAAACTTTAGCAAACAATAATGCTTCAATTATTGCTCAACAAAATTTAAAAAATGATAATATAACTGAAAAAAATAATGAAATTAGTTCAAATAATGAAAGTAGAATTGCTATAGATTATACTCCAATATCAATTGTACAAAACCAGCATAATCTATTGAATATTAATGACATAAATCTTGATGTCAATAAATTACCGTTTACCAAAAAACTAAAAATCAAAACAGACAAAAGATGCTATGGAGATGATTCACCAGATAATAAATTGAATTTTGAGCTTTATATGAATGGTGGATTTACAATGAATAAATTTGCTTCTAAAATTGGAGATCAAACTACTTATATACAAAACAGAGAATTTTCTGAATCATCTAAAATGAATTTCGGATACGGTGGTAGATTAGTTTACACTTACAAAAGAACATTAAATATTAAGGCTGGTTTCGATTACAGCCAAATAAATACTACTTTTATTCATAGAAGCCCAGGCACAAGGATAATTACAATAATAGATACTATACAGACAGATCAAGGTCCAAAAGTGATTTCTAGTACCTATTCTGAAAATGGATATAACATCACAAAAGTTGCTGATAAATATAAATTTATAGATATTCCAATTACAGTTGGATATCAAAAGAGATTTTCCAATTTTCTTTTACAACTGAATGCTGGAGTATCATTCAATTTAGCTTTTTCTCAACAAGGAAAAATATTAAATAATTTGAATAGTCCAGTATCTATAGATAGATATGACATAAAAAAAGCAGACATTTATAAATCAAATGCTGGTATGTCATTGATCGCTAGTTTACAATTACAGATGCCATTATCAAAGAAAAATTATATCTTTATCGAACCAAATTTCAAATATGTAATCAAAGACTTGACTAAATCTAGTTATTCATTAAGTCATAAAGTGTCGATGTTGGGTTCACAAATTGGGATTGGGTTTAATTTATAATAATGATAAGAATTTTTTTACTTATAATTATTGTTTTTGGATTGTCGTGTAATTACGAGAAGTATTATTTTGAAGCAAATCCATTGAATTCAAGTGAAAAAATTCAATCCTTATTCAATGGGTTGAGTACAAAAGCTGAATCCAAATTCTTTTTGAGAAATTTGCACGACACAATTACTTTTAATTCTGGATTAAGATTAGTAACAGATAGCAAAGACCTTTGTGACCAATCTGGAAGATTACTTAATGACCCTGATAATCCGATGTATTGTAGTGAATTGGAAGTAAAAACGACTGAAATTACGAATAAAGGTTCGTTGATACTCAATCATTTATTTACAGAAACTAATCAAGGAGAAATTTTATCATACGAGAAAATACTAAAACTCAATATTATTTGCGATTATACACCATTATATGTAGCTGCAAATCAATATGTTAATATTAAATTTCCATCTCAAGATAAAAACAAAAGTTTATTTACTTATTATGGATCGACAAACAAAATAAACAATAATATAGAAATCTCAAGAGGAATTGATAGCATAAATAATGCTGACATTCCTACTTATACCTCTTGGAATATTGGCAATAATAATATTATTGATGGATTTGAATGCAATAGCAGAAGATTAGGATGGATTTTATTAGCACAATCTTTTAACTCACCAAATAATAAATCTATTCAAAAAATTACAATTTCAGGATCGAGAGATGGCACAAATTCGAGAGTATTTTTGGTGTTCAGTAATGAAAATGTAGTATTGGAATGCAAATATGATGATATAAATAGCTACTTTTATCATAATGATATTCCTAACAATACTGATATTCAAATTTTGTGTATTGCAAGTGTAAATAATTCTTGGGAGATGGGCAAAAAATTAGTTTCTTTTGATAATCCAACTACTACAAATATTGATCTAAAACCAACTACAGTACAAGATATAAATGATGTAATCAATGGCTTATAACGAAATACATTCAACTAGAATTGCAGACAAACTAAGACAATCTAGTATTGAATTTTACGAGAAAAAGATGTTTGGGGGAATTGCATTCATGATAAATGAAAAAATGTGTATTGGGGTTTCGAAAGATTATATCATGCTAAGAGTATTGGAAGACAAATTTCATGACCAATTTTCAAAAAAATGTGTAAAACCAATGGATTTCACAGGCAAACCAATGCATGGATTTCTTTTCATTGAAGAAGATGGCTATGAAAATGATGATGACTTAGATTATTGGATCAATCTAGGCATCGAATTTGGCAAGTTTGGAATACTCAAAACAAAATCCAAAAAAGCAAAATCTTAATGTATCCCCTTTGAATTTAGCATTTGTATATATTTTGCAACATTGATATTATGACCAGTCATATTTTCTGCAAATGCATGAGTCCCAGAATCATCTGCTTTTGCACAAAAATATAGATAATTATGAGATGCTGGATTCAATACAGCATCAATACTGGAGGCTGATGCAATACTAATTGGTCCTGGAGGCAAACCGTTATACATATAGGTATTAAAAGGCGAGTCAAAAGACAGGTGATAATTCGTTACTCTTTTGGTTTCAAAATCTTTAGATGCAAAAACACAAGTTGGATCTGCCTGAAGCTTCATGTTTATTTTTAAACGATTCAAATATACTCCTGCTATAGTTGGTCTTTCCTCCTTGTTTTGACTTTCTTTTTCGACAATTGATGCTAAGGTATAGACTTGTTTTGGAGTCATCCTCATTGATTTTGCTTTCAATAATCTATTATTTTTTTCCCAAAAGGATTTAGATTCAGCAAGCATTCTGCCGACAAATTTTTCTGGAGTAATATTCCAAAACATTTCATAAGTGTTGGGGATGAAGATACACATTAAATCATCTTTATTGTAACCAACACTATCCAAAAAAGATTGATTATAAAAGGTTTGTAACAATCTTAATGAATCAGCCTCAAGCACTTTTCCAGCTTTTCCAGCTATATCTTCTAAAAGTCTTTCATAATTAAATACTACTTTAACGGGTGATTGTTCACCTGCCCTTAAATGTTTTATCAAATCATAATTGCTCCAACCTTCTTTTATTTTAAATCTTCCAGCCCTCATAATAGGTTTTGCATATTTCATTCGATTAGCTAAAGATCTAAAAGAATCTTCATCTTTCAATATACCTTTGTCCATCAATATTTTGACTACTTCATCAAAATTTGATCCAGTAGGGATATTAATATATGGGTCACTTAAATTAGAATTGACATTGCTACCAAAATATTTATAGCCAAAATACCCTGCAATAATTGCAGCAACGACACCTACAATAATTAATATTTTTTTCACAAATTATATTTTTAATACGATTCTTTATCTGTTGGGAAAGATTGAGATTTTACATCGCCTATATACGATTGAACAGCAACTTTAATATCATCAAAAAGGTTCATATATCTTCTCAAAAATCTTGGTTGAAAATCTTTAGTGATGCCTAGTAAATCATGGGTTACTAACACCTGACCGTCAGTATGCGGTCCAGCACCAATTCCGATTGTGGGAATTTCAATCGATTCTGATACTGATTTTGCTAAAGCAGATGGAATTTTCTCAAGAACTAAAGCAAAACAACCAATTTGATCTAAAAACTTAGCATCTTCTATTAATTTATTAGCCTCTAATTCTTCTTTTGCTCTTACCGTATAAGTACCAAATTTATAAATAGATTGAGGTGTAAGCCCAAGATGACCCATAACTGGAATACCAGCAGAGAGAATTCTTTTAATGGATTTTTCGATTTCTGCTCCACCCTCTAATTTAACTGCATGAGCACCTGACTCTTTCATAATCCTAATTGCAGATTTTAAAGCAAGTGTAGAATTACCTTGATAAGAACCAAAAGGCATATCAACTACGACAAAGGATCTATTGATAGCTCTAACTACAGATGCTGCATGATATATCATTTCATCCAAAGTGATGGGCAAGGTAGTTTCATGCCCAGCCATAACATTAGAAGCAGAATCTCCAACCAATATAATATCAATACCAGCTTCATCCAGAATTTTTGCCATAGAATAATCATAGCCAGTTAGCATTGATATTTTTTCTCCATTCGTTTTCATGGCTTGAATTACATGAGTAGTAATCCTTTTGATTTCTTTATGAACAGACATATTGATATTATTTATTGCACAAAAATAAAATTAATATTAATGTAGAAATCTAAAAAAGTCAAAATTTTGAAAATAATATTCCATATAAATTATCCAGTGATATATAATTTCAGTGTAATTGTCTAAAAATTACTGAATTATAAACACAAATTCTAGTAATATTGTTCTATCGATATTTATAGCAAAACAAATAAGTATCTTTGCCTCAATTAATATAAATTATGATAGCTAAAATAAAAGAGAAAAAAGTTTCAGAGTCGAGAACTACAATGACCGAAATGGTAATGCCTAATGATACAAACCCAATGGGTAATTTAATGGGTGGAAATTTGTTGAGGTGGATGGACATAGTTGCAAGTATCTGTGCAGGAAAACACTGTGAAGCACATGTCGTTACAGCATCTGTCGATCATGTTTCTTTCACCTTACCTATTCATCTTGGGGAGATTGTCACTTTAGAGGCTTGTGTAACGAGGGCATTTAATACATCCGTAGAGATATTTGTAGAAGTTTTTACAGCAGATATTAAAGGAAAAAACCCTAAAAGAAGTAATCATTCCTATTATACGTTTGTAGGTCTTGAAGATGTTACTTTCAAGCCAATCATCGTACCTCAAGTATTGCCGTTATCTAATGAAGAACAAAATTTGTTTGATGGGGCATTAAAAAGGAGAGACTTAAGATTGATATTGAGCGGCAGAATAAAACCAGAAGATTCACAATCAATTAAATCATTATTTATTGATACTGATAAAAATGGATAAAAATAGTTTAATTCGGATTAGTATTGCTTTATTAATATTTGTTGTCATTCAATTAGTTGGAGGAACAATTGCAAAAGTTTTGTTATATCCAATTACAATCTTGGTGACTGCATTGCATGAATTAGGTCATGCTTTAGGAGCAATTTTGACTGGTGGTAGTGTCATTTCCTTAAAAATCAATGAAGATGGAAGTGGTCAATGTGCTACTCAGGGTGGAATTCCATCAATTATACTAATGGGAGGGTATATTGGAAGTGCAATATTTGGAAATTTACTATTTTATTTGGGAGTTAAAAGACATTGGGTAGATTCAATAATTCTGACAATTTTTGCCGTTTTGCTTTCAATTGCAGCTATTTTCTGGTATGATAATCTATTATCTTCTATATTACTAATTGCTATAGCAGTTGCATTAATATATATTAGAAATACAGAATATAAAAATGAAATTTTGATATTTATAGGTATTGCTTCAATATGGCATATTATCAGTGATTTCAATGTTGGTCCTTCATCAGATTTGGAAACTTATGCAAAAACAATTGGTATTTTCTCTTCTACTGTTTGGAAATATATATGGTTAATCATTGTTATTTTACTGACAGCATTAAATTTCAAATGGATATTTAAAAAAAAAGCAATAAGTCAAAATCAAGCAAAATAGTCCAAAGAAAAAAAAGTAATAAAATTGCAAAACCAAAAAAATAGTTATAACTTGTTGAAAAATATAAATTTATGAAATACTATAGTGGTGAGGATAATGTTGAAAAAATAAATAAGGTTGAAGATAGTTTTGCTATTTATGGTGATGATTATACTTATGATGATTATTTGAAGTTTGACTTCGACTATTATGTCGAGCTAATTAGAGGAAAGATTTTCAAAATGTCGCCCTCACCAAATACACGACATCAACGAACTCTAAGGGAATTTACAGGTAAATTCTATAATCATTTCAAAGGTAAACCTTGTCAAGTATTCTTTGCTCCATTTGATGTAATTCTTCCCGTAACTAATAGAAAAGGAAAACCAAATACTGTTGTTGAGCCAGATTTATGTGTTATTTGTGACCCATCAATAATACAAGAAAGAGGTTGTTTTGGAGTGCCTGATTTTTTGATTGAAATCATTTCTCCACATACTACACGAAAGGATATTAAAATCAAATTTGACCTATATCAAGAAGTAAAAGTAAGAGAATATTGGGTGGTCTATCCCGATGAGAAATCTATTGAAATGTATATTCTTGCAAATGACAAATTTGAACTAAAAGAAGTTTTTATTAAATCAGGAAATATATCACCGCATATATTTCCAGAATTTTCATTTGAAGTTGCTGAAATATTTGAAGATTAAATCAATTTCAAGGCATTTTCAAGATCATTTATTAAAATGTCTGGATCCTCCAATCCAACATAAAACCTTATGAATGATAGCGGTAACTTAGGGTTTTCTTTATTTGGTATGTTATAAAAGCCACAAGTTGGTATCATTAGAGATTCATGTCCGCCCCAAGAAACTGCGATTAGAAAATATTGTAGTGCATGAACAAATTGCTCCATTTTATCCAAATCGTCACAATCAAATTCAACTGAAAACAATCCTCCAGAGCCTGACATTTGTTTTTTGGCTAATTCAAATTGTGGATTTAATGGATGAAAGGGGTAGTAAATTTTCCTAACTTTAGGATGTTTGCTCAACCAATTCACTATTTTTTGAGTGGATTGACTCGATCTTTCAAGCCTAATCGGCAATGTACGTAACCCTCTGATTACTAATGCTGCATCATGGGGAGAAATAATCCCACCAAATGCCATAAATTCATTCTCAAAAATTGATTTGATAATCTCTTTTGAACTGCAAATCGCACCAGCTAACACATCACTATGCCCATTCAAATATTTTGTAACAGAATGAATCACAATATCAATTCCAAACTCAATTGGTCTTTGATATATAGGTGAGCAATAGCTGTTATCAATTGCTGTAATTAATTCATATTTCTTTGCTAATTTAGCACATTCCAAAAGATCTTGAAGCTCTAAAACTAAAGTATTTGGACTTTCCAAATATAATAATTTTGTATTCGGTTGAATTGCATTTTCAATAGCTTCAATAGATTTACCATCAACAAATGTTGCTGTTATATTATATTTTGGCAAGTAAGTTTGAAGCAAAAAATAAGCCCAACTATATGGAGATTCGACACAAATTACATGATCACCAGACTTTAGAACATTCATAAATGTTGCGGCAACAGCAGCTATTCCACTTCCGAAAACTAAAGCATCTTCTGCTTTTTCTAAGGCTGCTAATTTTTTTCTTAGAATTTCTATAGTTGGATTATTTCCTCTGGTATATAAGTGAGTAGCAATTTCATTCGAAAAAGCTCTCCTCATAGTAGGAATGTCTTTCAATTGAAAATTGCTGGATTGGATAATTGGTGGTGAAATGGCATCAAAATAATTTGATCTTTCTTCACCCAAATGGTTCAGAATGAAACTTATATCAATATTTTTTTCGATGCTCAATTTCTAAACAACTTTTACAATTATCTTATTCTTTTTGCCATTCTCGACAAATAAATATTTTTCACAGAGTAAATCAGTTGTTTTCACAACGTGCTTTTCATCAGTAATTTTTACTTTATTTATTGAAATAGAATTCCCTTTTATTGCATTTCTTGCTTCACTTTTCGATTTCAATATTGTAGTATATGAAGCTAATAATTCAATTATCGAACCATTATTTTTGAATTCACTATCAATCACTTCAAAATAAGGAACCTCGTTAGCTATAATTTGAAATGTACGTTCATCGAATTCATTTAAAGCAATAGCATCCAAATTGCCAAATAACACTTCACTCACTTTCATCACATTCTGATAATCCAATTCAGAATGAACTCTAATTGTAATATCTTTAGCAAGAGTCTTTTGTAACAATCTTTCGTGCGGTGCTAATTGATGTTGATTAATTAAATTTTCAATAGTTTGTTGATCAAATAATGTGAATATTTTAATGTAATTCACCACATCGGCATCTGAAGCATTCAACCAAAATTGATAGAATTGATATGGGGATGTCCGTTTTGGATCTAACCAAACATTTCCTGATTCCGTTTTCCCAAATTTAGATCCATCCGCTTTTTTAATTAATGGTGTTGTTAATGCAAAAGCTTCTCCCCCACTTTTCTTTCTAATCAGCTCTGTTCCAGTTGTGATATTACCCCATTGATCTGAGCCTCCCATTTGCAATTTCACTTGATTAGTTTGCCACAAATGATGAAAATCGAAACCTTGAATGAGCTGATATGTAAATTCTGTAAAAGACATTCCTTCACCAGACTCTTTATCCAATCTATTTTTAACAGAATCTTTTGACATCATGTAATTGACTGTCAAATACTTACCTACTTCTCTAATAAAATCTAAAAAACTAAAATCTTTAAACCAGTCATAATTATTTACGATTTCAGCACTTGTATCTCCACAATCAAAATCTAAAAATTTTTCTAGTTGTTTTCGTTGACAATCAATATTATATTGCAATATATCTACTGATAGTAAATTTCTTTCTTGTGATTTTCCTGATGGGTCACCAACCATACCTGTAGCACCTCCAATTAATGCAATTGGTTTGTGTCCACATTGTTGGAAATGCAAAAGTGTCATTACTTGTACTAAGTTACCAATTCCTAAGGAATCAGCAGTAGGGTCAAATCCAATATAACCTTTAACAACTTCTTTATTTAATAATTCCTCCGTTCCAGGCATAATATCCTGCAACATCCCTCTCCACTTTAGTTCTTCAATAAAATTTTTCATAAAACTAATTTATTCAGAATCCCATTTATCCAATAGTTCATAAACTAAAAATACAGGCAAACCCATAATATTAGAATATGTGCCTTCTATTTTCCCAATTTTACAATGACCAATCCATTCTTGAATTGCATAAGAACCAGCTTTGTCAAATGGTTTATAATTTTTTATATAATAATCCATTTCTAAATCGTTCATATAATTTATAGTTACATAAGAAATAGCTTTATCCACCACTTTTTTATTACCATCTGAAAGGCAAATTCCAGTTACAACAGTATGAGTTTTATTATTTAGCAACTTCAACATTCGTATAGCAACTTGATAATCAACGGGTTTGTTCAATATTTGATTATCTACAATCACTACACTATCAGCTGTTAACATAATTTTTCCAGGTTCTAAAAGATCAATAGCATCATCCATCTTTTTAGATGCTAAATATGGTGAAACCTCCATTACATCCATATCTTCAGGAAATGATTCATCTGTATCTTTGGTTTTAACTGAAAATTTAAAACCTGCCTCACTCAACAACTGACTTCTTCTAGGTGATTTTGATGCTAAAATAATTTCATAATCTAATGCTTTCATTATCAAAAACCTATAGAATTTTTTGTTAAAGTTGCATCATCCTTCAGTTGTGCCATTCTTATCGCAGTATAAGCTGCTTCAACTCCTTTGTTGCCATGTATTCCTCCAGCACGATCAATTGCTTGTTGTAAATTCATCGTTGTCAAAACTCCGAAAATCTGTGGTTTTCCAGAAATCACACTTAAATTCATCAAACCTTGTGCTACAGCATTATTAATATATTCATCGTGCATTGTGTCGCCTTTTATCACACAACCTAGGCAAATCACAACATCCAATTTATATTTACTCATTAATAATTTGGAGCCAGCTGGCAACTCAAATGCACCTGGCACTTGATAAATATGTATTTTTTCATTATTAGCTTGGTGAAGCAATAATGTGTCGTAACAACCTTCAAAAAGCTTATGAGTAATATCTTTATTCCAATCTGATACTACTATTCCAAAAGAATATTTGGAAATATCTTTTATCTCGTTATCATCATAAGTTGATAAATTCTTTATAGAAGAAGCCATATTGTTATTTTACACAACCAATTTTTGTTGTATGAATTCATAAATCAATCGAACCCCATAAGCCGTAGCAATCTTCTGGGATGCATACTCCGAATCTGAATAAGCAGTTCCTGCAATATCCAAATGTGCCCATGATGGGTGCCCATCAATAAATACTTCTAAAAATTTAGCTGCACTAATTGCTCCTGCCGATGGCTTACCACTAAAATTTTTCAAATCAGCAATATCTGATTTCAAATCATCAGAATAAGCATCCCAAATCGGTAATCGCCACATTCTTTCACCACATTGCTCACCAGCTTTGAACAAATTATTAGATAATTCGTCATCATTTGAGAATAATCCAGAGCAAATATATCCAAATGTCCTTAAGCAACTACCTGTCAAAGTAGCAAAATCAATGATCGAATCTACTTTATAATTCTTTGAAAGATAAGCTAATGCATCAGCCAAAATCAATCTACCTTCAGCATCTGTATCGATCACTTCTATACTTTTGCCTAAATAGGATTTTATTACATCCCCAGGTTTTGTAGAATTTCCATCCACACAATTTTCAGTGGACGGAACAATTGCAACTGTATGAATTGGCAGTTCTAACTTTGCAATCATTTCAATTGCTCCCATCACTGCAGCAGCTCCACCCATATCACTTTTCATGTAATACATGTTTGTAGAGGGCTTTATAGAAATTCCACCAGTATCGAAAGTTACTCCCTTCCCAACCAAACCTAAGGAAAATTTCGATTTCGTTTTGGGTTTATATTCCATCACAATCATCACTGGTTCTTCAGGTGATCCTTTATTGACAGAAAGTAAAGCATTGAAATTCATATCAATACAATCTTGTTTGTCAAATACTTTTACATCATAACCGTATTCTTTTCCAGAGGATTGAGCCACCTGTGCCAAATATTTTGGAGTTTTTACATTACTTGGGTTATTTACCAAATCATAAATTTTCAATTGTGTGTCAGCTATCTTTTGAGCAATATCAGCTTGATTTTTTACAATATCTAATTCATTACTAATCAATGTAATAGATGCATCAGATTGATTAAATTGATAATTATTTATTTCTGATTTGAATAATCCAATTGAATATCTACCGAGCAAAAGCCCATTTACTGTCGCTTCTACCAATTTGTTATGAATATCAATAGAATAATTAGTATTTATGCCAATATTAGTTGGCAACTTATGTTTGTTTTGGAATACAAAAGATCTAAAAATATTTTGAATGTCAATAAAATTGGGTACCTGACCTAATCCCAATAATACAACTTTAAGATTATTGTTATAAAATGAAAATTGCTCTTTTAATTCTGCTTTAAATTCTTGTTCTAGAATATCTTTTTGAAAATGATAATCATTTGCAATAGAATTAATTACATTTGATAAGGCATCATTCTTGGCAATTGGCAATAAAATAAGTTTTAGATCATCATTTGACCCAAAAATATTATTAGTAAAATTTATATTCATTCTTAATCTTAATAAATTGCAAATATAATAGCTGAGGTACTAACTCCCAAGAATTAATGTATAATTTGTTCTGAATAGATATTTTGTAGGGTTAGTATTGCCAATTATCCATAAATTTCATCACAATTTTTGCAAGATTTTTGGCATCATCCAGTGCCCGATGATGCATTCCTGTCCATTCAATATCTTCTTTTTCTACTGCAAATTTAAGTCCTGTAGATTTTTTTTGTTTTCTAATTTGCTGATATTGGTGTTTTATATTGAGATGATGATCTAGAAAACTAGTATCGAAATCACACCTTTCGCAATCTTTTGTGAGTAAATTTCGATCGAAATTGCCCCAAGTACAAATGCTAAATGATTCACTATCATCTAGTTCTGCCCAATCATAAAAATTTTCTATAACTTCATTAAATTTCTTTGCTCTGTTTACGTCTTCCTGACGAATTGAAGTTAGTTCTGTACAAAAATGAGACAATTGTGGATGAAAAACTGGTTTGATAAATTCAGAAAAAGTAGATTCTAATTCACCATAAGGATTCAGAATGCAAGCACCGATTTCAATAGTTTCTTGTATAAATCCTGGCGGAGGGATTTTCCAACAAGTTGCTTCGATATCTAATACAATAAATTTCATTTCGTTTAAACTTTATCGTAAATTAAGTGTCGAATGTATAAAATTTAATGACAATGAAAAAATATTTTTATTATTTCCATTTGTTTTTTATTCTATTTTTCTATAAATCAACAATTTATAGCCAAGATAAATATATTAATTTTGATCAATCAGAGGAGTTGAAAAAAGAAATATTAGATTATAGGAATCATGAAATTCTGCCTGTCATTTATCAACAAAGGGTCAAACTTGATGCTGAACTAAACGATCAAGCTAAAAAAGATGTAACTTATCTTAGAAATTTCCTTGCAAAATTCAGGAAAAATGAAATTAAAACTACAAGTTGTAATCAGATTAAAGGATTAAATGCAATAAAACAAATTTTCAGAAATCATCCAGATGAACTAGAAATTGGTGTTCGTTTAGTTGAAAATTATCATGATAATGTATTGAAATTGAACGACCAAATTAAATTTGATTTTTCAAAATGGGAATTAGAAAAGCAAAAAATATATAAAAAATATGGGGTAGCTTATAATCCACATATACCCAAAAAGAGCTTTTGGAAAGTTCTTGGCTTTATATTATTAGATCCTGAAAATCAAACAAATAGAAATATTATAATAAAAGAAAACTTGTCTAATAATAGTATTTCACCATCAAAATTATTTCCTAACCCAGCTAACGATATACAAACTATTCAATTCTTTGTAGTTGATAATGATAATATTAAAATTGAACTTTATAATAACTATGGTAAACTTATCAAAACATGTTATAATAATTTCATTGATAAAGGTTATCAGAGTTTATTAATAGATATGAAAAATATTCCATCTGGCGATTATTATTACCAAATCCAACAAGGACAAAAAATTGAAACATTGAGAACTTCAATTATTAAAAATTAATATAAAAAATGGGAGATTTCTTATTAGAAATTTCCCATTTTTTATAGCTAACATTTTTTATTTTTTATCTCGCTTCACATATTTATCTAGCCAAGTATCCATTTCCCATAGCATGTGCAAAATGTTTTCTCT
>ENA-UOYA01000969-UOYA01000969.1-activated-sludge-metagenome-genome-assembly--contig:-NODE-969-length-33240-cov-12.520476_pt1 | contig 33240 bp, 27 predicted proteins | sample MGYA00238163_ERZ764804 | MGnify/ENA primary metagenome ERZ764804 (study PRJEB28919, sample SAMN05720223) | activated sludge metagenome | isolation source: Anaerobic digester | place: Hong Kong... | reverse complement strand
TCAACACGGTCGTTACCTCCGCTCACGCTCACATTCTCCTCATTTGAAGGAGACCAGTCTTTATAAACTTCATGATACCAATCGGTGTTGGCGTTGGAACCAACAATACCAATCCAATATTTAGGATTAGACGGACTTGCTATGGTACCATAGTCTATGGTACCTGCCTGATATTGCTGAATACGCTCCAATGTTTCATCACTGAAAATGGCAGCTTGTCCTGCATTAGCAGCAGCGGCATTGTAATAGAGAGCAAAGTGATAAGAATCCATTTGATCAGGAACCTGAAGTGCGCTCGTATAACGAAGGCTGCTAGACAATTCTATTTTCGGTTTTCCGCTTTTACCGCTTTTCGTAGTAATCAGGATGACACCAAACGAGGCACGTGCACCGTAAATGGCACATGCTGCGGCATCCTTCAATACGGAGATAGTCTCAATATCATTAGGGTTCATCTTGTTGAAATCACCCTCCACACCATCAATGAGCACCAATGGCGAAGCCGTGGAACCGGAACCGATGGTACCTGTACCACGAATGTTATAGGAAAGTTCACTGTCGAGAGTACCTCCTGTACCGTAAGTGCTGACAGAGAAATTCAGACCAGGGACAACACCTTCCAAAGCCTGTCCCACATTCTGAACAGGACGGGCGGCGATAGTCTTGGCGTCCACGGTGCTGACAGAACCAGTAAGATCTACTTTCTTCTGAGTTCCGTAACCTACAACAACAACTTCTCCCAATTGCTTGGAATCCTGTTCCAAAGTAATATCCAGAGTACTTTGTCCGTTGTATTTCAACTGTTTAGGCACGTATCCCACATAAGTCACAACGATGACATCGCCCTGTTTTACCCTGCTTAAGGTAAAATTTCCGTTGATATCCGTGATAGCACCTGCGGTAGCACCCTTCACTTTAACAGTGGCACCAATAATAGGACCGTCTTTGTCGATGACGGAACCTTTGACTACAGATGCCTGCTGCGTAACGGAAACAGCCGGGGAGGTATTTGCTACCACCTCGTCGGCAGCAAAAGACGGGAGGGCAAAAAGCAACATTGCCGAACAACATGTCCGTTCAATAGTTCTTACCATCTTTTGCCGCAAGAAATCTTTTGAAGATTGTGAATAGTTTTCCATGTTTTTTTTATTATCAATGGTAGCGTTAAGTTAGTACAAACTCAATCTGTCCATTGGAGATTGTTTATATTACTAGTATGAAAAAAGGAATAAAGTGCACAATTCTTACTGAAATTTGGACAAATATCCCTCTATTTTCTTTGCAAAATTATGGATAAGATGCCATTCCTAGGGTTAATATTGTTCAAAAATAGATATAAAATCGTTTAAGATGACATATTTAACCCATCGCAAGGTTGTCGCCACAATCCCACAATAACCGTTGCCTCCAGCGGTTGCGATGATAGGAATCATCGGCAATCGCTGGCGGTTTGATTGTTTTCTTGAAAAGGAATCTGCGGAAGGAAGATGTCAACCTCGGAAGTCTTTGGGAGTCACACCATATTTTCTCTTAAAGCATTGCGAGAAGTAATGCGGCGAATTGAATCCCAACCGATAGGCAACATCAGAGATTTGCAGTTCGGGTTTCTCCTTTAACAGTACTGCTGAGAGATTCAGCCTGTAGTTCAGCACATAGTCATTAGGGGTGACACCTGTCAAAGCCTTGAATTTATTAAAGAACGTAGTACGTCCCATATTCATCTTTTGCGCCAGTGCATCGACGGAAAAATCAGAATTATCCATGTTCTCTTCGATATAGGCATTGCAGTCCTGAAGGAATTTCTTATCCATCGGATTCGTAGCAAGCAGTTCTATATCAGAGTTTTTCTCTATGGTAGATTTCTTCAGAAGCAGACGGGAACGTATCAAGTTGTTGCATCTGATGACGAGCAACTTCGGTTCAAACGGCTTCACAATATAGTCGTCGGCACCGCATTTCAGCCCGTTGATTTCATGTTCCGTAGAGCCCATAGCGGTGAGCAGAACCACAGGAATGTGGCAAATAGTGAGGTCGTCTTTGATTGCTTTGCACATATCGGTGCCGCTCATAATCGGCATCATCACATCGCTCACCACCAAATCGGGAGCAACGGTGCGCACAGTTTCAAGTCCTTCCTGACCGTTACGCGCCAAAAAGACCTGATAGGTTTTGGAGAAAAGATCCTTGAGTATCATCAGCATCTCTTCATTATCCTCCACCAATAGAATCTTATATTTGGAATGGTCTGGAGTTTCAAGGATGGCATCTTCGCCATTTTCAACCGATGTATTGTCGGCATTACCATCATTCGGTTCTGCAGTGGACATATTTCCCTGTTGTGGTTCATCTGAAATTTCCTGACTGGTGTAATGACTCTTCCCTTTGAGCAGCTCCACAATGAACACCGACCCGTAGCCGGGTGAACTTTCCACTCTGATAGTGCCGTGATGAGCATCAATAATATCCTTCACCAGAGCCAGTCCGATGCCCGTCCCCGGTGCGTTGGCAATGGCTTTGATATCAGTACCAGCCTGATAAAACCTTTCAAAGATTCTATAGATATCCTTTTTACTGATGCCTATACCGTTGTCGAGTACCTTGATAATCACGTGTTCGTCATCGCTCAGCACTTGCAGTTCCACACTGCCTTTGTCGTTTTCCACATACTTAAAAGCATTCGACAACAGATTGAAAATCACCTTCTCCATCTGTTTCTGGTCGAACCAGCATTTGATAGACTGCTGCGGTGCATTGAACACATATTTAATATGACGGTTATTGGCAAACTCGGCAAAGCTTTGATAAATATTACTAACAAAAGGCACCACGTCATTTTCTGTCACATGCAAGTTGATATGCCCTTGTTCCATCTTGCGGAAGTCGAGCAATTCGTTGACAAGTTCCAGCATGTGACTAGCATTGTCGTTGAGTCCTTTAAACTTCCTGTACAGTGCCGAACTGGGCGATGTCTCGTCGATCAGCGCATTCAATTTGGCAATCAACAAAGTGAGAGGCGTGCGGAATTCGTGAGAGATGTTGGTGAAGAACTGCAACTTGGCCTGGTTCAGGTCGATGATGTTCTTCTTGTCTTTCTTTTCCTGTTCCAGTGACATCGTCAGCAACAGTTGAGACCGTTTGAATCTGTAGACGTAATACAAGATACCCAATAAGACCAGGATATAGATGATATACGCGAGTGTGGTTTTATAAAAAGGTGGATGGACTACAATTTCCAACCGTGTCTCCTTATATGTATTCTTCCCGTTCTGAGGTTTCTCCCTAATAATCAGTGTGTAACTTCCCGGTGCAATCTTTGTATAATTGATGCGGCGTTCATACGTGGGAATCCATCTGTTCCCATATCCTTCCAGTTTATATTCGTACAGCGGATGGCGATAGAAACCAATATAGTTGTTGGTGGTGAAATAGATGGTGATATTACTCTGGTCATAGTTCAGATCTATTCGTTTCGTATAATATGCCGCCTTGTCCAGAATGCCCGTGGAATCATCGGGTAGCACCTCTTGATTATTGACGAAAAGCCTGGATATGAACAGTTGGTAATTCAAATCATAGTTTTGTATTCTGTCGGCACTGAACGAAGCAAGTCCGTTGGTACCACCCACAAAGATTTCATCGTCGCTGCATCCGTACATGCCGCAACCTCGATGAATACCCGTCAAGGGGAAGTCGGAAGCAATCTCTATGTTCCAGAACTCTTTACTGTCGGTATCGAAAATGGAAAATCCCTTATCGGTATTAATGAGCAATTTGTTTTTGAAACTCTGCACCTCATAACAGTAGTTGCTGATGATGTTACTATTATTTTCAGTATACCCGTAGAAAGAGTCTGTGGCACGGTTGTATGCGTACAATCCGGAACCGAAAGCTACGACATAGATTTGTCCGTGTGGATCTTCGGTGATATCCAGATCTGTGATGTAATAATCGCCTAGTCCCTTTTTGCCACACATAAAAAACTCCTGGTCCTTTTCATTATACAGATTAATCTTGTAAAGTCCGTATTTAGCCGAAATCCAGATATATCCTCGCGAATCTATATAGAAATACGAGATGCCATAATATCTTCCCGACTTGAAAAGAGGCAATACCTTGTAAGTCTTCACATCCATTTTCCACAATCCAGCCTGAGTGGTAAATATCAGTTGCCCTGCCCGCAACGACATCCAGAACACTTGGTCGCCATAGCGTTTGAAATAATCAGGATGGGAAAAATACACATTATTGAATTTACCCGTCTGTATGTCGAAGATGGAAATGCCGCCAGTATGGGTTCCGATATACAATCTGTCATTATCTTTGTCATAGACGATACATTTCAGATTGTTATGGGCGATGGAATTGCCAGAGGAATTGGCCAAATAGTGAGTGATTTTTCCTGTCTTTCGGTTCAGCTTGTTCAGTCCGCCGCCTTCGGTGCATACCCACAAGTCGCCTCTCTTGTCTTCCACCATGTGTCCCACGATAGGACTGCTGAGGCAATTGTCCTTTTCGATATCGGCAGAGTAGAACGTGAAAATATCCTCATTGGGATTGAAATAATTCACACCACCATAATAAGTTCCCACCCAAATGGTCCCTTTCTTATCTTTGAACACTGGGAACACTGATGAGTGGCTGATGCTGTAAGGATTGTTAGTCTGTGCAAATACAGAGAATTTCCCAGTACGCGGATTATACTTATTGAGTCCTAGGAATGTGCCCAACCAGATATTTCCATTGTCATCTTCGGCGATTCCGCGCACCATGTTGCTACTTATACGGTCGCTCTCCGATATGTCTGTCTGTGTGATACTGTAAAGTGACTGCCAGTTGTTCTTGGGAAGAAAAGTGAAATGTTCCAGACCGCCGCCACTCTTCTTCAGATAGCAGCCGTTGGTATGCGTCGAAATCCATATATTATGGTAAGAGTCTTCGTAGATCTGATTTATCTCATCACCGCTGATAAAACATTTCACCTTTTGTCCTCTAGGTTTCACATACAGACCTGCATTTGTTCCTATCCAACAATTTCCTTTGGAATCCACCTTGATATATTTTCCGTATTGCGTTTGGGAGAATCTGCACATCTCTTTGGGCTTTAAATCATTCGCCTTCATCATGTAGATAGCGTTCCCCCTGGCAAAATAAATCTGATTGTGGTGGCACGACATTGTACTTACACCGATCGGTATCAGACATTTCATCTTTTGGGATACCAAATCGAATTTCAGCAGTGCGGAACCCGTACAGCAATACACATTGCCTGCATCGTCTCCGTCGAGATACAATGCTTCGATTCCCATTTTAAGTTTCCCAGTGATATAAAATTTATAAGAGACCATGCTGTTACCGTCATAGACATTGATTCCTTCCTCAGTGCCAAACCACATTCGGCCCATTTTGTCCTGATAGATAGACATCACGGATAACTGTGACAGTCCGTCCTTCATGGTTAAATGTCTGAAATGTATGGCTCTTGACGGGAATGTGAAGAGTATAAATAACAGTAACAATATGTTTGATTTCATGTAATGCAAGATGATTGTTTTTATGTTGGTTGTTTAAATTTATAAGACGGCTTTTCCTTGCAGTAGGTGCCCGTATCTAGTAAGCGCTTCCAGAAAATAGTAATCGGCATACACCAGTGGCACATCAATCTCGGAATTCTGAGGCAACGCACCTGTGCTGTGCATGAGAATGAACCCACCGTTCTTGCCCAACGGGGCGCGATACATGTCACTTCCCAGTGAATGCAATATCTTGACGGCGGTATCATAGTAAGTTTTCGATTTCGAACCTTTGACGTAAGTACTCAGTTCCAATAGAGCAGAACCTACGACAGCTGCCGCCGAGGCATCGCGGTAATTCACAGGCACATGGCTGGCATTTGAATCTTTTCCCGGTGTATATCCGCTGTAATTGGCGTTGAAGTCCCACCATGGCACCTTGTCAGCAGGCAGGTTGGGATTATTGATATAATAGTCGGCACATTTCACGGCTGTGTCCAGAAACCGTTTATCCTTCGTTTCGCGGTAACACATTGTGAAACCGTAGATGCTCCACCCCTGTCCTCTGGACCATGTGGAGTTGTTGGAATATCCTTGTGAGGTCTCACCTTTGATGAATTTCCCTGTCGTCGGGTCATACAACGTCACATGGAAGGTGCTACCGTCGGGGCGCACCTGGTTGCGCATCGTCTGCTCCGCGTGGGATATGGCGATTTTGCGGAAGCTTTCATCACCCGACAATCTGGAAGCCACGAAGAGAAGTTCCAGATTCATCATGTTGTCTATGATTACCGGGTACTTGTATTCGTGCCCGTCATACCATGATGTGAATTTATTCCATGATTTGATGGTGCCCGTAGTTGGACTGAACCGAGTGGAAAGAGAACGTGCCGCGGTGATGAGTACATCTTTGTCGGCGTCGTTTGGGTGATGACTGTAGGCATGACCGAAGCTGCAATTGATCATGAATCCCACGTCGTGGTTGTCTTTATAGTTTTTGATGGTATCCAGTTTTTGTGTCCAGAAACGGGCTCTTCCTGCCATGGATTCACTGTTGTTCCAATCAGACAACAGCCATAATATACCTGGAAAGAACCCCGATGTCCACCAATCCGCATAACCTCTGGCTATTTGACCATTTTTATATGTGCTGTGCGGAAACAAATTTTCGTTGGAATCCACTTTTGCCAGAAGACAATTGATTTGTCTCGTGGCAAAATCCATATTACTTTTCACGAAATCTATCTCTGGCGACTGGGCATAAGAACATATTGTCAGGGTAGATAACAAAAAACCGCAAATGAATTTTTTCATGATAAATATAACTCTCTTTCTTTTGCAAATATAGGAAAAAAAATATCAGCAGATAAAGAAATAATATACAATTTATGTTAAACGTATATTTATTATAGTTTTTATCCGTTATTTATCAAGACTTAATTATTTTGATAATCGAAATCGATAAATTGAATTTTTCTGCAATACTGTGGAATAAACCTAAATATATTTAAGACCAACAATGAATTCTAAATTATTCTTATTATCGCTATTATTGTGTTCCAGCGTCACTACTTTTGCGCAGGAGAAATATCCATTCATGGACAAAGGGCTTACAGCCGAACAACGCGTCAACGACCTTGTGGGGCGGATGACACTGGAAGAGAAGATAGCCACGCTGACGAGCGATTTCAAGCTCCATGGCTGCGACCGTCTCGGCGTGCCGCGCTTTGAGACTGCCGATGGTCCACTGGGGGTGGCTTCATGGGGACTGAAGGGCAGAGCCACGGCGTTCCCGTCGCAGTTGTCTCTGGCATCATCATGGAACCGTGACCTCGCCAAGCGCATCGGCAACATGTATTCACAGGAATGGCGTGCGCGCGGGTTCCATATCTTTTATGGTCCGGGAGTCAACATCTACCGTTCATCGAAAGATTCGCGCAACTTCGAATATATGGGTGAAGACCCATTCCTGACTGCAGAGATGACTGTGCCGCTCATTCAGGGCATACAAGACGGCGGCATCATCGCCACGGTGAAGCATTTCGCCGCCAACGACCAGGAGTTCGACCGCTACGACGTGAGTTCCGAAGTATCGGAGCGTGCGCTCAACGAGATATATTTCCCACCTTTCAAAGCTGCTGTGCAGCGCGGAGGTGTCAAAGCCGTGATGTCGGGATACAATCTGCTGAACGGTGTGTATTGTGCCGAAAATCATTATCTGCTCACCGATGTGCTGAGAAAACAATGGGGATACAAGGGCATGATGATGTCCGACTGGGGTGCCACGCATTCCGACTATGCCTCGGCAGTGGCTGGTCTTGACATGGAACTGGGAACGAGCGACTACTTCACCAAGGAGAAATTGCTGCCGCTCGTAAAACAAGGTAAAGTCAGTGAAAAGTTAATCGATGAAAAAGTGAAAAACATTTTCAGGCCGTGTTTTGAACTCGGACTGTTCGACCGTCCCGCCAAAGACACTTCCATTCGACTATACAACCCGGAGGCCAACAAGGCGGCTTACGATGAAGCCTGCGAGGGCATCATCCTACTGAAAAACAATAATCACCTGTTGCCGCTCGGTTCGCCCAAGACCATCGCCGTGATAGGACCCAATGCCAATCCCTGTGTGGTGGACGACAACGTGTATGATGTGAGCGGCGTCGTGTATGGCGGCGGTGGAAGCTCGAAGGTGAATCCGTGGTATGTCGTCAATGACATGCAGGGCATCATGGCGGCTTTCCCAAACTCGAAGATTCTCTATGCCGAAGGCGTTTCCAATGCCTATAAAAGAAACTTGTTTAAGAATAGCATCTTTGTGACCGACAAGAACGAATGGGGACTGCGTGGCAAATATTATGCGCTCGACGAAAACGGGAAGGAGGAAACTGGCAACCCTGTGATTGAACAGGTGGACCGCAACATCAATTTCAACTGGGGTGCGGCACCATTCTATAATCAACAGCTGGGCGACGACTACAAGGTGGAATGGACCGGATATGCACGGGCCGACAAGAGCGATTCGCTGACGTTCTTTGTGGATGCGCAAGGCGCCTACCGTCTGTGGATTGACGATAAACTCGTCATCGACGAAAGCAAATCGCAATCGTTCGCTTACCGCCATGTCACGCTGCCTGCCCATCTGGGCGACAAGAAGGCCGTGCGTCTGGAGTACTGGAACCAGCGCAGCAAACCTGCCGAGATACGATTTGGCTACGACGGCAGGGCTGGTTTGGATTTTTCAGAGGCACTGCGTATCGCGAAAGAGGCTGATGTGGTGGTCTTCTGTGGCGGTTTCGACGGCAGCTTGGAACTAGAAGGTACCGACCGACAGTTTGAGTTGCCTTATGGTCAGGACCAGTTGATTAACGAACTGTCCAAGGTAAATTCGAATATCGTCGTGGCTCTTCATGGTGGCGGCGGAATGCGCATGACCCCGTGGATAGGCAATGTGGCGGCATTGGTTCATCTGCTCTATCCGGGACAGGAGGGCGGCAGAGCCTTTGGCGAGATACTCGCCGGCAAGGTGAATCCGTCGGCAAGATTGCCTTTCTCCATCGAACGCGAGTGGAAAGATTCGCCAGCTTACGGGAATTATGACGAGACACGCAAAGAGCGCAAGGTGTTTTATCGCGAAGGTATCTTCGTGGGCTACCGCGGATATGAGCACAACGGTGTGAAACCTCTGTTCCCGTTCGGATACGGACTTTCTTATACTACTTTCAAGATAGACGGAATCAAAGCATCGGAAACAAAAGTTGCTAAGAATGGCAGTCTATCAGTGGAAGCGAATATCACCAATACCGGTGACAGGGCGGGTGCCGAAGTCGTACAACTGTACGTGGGTGAAAGCAACCCCGTGGTGCCGCGCCCAGTGAAAGAACTGAAGGGATTCGACAAGATATTCCTCAATCCGGGGGAGACACGCACCATCAGCATACCTCTGAAATATGAGGATTTCGCCTATTGGGACGTGAAAACACATGGATGGAAAGTGAATGCCGACACTTACAAACTCTATGTAGGCGTTTCTTCCGCAGACATCATCGGGACTCTGGACGTGAAAGTGAAATGACCATTCCGATTCATCAGACATGTATTAATAAACAACATAAATTTTAACCAATTATCAAAAATCTAAAAATGAAAAGAAAATCGCTAATTCTGATTTCTTTTGTCGCCGCGGCTCTCATGCTGCTGCCTCAAAACGTAAAGGCTCAGTTCAACTGGCCTTACAAAATTCAAGACGGGACAATCGTGACCGAAGTGCCACAGCGCGCAGCTAACCAGCAGAGCGCCCTCGGACTTGTCACCCCCAAACTCGATGTTGTGCATGTGGCTTTTGTGGGACTTGGTATGCGCGGACCTGGTGCCGTGGAGCGCTGGACCCATATCCCTGGCATACAGATAATGGCGCTCTGCGACCATGAGAAGGACCGTGCAGAGGCTTGCCAGAAGATTTTGCGGAAAGCCAGTATGCCGGCTGCCGACATCTATTCTGGTGAAGACGGATACAAGGAACTGTGCAAGCGCAAGGACATCGACCTGGTGTATATCGCTACCGACTGGCTGCACCATTTCCTGGTGGCACGCGAGGCTTTGCAAAACGGTCACAACGTGGCTATCGAGGTGCCTTCGGCAATGAATATGCACGAGATATGGTCGCTCATCGACATGGCGGAGCAGAAACGTCTGCACTGCATGATTCTCGAAAACTGCTGTTACGACTTCTTCGAACTCAACACGCTCAACATGGCACAGAAAGGTATCTTCGGTGATATCTCTTATGTTCAGGGCGCTTACCGCCACGACCTGAGCCCGTATTGGGACTTCTATTGGAAAAAGGACAAGGATGACAAACTGGGATGGAGACTGGACTACAACATGAAATTCCGCGGTGACGTGTATGCCACTCACGGACTGGGCCCCATCGCACAAGTGCTGAACATCCATCGGGGCGACCGTATGCGCACGCTCATCGCCATGGACACGAAATCTATCAACGGCCGCAAACTGGTGAAGGAACGCACGGGCGAAGACTGTCCCGACTTCCGCAACGGCGACCAGACCACGACGCTGATTTCTACGGAAAACGGAAAGATGATAGAAATTCAGCACAACACGATGACGCCGCAACCCTATAACAGAATGTATCAGATTACCGGTACCACAGGTTTCGCCAACAAATATCCTATCGAGGGCTATGCCTTGTCGTCGAAAAAGATGCAGAACTCGGGTCTCGCACCCTCTGCCGACAATCTCACGGGCCACGAATATCTGAACGCTGCCGACACCAAAGCTCTGGTGGATAAATTCACCAGCCCCATCGTGAAGAAATATGGTGACGAGGCAAAGGAAGTAGGCGGTCACGGCGGCATGGACTTCATCATGGATTCGCGTCTGGTCTACTGTCTGCGCAACGGATTGCCACTGGATCTCGATGTATATGATTTGGCAGAATGGTGCTGTCTGGCAGAACTCGGCAGTCTGTCGATGGACCATGGCAACATACCTGTTGAGGTGCCAGACTTCACACGCGGCCACTGGAATGACGTGAAAGGATTCTCCCATGCTTTCGCCACACCGGAAGACGAGGCTGCCACTGATGCGGCAGGAAAGACTTTCACCGCACAGCTGAAAGAGAAAGGTGCCAAATATTGGGCAAAGATTGCCAAGCAGGAAGCCAAGCTAGCAAAGAAAGCCGACAAAGCGAAATAACCTGATTATATCGGTTTTTTGAATCAAAAAGAGCGTGTCAAAACGATTGGCACGCTCTTTTTTTGTCTCCCCACCCTATCCGCCAAGGATTTTCCATACGCAATCTGTTTTCAAAATTGCGCCTTCCATTTTCATCTTTCACGCCATGTCATTGCGTAGTTTCAACTGAATATAATAATCGACAAGTAGCATTTTAAACTTGAATTCACATTGTCTTAAAATAGATTAATTATGTTAATTCAGCAATTGAAATTCGGGCTTGAAATCATCCGCGCGATAATTATTTTGAAATACACGAAATTTGAGCGATTTCTTAAATTATTGGATGTCAACACTTTATAAAAATAAGTGGCTAAATCGAATTTCAGAGACTTGCAATTAACCATTAATTAGGCTCTAATATGCCGCTTCTGAGGGGCTGACTAACCATTAATCACGGGCTAAGTTGGCGTTAATCGCGACCTGAAAAGATGCTTTCAGCAAAATCAGGATTCATCGCTGGCTTTCCAACGACAAATTAGTAGTGAATTTGTTAACATTTCGATTCTAGATTGGAAGAAATCGAAGTGTTAATTTCCAAATTCAAATTGTTAAATTCGGACCATGAAGGCAGGTTTCGACTCTCCATAGCCAGGCTTCGTGGATGAGCGTAAAAGCGATGCTGACAATTAGCTCATCGAGCGCCCGTAATCAACGGTGAGAAGGGGGTAACCGCTAAACTTAGGCTTACAGTTGTCAATATTTGGTGATTTTATTTGTGTGTATAACATTTTTGTTATAATTTTGCAACGTCTTAAGGACAAGAAATTAGTCTCTAAAATCTTGTGTCTGATATCTTCACACGTTAATTTCACCTCTTGGAAACAATCTTAACAGAATGAATTTTCATTGAGCACTCCATTGAAAAGACTGACTCGTTTTTTGCAATCATTAATTGTTTTATAAATAAATGGAACTGAATATTGGATTGGTTGAAAATATTTTATTTTCAAATGCAAAATTAGAAGTGCCTGCCAAAAAAACAGATGAGGTAAGACATTGTTATGAATTTCTCAAAGACTTTACCAAAGACAAAGTCATCTATGGCATAAACACCGGATTCGGACCCATGGCCCAATGGCGCGTAGACGACAAGTATCTCAAAGATTTGCAATACAACATCATCAGAAGTCATTCCACGGGAGCAGGCAAACCGCTGGGCGACGTGTACGTGAAATCGGCGATGATAGCCCGTCTGGGGACATTGCTCCAGGCACGTTCGGGCGTGCACACCGATGTCATCGACTTGCTGGTCAACTTCATCAATCTCGGCATCTATCCGTTCATTCCCGAACACGGAAGTGTGGGAGCCAGTGGCGACCTCGTGCAGTTGGCACACATCGCGCTGACCATGATTGGCGAGGGCGAGGTGCATTATCACGGCGAGTGGAGAAAGACAAAGGAGGTGATGGACGAGAATCATCTGGAACCCTTGAAGATTTATATCCGTGAAGGACTTTCGATTACCAACGGCACATCCGTGATGACAGGCATCAGCGTGGTGAACCAGATATATGCCGAACGGTTGCTCCACTGGGCAACGCTGGCTTCGGTGTGGATGAACGAGATAGCCTCATCTTATGACGACTTGATGGCAACCGAGCTGAACGAATGCCGCCGCCATGAAGGTCAGCAGGTGATTGCCGCCCGCATGAGGGAACTCTCTGCCGGCAGCAAATGCTTGCAGAAGCGCGAACACGAATTGTATAACGGCGGTCACCGAGAGGAAAAGACTTTCGAACATAAGGTTCAGGCGTATTATTCGCTGCGCTGCACGCCGCAGATACTGGGCCCGATTTACGAGACGCTCGCCATGTCGCACAAAATCATTGATGAAGAACTCAACTCGGCTTGCGACAATCCAATCATCGACCCAGTGAGCAAAAACGTATATCACGGCGGCAACTTCCACGGCGACTACATCTCGCTGGAAGAAGACAAGGTGAAAATCGCCATCACACGATTGGCGATGACTGCCGAACGACAACTGAACTATCTCTTCCACGACCGCATCAACGGCATACTGCCGCCGTTCCTCAACCTGGGGAAACTGGGACTGAACTATGGAATGCAGGCCTGTCAGTTTACCGCCACATCCACCACGGCGGAATGTCAGACACTCGCCATGCCAAACTATGTACACAGCATACCGAACAACAACGATAATCAGGACATCGTGAGCATGGGCACCAACTCGGCTCTCATCTGCCGCCACGTGATAGAAAATGCCTGGCAGGTGATGGCCATCCAATACATTGCGCTGGCTCAGGCCACCGACTGTCTGGACATCCGCGGCAAACTCTGCGAGGCTTCACGGCAGATGTATGATGAAATCAGAAAGATTCAGCCGGTCATCGTCGAAGACACGCCATTCTATAAAGAGATTGCCGCCGTAGAGGAAATGATGAAGAATAAATGACCCAAATATACGAACTCAATTATTTATAGTTCATGAAAATGAAGGTGAAAGGGTGAAAAGCAAGGGATGTATAGACGTCGAAGGCTGGATTTTACATGAGATATCTGCTTTTTTTACTTTTTTACAGTCCAACTTTTTAGCCTTTAAAACTTTTGTGCTATCTTTGCACTTTATATATAAATATCATAATATGAAGTATGCCCTAATAACAGGTGGGTCGCGTGGTATCGGCCGTGCCATTGCCACAAGACTGGCGCAGCAAATGCCAGTGGTGATCAATTATCACAGCAATGAAAAGGCAGCCCACGATACGCTCGACGAGATTGTCAGCAACGGAGGACAAGCAGAACTCTTGCCTTTCGATGTGGCAAACCCTGAAGGAATTGAGGCCGCACTGGAGCAATGGGAAAACAGCCACCCCGATGATTACATATCGGTGCTGGTCAACAATGCGGGCATACGCAGGGACAATCTGATGATTTTCATGCAGAACGAGGAGTGGCACAAGGTGATAGACACATCGCTCAACGCCCTGTTTTACATCACCCGTCGGTTGCTCAAGAATATGCTCACCCATCGTGGCGGGCGCATCATCAACATGACATCGCTGTCGGGCATCAAAGGGTTGCCCGGTCAGACCAACTATTCGGCTGCCAAGGCGGCTGTGATAGGTGCTACGAAGGCATTGGCACAGGAGGTGGCACCGCGCAAGGTGACTGTGAATGCCATCGCGCCCGGTTTCATCGCTACCGATATGACGGGCGACCTGGATGAAAAGGAACTGAAGAAGATGATTCCTGCAGGTCGTTTCGGCAAGCCCGAAGAGGTGGCTGCATTGGCGGCTTTCCTTGCCAGTGACGAGGCCGCATATATCACGGGACAGGTGATTCAGATTAACGGAGGAATGTATTAGTAATTGATAATTGATAGTTGATAATTGATAACGATGATATGCCTGTTTGATTAGGGCTAATCATAAGTTTCATTATTAATGTTCATTTGAAATATAAATTAATGGAAAGAAGAGTTGTCGTGACAGGCATGGGAATATGGTCGTGCCTGGGAACAGATTTAAATACAGTGAAACAATCCTTGTTCGACGGGCGCAGCGGAATCGGAATCGAGGAAGCACGGCTCACCTACGGGTATCAGTCGGGACTTACGGGCATCGTGGAGCATCCCGTGCTGAAAGGAGTGTTGCACCGCCGTTTGCGCGTGGGGCTTTCCGAAGAGGCCGAATATGCTTACATGGCTACTCGTGAAGCGTTTCAGAATGCCGGCATCGATGATGATTTCTTGCAACACAACGAGATGGGCATCATCTTCGGCAACGATTCATCTGCCAAACCGGTAATAGAGGCTGCCAACATCATGGCAGAGAAACACGACTCGGCACTGCTGGGGTCGGGATTGATTTTCCAGTCGATGAACTCGACGGTGAACATGAATCTGAGCAGCATCTTCCATCTCACGGGCATCAACTTCACGGTGAGTTCGGCTTGTGCCAGCGGTTCCCATTCCATCGGACTGGGTTATCTGCTCATCAAGCAGGGACTGCAAGACCGTGTGCTGTGCGGCGGCGCCCAGGAGACCAACTATTATTCCATGGCAACGTTTGATGCGCTCAGCGCATTCTCTAAACGGATGGATGAGCCGCAAAAGGCTTCGCGGCCTTTCGACCGCGACCGTGACGGACTGATACCGAGCGGCGGTGCGGCTGCGCTGGTGCTCGAAGATTATGACAGTGCGGTGAAGCGCGGCGCCAACATCATCGCCGAGGTCTGTGGATACGGCTTCTCATCGAATGGCGGCGGCATCTCGCAACCGAGTGATGACGGCAGCGTCATTGCCATGAGCCGCGCCATGCAGGATGCGGGCGTGGAAGCTGAAGACATCGATTATGTAAACGCTCATGCCACATCCACTCATCAGGGGGATATGTATGAGGCAATAGCCCTCGACAGACTGTTCCGTGGCAAGCATGCGCTGATCAGCAGCACCAAGTCGATGACGGGTCACGAGTGCTGGATGGCGGGTGCCAGTGAGGCGGTATATTCAATCTTGATGATGCAGAACAACTTCGTGGCTCCCAACATCAACTTTGAAAACCCTGACGAATATTCAGAGCCGCTCAATCTTGCCACACAGACAGTGGAAACGGAAGTGAATACCGTGCTGTCCAACTCGTTCGGGTTCGGTGGCACGAACAGCGCATTGGTGCTGAAAAAGAATGTTTTGATTTAACCTTTTAAAATTTAAAGATATGAAGAAGTTATTGATGGCGGTCGTGCTTTTGACAATTGCAGCAACAGGATTTGCAAAGAAAAACTATGTCAGCGTGATATCAGGTGATATAGCAGTGCTCAATCAGTCGGGCAAGACAGCTACAGAAGAGTTTGACTATTCTAAGACTTTCATTGAAGGTCAGCCAGCCATGGAGTATCTGAAGTCTCATGGCGGCGACTATCTGAAAGATTGGCCTAATGATAATGTTGTGACAGAAGGTTACTTCGTAGACGCATGGAATGATGCTGTGGATAAAAAAGGGATGAAACTTGTGAAAGACAGCAAGGCTGATTATCGTGTTCTTGTGCATGTAGATTCTCTTGACTTGGGCAACACAGCTGCTGCAATGTTCAGTTTCAGTAAGACTGGTGGCGGTTGCATCGTCTATGCCAAAATAGATGTCATCGACAATGCCAACGGAAATGTGGTTTGCAAATTATTAGTGAACAATCTGAAAGGCAATGCTGCCAAGTTCTTTGATACGGGATCAAATGAGAATCGCCGTCGTGGATTGGCTTATGATAAGATGGCAAAGCAGATAATAGAATTAGCTAAAGGTAAATAGGATGAATTTATCACCTGCATTAGACAAAGCATATACAAAGGAACATCTTTCGGCACGCGACGCGCAGCGGTTGGCTGAGTTCATCGCTTTCGGCCCCATCGTGTTTCAAATCTCCAGACTGATGATTAAGTTTGGAATCCTTGATTTGTTGCGAGACAGCGACGAGGGACTGACAATCAGCGAGATAGCCAAACGGACAGAACTGTCCGAGTATGCCGCAAAGGTGCTGTTAGAGGCATCGCTCACCATCGGAACCGTGCTCGTGGACAAGGATACTGACCGTTTCACATTGTCAAAGACGGGTTGGTTTCTCATCAACGACCCCGCCACGCGCGTGAACATCGACTTCAACCATGATGTGAACTACGAAGGTTGGTTCCATCTGGAAGAGGCTTTGAAGGAAGGGAAACCGGCAGGTCTGAAGCACTTCGGTCCATGGTCAACGGTCTACGAGGGTTTGTCGCAACTGCCTGCAGACGTGCAGAAGAGTTGGTTCGGCTTCGACCATTTCTATTCCGACAGTTCGTTCAGTCGAGCTCTTGAAGTGGTGTTTGCCAGCAAGCCGAAGACTTTGCTCGATGTAGGCGGCAACACGGGGCGTTGGGCTTTGCGCTGTGTGGACTATGACAAAGACGTGAACGTGACCATCATGGATTTGCCGCAACAAATCAAGATGATGCAGGAGCAGACCCGTGGCAAAGAAGGGGCTGAGAGAATAGACGGATTCGGCACCAATCTGCTCGACCGCACATCCGCTTTTCCTACCGACAAGCATTATGATGCCATCTGGATGAGTCAATTCTTGGATTGCTTCGGCGAAGACGAGATATTGAGCATACTGGAGAGAGCGGCTGTGATTATGGATGCCGACAGCCGACTGTATATCATGGAAACCCTTTGGGACCGTCAGAAATATGAGCCCGCCGCATTCTGCCTCACGCAAATCAGTCTTTATTTCACTGCCATCGCCAACGGGAACAGCAAGATGTATCATTCCGATGACATGATACGGCTCATCAATGATGCCGGACTTCAGGTGGAGGAAATATTCGATAATCTGGGGCAGGGACACAGCATATTGAAGTTGAAGAAAGCAAAATAATAACAATATACAAATATGGAAAGAAAAGAAATAGAAGAGAAAGTTAGAGAGTTCTTGATTGATGATTTGGAAGTAGACGCAGACAAAATCGCACCGGAGGCATCGCTCAAGGATGACCTCGGCATCGACAGTCTCGACTTTGTGGACATCGTGGTGATTGTGGAAAAGAAATTCGGATTCAAAATCAAACCGGAAGAATTAGCCGGAGTGACAACACTCAATCAATTCTGTGACTATATAGAAAGCAAGGTAGGCGACAAATAAGCACTGGCACTTTGGAGGATATCGGTCATGAACAGTGGTCGGGTAAAACCGGCGGAATGAAATGGATGCAGAAGAGCCTCATCGTGCTCTTCAAGCTGACACCGTTGCACGTGGTCTATTTCCTGATGGGCTGCGTGATACCGTTTTATATGCTGTTCGCCCACAAAGGCTATATCTCCATGTACCACTTCTTCCGTCAACGCTTCGGTTATGGTCCGATGAAATCGTTCGTCCATGTATATCTCAATCATTATGCCTTCGGCAAAGTGATTCTCGACAGGTTCGCCGTGTATTCGGGCCGCAAGTTCCAAATAGAGATAGAGGGATACGAGCATTTCACGGAACTGGCATCGAAGACAGAAGGATTTGTGCAACTCAGTTCGCACGTGGGCAACTACGAGTTGGCGGGCTACTCGCTCACCACCGACAAGAAGAAATTCAATGCGCTGGTGTTTTCGGGCGAGACGGAGACGGTGATGAAAAACAGGGAGAAGGTGCTGTCGCACAACAAGATTCAGATGATACCAGTGAAATCTGATTTCTCCCACGTCTTCATCATCAACAATGCACTGATGGACGGTGAGATTGTGAGCATCCCCGGCGACCGTATTTTCGGTTCGTCGAAGTCGGCGGAATGTATGTTCTTCGGTCAAAAGGCGAAGTTCCCGTTGGGCCCTTTTGCCATCGCTGTGGAACGTGAAGTGCCGATGATATCGGTGTTCGTGATGAAAGAAACCGCCAAACGTTATCGGATTTTCGTGAAACCCGTGGCTCTGCCTGCGGGACAAGATATGAACAGAAGACAAAAGATGAATGCTCTCGCACAGGTTTTCGCCAGGAATTTGGAAAGCATCATCAGACGTTATCCCACTCAGTGGTTCAACTATTATGAATTTTGGAATTAGTGTATGGTAGATGTAAAGACTCTGGATATCAACGAATTGCTGCCACAGCGCAGTCCGATGGTAATGATAGACCGTCTCGTGCAATGCGACATGGTGATTACGACCACGCAATTGGAAGTGAAAGAAGACAACATTTTCTTTGAAGACGGACGACTCACACCATCGGGACTGATAGAAAACATCGCCCAGACCTGCGCCGCACGCATGGGTTACATCAACAAATATCTGCTCGGTGACAAAGTGAAACTGGGGTTCATCGGAGCCATACGCAATCTGGAAATACTGCGCACGCCATGTTCGGGCGAAACGCTCACCACCACCATCGAAGTGGTGGAAGAAGTGTTCAAGATGACACTGGTGAATGCCAGCATCAAGAGTGGTGACGAGGTAATCGTAAAGGCAGAGATGAAGATAGCGCTGAGCGACATAGACTCGGCAGAAAAAGCATGAAAAAAGAAAAGAACATATTGACCGTATCACGGGAATTTAATATCCGTTTCAGCGAAGTAGACTCAATGAACTTCGTCTGGCACGGGGCTTACTCATTGTATTTCGAAGATGCCCGCGAGGCTTTCGGCGACAAATACGGCTTGGGCTATCTGCTCATCTTCAACAGCGGATATTATGCTCCGCTGGTGGATTTGTCGTTTCAATACAAGAAACCGTTGGTCTATGGGATGCATCCCCGTGTGGATATCATCTACAGACCCACCGAGGCAGCTAAGATCATCTTCGATTACGAGATACACGACACCGCCGACGACAGTCTGATTGCCACAGGACATTCCACTCAGGTGTTTCTCGACAAAGAATATAATCTGATGTGGACGAATCCTGAATTTTATGAACTCTGGAAAAAGAAATGGAACGTGGAATGATAGTCAAGATTTCCGATAATATCTATTCGCCGTTGGGTGTTACCACGAAGCAGAATTATCTGGCTGTTAAAGCCGGCAAATCGATGTCGCGGCTTTATTCCGACAGATGGCAGATGGCGGAACCTTTTTTCGCCTCGCTGTTTGAAGAAGGCGACGTGGACAATGCCTTTTCGCTTTTGGGCGATGCCACAGACTACACCGACTTCGAAAAGATTTGCATACTGTCGGCTTCACGCGCCATCGCCGATGCTGGGATAGACGCATCCGCTTCCGACGTACAGTTCTTCATTTCCACAACCAAAGGAAACGTTTCGCTGCTCGACTATCGTCCGGAAAAGATTTCGGCAGACAGAGTGCTACTGGGTGTTGCAGCAAAGAAGATAAGCGAATATTTCGGCAATGCCAATGTGCCGATGGTGGTTTCCAATGCTTGCATATCGGGAGTCTGCGCACAAATCATGGCGATGCGCTCACTGATGAGCCGAAGATGCAAATATGCCGTGGTGATAGGTGCCGACAGTCAGTGCCGTTTCATCGTGTCGGGATTCCAATCGTTCAAGGCATTATCGCAAAAGCGGTGCAAACCTTATGATGCAACGCGCGAGGGACTGAACCTCGGTGAGGCAGCAGGAACAATCATCTATACCATCAAAGAGAAAGAAGATATACACCAGGAAGACTGGATAGCCGTGAAAGGAGCTATAAGAAACGATGCCAATCACATTTCGGGACCGTCACGCACAGGCGAAGGCAGCTATCGCGCTCTGATGACTGCATTAGGCAACGAACAAGCAGAGAACTTGGCTTTCATCAATGCACATGGCACAGCCACACTCTACAACGATGAGATGGAATCCATTGCCATCAGCAGGGCAGGTCTGAGCTCGGTGCCAGTGAACAGTCTGAAAGGTTATTACGGACATACGATGGGTGCGGCAGGCATCATCGAACCGATATTATCGATGCACTCGATAGACGACGGCACCGTACTCGGCACGTTGGGCTTTGAATCGAGCGACGTTTCCCATCCGCTGATACTGTCCAGCCATAACACATCAACCGACAAACATGCTTTCATGAAACTGCTCTCCGGTTTCGGCGGATGCAATGCGGCGATGCTTTACAAGAAAGGGGATGCGCTATGATCATACGAAGATGGATAAAACTCACCGATACTTCGGTGTCGCTGAACGGAAAGAAGATAGAAACCGAATCGTGCGGCCACGCATTGCTCACACATCTCTACAGAGAACGAAACGATTATCCCAAATTCTTCAAGATGGATGCGCTGAGCAAATTGGGATTCATCGCCACAGAACTGCTGTTGCACGACGAATCGCAAAGATTCCAGCCACGCGGCGACCGTGCGGTTATATTTATCGGAAAGAGCGGTTCACTGGCAGATGACACAAATTATCAGAAGACCATCGCCGACAAGGATAATTATTTCCCCAGTCCATCGGTATTTGTCTACACACTTCCCAATATCGTGACGGGCGAGGTGGCGATACGAAACAAATATTATGGCGAGACTTGTTTTCACGTAATCGATGAGTTACGTGCCGACAAAATCGCGGATATCATATCAGACGCTTTTCAGGATGCCGACACGACATCCGTGGTGGGCGGTTGGCTGGAATGTTCCGATGAAGAACATTTCGAGGCTTACCTCTTCATCGTGGAGGCTTCCGCAGACGGACAAGCACCTGAATGGAACAAAGATACAATCAGAGAAATAATAAATAACAATTAAGAATATGGACGATTTAATATTAGAATTAAAGAAACAGATTATCGAAGTTCTTAATCTGGAAGATGTCAAACCAGAGGATATCGACGACGATGCGCCTCTGTTCGGCGAAGGACTTGGGCTGGATTCCATCGACGCACTGGAGCTCATTGTGCTGATGGAAAAGAACTATGGCATCAAACTCAAAGACCCTAATCAGGGGAAAGAGATTTTCAAATCGGTCAAGGTAATGGCTGATTACATCAAAAACAACCGTACGAAGTAAATATATGAGTGAGCCGATTTTGATTACTGGTGCCGGAATCGTGTGTGCCATCGGTCTGGACAAGACCGAGGTGCTCCACGCTCTGCTCTCTGAACAAACCGGAATCAAGCCCCTCAAGTATCTGAAGACCACGCACAAGGAATTTCCTGTGGGTGAAGTGAAACTGTCTGACGAGGAGATGGCAACAAAACTTGGCATCGCCTCTGATGCGCCCACCACGAGAACCTCGCTGATGGGGATGATGGCATTGGAGGAAGCTCTGACTGAAGCCAGACTGAACCGCCACGACAGAGAGTCGAATAATGTGGCATTCGTGTCGGGAACCACCGTCGGCGGCATGGACAAGAGTGAACAATATTATAATGATTTCCTTGCCAATGACAGTAGAAATGCTTACATCGCCACTCACGACTGCGGGTCATGCACGGAAATGATCGCCGACCATTTCGGCGGTTTCTCCGTCATCACATCCATCTCCACGGCTTGTTCATCTGCGGCAAATGCGATAATCACCGGTGCCAACATGATTCAAGCAGGAATAACTGATATGGTGGTGGCTGGCGGCAGCGAATGTATCACGAAGTTTCATCTCAACGGATTCAATTCTCTGATGATACTTGACCAGAACAATTGTCGGCCGTTCGACGCTACCCGTGCAGGACTGAACCTCGGAGAAGGGGCTGCCTATATCGTACTTGAATCGGCATCATCTGCTGCAAAGAGGGGAGTTCGACCATTGGCAACACTGTCGGGTTATGGCAATGCCTGCGACGCATACCATCAGACGGCCTCATCCCCCGATGGTGAAGGGGCTTTCCGCGCGATGGAAGAGGCGCTGGCCATGGCTAGTCTGCAACCTGATAACATTCAATACATCAATGCACACGGTACGGGTACGCCCAACAATGACCAAAGCGAGAGCGCTGCCATGAGACGACTCTTCGGCAACGCCATGCCATTCGTGTCATCCACGAAATCATTCACGGGCCATACCACCAGCGCAAGCGGTTCCATCGAAACGGTGATTTGCCTGTTGGCAATGAAACATCGTTTCTGTCCAGTCAACCTGAACTGGCAGAATGCGGATGATGAGTGCGTGGTTCCCGTGCATCAGAAGCTATCGGATATCGCGCTCCACCATGTACTCTGCAATTCGTTCGGTTTCGGCGGAAACGATTCGTCGCTCTTATTGTCGGACATAAATCTATAGGAATGAGAAAGATATATATACAATCGGCAGAACAGATATCCATTCAGAAACCTTTGTGTGATGAGTGGATGGATGCACCTGAGCTATATGATGGTCCATATACCCGTTCCATAGACCCCAATTTCAAGCAATATCTGTCGCCGACCGAGAGCCGTCGATTGGGAAAAATACTGAAGCGGGCATTGGTTACATCCGTGGAGGCCATCAGAAATTCACATACAGAGATGCCCGATGCAATTATCACGGGCACTGGTTTGGGCTGTATTGAAAACACAGAGTTCTTTCTCAGCGCACTGTGCAACGATGGTGAACAGTTGCTGAAGCCTACTTATTTTATGCAGTCCACTCATAATACCATCAGTTCTTTAATATCCATCCATACCGGCAATCATGGCTATAATGTGACTTATTCTCAGAAAGGGATGTCGTTTGACAGCGCCCTACTCGATGCTTGGATTCAGTTGCAGATGTCTAAAATAGATTCTGCGCTGGTTGGTGGCCACGACGAGATGACACCATCTTATTTCACTCTATTGCAACGCATCGGATATGTGGGCGGCGATATGCAGGGCGTATGCGGCGAATGCGCCGTATCGTTCATGGTAACTGCCGACGCCACGGATGGAATGTGCCAATTGGGTGGCATCAAAATGTTGTATCATCCTTCAGCAGACATGTTGCGGAATGCCCTTTCGGCATTGTTGACAGAGGCGGAACTGGATGAGCAAGACATCGACTTCGTGATGACAGGTGTGAATGGCAAGAAATCCAATGATGAAGTGTATGATAAGTTGGTGGAAACATTGTTCCCCGACAAACCGTTGCTGAGATATAAGAATGTGTTCGGTGAATGTTATTCTGCATCGGGACTGGGACTTTACACCGCGGCCTCGTGTCTGAAGCGCAATTCGATACCGGAGTTTTTGAAATATGGCGGCATCAAGTCAAAACGAGATGACCCCAGGAATATCCTCATGGTCAATCAATATGAAAATAAAATGTTCTCATTCATAATATTGAAATCCGCATGCTGCAAATAATACCTTTATCCATGTTGCAGTGCCTGTTGCTTTCGGGCGGTCAGGTGTTACTGAAATTCGCATTGACGGAGATGGGCTCGTTCCAGTGGAAAGCCCAGTTCTTCATTCGGCTGCTCACCAACTGGTGGTTTCTTGGTTGCGGCTTATGCTATGGCATCGCCACCATATTGTGGATGTATATATTAAAGAACTTCCCTTTCAGCATGGCGTATCCGATGATAAGCCTCAGTTACGTCTTCGGTATGTTTGCCGCAATTCTGTTCTTTCACGAGCAAGTGCCGCTTACCCGTTGGATTGGCGTACTGCTCATCATGGGCGGATGTTTCCTAATCGCAAAATAACATGATTATGAAAAAATTAATATTTATCTCCTTGTTTCTCGCATTCTCTGTAGGTATATCGGCACAAGCCATGAAACTGGCTACCAACCAACAGAAGAAAGAGATGATAGCGACAATCACGAGAGTCTCAGCATCGATGAAGACAATGCAGTGCAGTTTCGAACAAACAAAACATCTCTCGATTATGAACGACAAACTGGTGTCGAAAGGAAAGATGTTCTACAAACAGAGCAGTCAACTCCGTTGGCAGTATGTCTCGCCTTATGCCTACACCTTCATCATCAATGGAAACAAGGTGATGATGCAGTCATCGACAAAAAGGAATGTCATCGACGTGAAATCCAGCCGACTGTTCAAGAGCATCACACAGATCATGATGAACAGTGTGACAGGCAAGAGTCTGAGCAATTCGTCGGATTTTAAAGTCCGGATGTTTACGGGCGACGGCGAGTGGATGGCAGAACTCACACCTGTGAAGAAAGAGATGAAGCAGATGTTCAAAGTCATTAAGCTGTATTTCAATGTAAAACGTGGCATCGTATCTACTGTGGAGATGGTGGAAAAGAGCGGAGACAATACGGTGATAGAACTCAATAACGTACAAATCAATAAACCTGTCAATGAAAGTTACTTCTCTGTTGATTAGTCTGTTGATGCTGTTATCCGCATTATCGGTCTCGGCACAAGACAGTTCCGACAGTTTGTTTTCGTTTCAAGGAAACACGCTGAAATACAACATGTCCATACAGAGGAAGGAGATGAACATCACCGGTATCTGCATGATGAGACGCACCGGGAATGATATTATCGGCAGTGTGGTGAACGAATTTGGCATCAAAGCTTTCGATTTCGATTACAACATCGATAAAAAGAAAGTGAAACTGAATAATGTGGTGGGATTTATCAACAAATGGTACATACGCAAGATACTCAAAGGCGATCTGAAATATCTTTTCTCTTACGGGAAAAATATGGAAAAAGATAAAAACAGAGATGTCATCATCGGAGCAGACAAATCGATAGAAATGGATAATAACAAGTTTCATTTGAAATACGTCTTTACTCCACTGAACGATTTAAACGAATAAGACAGATGAAATTACTGGGCTCGTTTTTCAACATATCTGAGATATTGACTTCGGAAAAAAGTGCGAAGTATGAGATATCGCTCAATCCGAAGCACCTCATCTATCAGGCGCATTTCCCCGACAACCCGATAACACCGGGTGTTTGCATGATACAGATGAGCGGCGAACTGCTTTCCGATTTCGTTGGGAAGGAACTCTTTCTCCATGGCATCCACAACATCAAGTTCATGAAAGTGCTCTCGCCATTGGAAACTGATTCTGTAGATGTGGAGCTGAGTAAAATCGTCATTGAGGAAAAACAATGCAAGGCGAATGTTATCTTCGCCAACCAAGATAATGTCTATGCAAAAATGTCACTGATATTCGGATATGAGCGAATGTGATCATCATAAAAAAGACGCAGCGGAGTGTGGCGGCAGGATTTGTGTCATCATTCCCACATACAACAATGCAGGAACCATCATGCAGGTGCTCAGCCGAGCCATGAGTCAGTCTCTCGACATCATTGTTGTGGATGACGGCAGCACTGACAACACATCACAATTGCTCTCTTCATTCACGAATACTGAGAAGATAACGGTCATCGGCTACAGACAAAATCGCGGCAAGGGTTATGCCTTGAAATATGGGTTTCGCAAAGCGTTGGCTCACGGCTATGACTTTGCCATCACACTCGATTCAGACGGACAGCATTATCCCGAAGACATACCCATCTTCTTAAAGGCGCACGAGGCTCATCCCGACGCAATGATTATCGGCGACCGTGGCATGATGCACGACAACATGCCGAAGGGGAACACCTTTGCCAACAGATTTTCCAATTTCTGGTTTTATGTGCAGACGGGACAACACCTCACCGATACGCAGACCGGATTCCGACTTTATCCTCTGAAGCGGATGAGATATGCACGTTTCATTACATCCCGTTACGAGGCGGAACTGGAACTGCTCGTATTCTCGGCGTGGAGTGGCGTGGAGTTGATACCTGTCTGCGTCAGAGTGTATTATCCGCCGACAGAAGAACGTGTGACACATTTCCGCCCAGTGGCAGACTTCGCACGCATCAGCGTATTGAATACGGTGCTCAGTTTTCTGGCTGTCTTTTTCTGGCTGGGCAAATTGTTTACCATAGGCAAAAGGAGGAATAAGTGATGACGCAATTCTTTCTAAAAATATATGACTGGCTCATTGCCCGTAAATCGTTGGCAGCACTGTTGCTCGGCGTTGTTGTGGCTTTGTCTGTATGCTTCATTCTCAGACTGCACTACAAGGAAGACATCGCCGACTTCTTGCCCAAGGGTGGACTGAGCGAAAAGTATTCATCCGTCTATGGACAGATGGGCGGACAAAACAAGATTGCCGTCATATTTTCTTCCACTGGCAAAGATGGAGATGAAGACTTGATAGTATCCGCGGTGGAGTCTTTCGGTCGCAATTTCGAGAAAGTGGATACCGCACATACGGTGAAGGACATTCAGTTGAATGTGGATGAGAGTGCCATGTTCGACGTCCTTGGTTTTGTGGGTCAGAATTATCCTTATTTCATGACCGAAGCCGATTATTCGCACATAGACTCGTTGCTTTCAAAGGATGATTACATCGCCTCACAGTTGGAGGCGGACAAACAGATGCTGATGTTGCCCACAGGCAATGCGATGGTGGATAACATCCGTTACGACCCTGTTCATCTGTTCACACCTGTTCTGAAACGGTTGCAATCGTTCAAGGTAAGCGACAGATATACGCTTTACGATGGTTGCCTATTTACTGACAACGGACGTAAAGGACTGGCATTCCTCACTTCGCCTTATGGCATTTCCGAATCGGACAACAACGAGAAGTTAGCTACCATGATAGACTCAGCTATCAGCAGGACCGAAGGTGCCATCAAAGGAGTTAAAATCACTGCTGTAGGCGCCCCGCTGATAGCCGTGACCAATGCCAAACAGATAAAATCAGACAGTATTCTGGCGATATCGCTCTCGGTGATATTGATTTTCGCCTTGCTGTTTGTCTCATTCCGCAGACTCTCCGACCTGCTTTGGATTGCATTCTCTCTAGTGCTGGGTTGGATATTGGCATTAGGGGCGATGGCCCTTTTCAAAGATTCCATATCCATCATCGTATTGGGCATCGGTTCGGTGATTATCGGTATCGCCGTGAATTATCCGCTGCATTATCTGGACCATCTGAAACATGAACCCGACAAGCGGAAAGCGCTGAAGGAAATGGCGGCACCGTTGCTGATTGGCAATATCACCACCGTGAGTGCATTTCTCTCGTTGGCATGGATGAACTCCAAAGCGATGCGCGACCTAGGACTCTTCGGGTCGCTGGTGCTGGTGGCTACCATCTTGTTCGTGTTGATATTCTTGCCTGTTTTTGTACGTGGCCGTAAAGAAACAGAGCGACGTCCCGATATATTGTTCGGCAAACTTTCTGCATTCAATTTCGAACGCAAGAAGATTTTCCTGTTACCTGTCATCCTGATAACGATGGTTCTGGGATGGTTCAGCCTCAACACATCTTTCGATTCCGACATGCGGCACATCAACTATATGACTGCCCAGCAGCGTGAAGACATGGAATTGCTCAACAGCACTCTGAACAAGCAAGGATACAAACGCATCTTTGCTGTTGCCGAGGGTGAAAATATGGACAAGGCGCTGCAACAGAATGAGAAGATTCAAACGTGCGTGGGCAAACTGATATCGCAAAGGAAAGCTGATAACATGAGCGGCATCGGAAATTTCGTGCCGTCGATTCAGAAACAGGAGACGCTGATTCGCAGATGGAACGACTTTTGGAAAGATAAACGTCATGCGGGTTTGGCAGACCAAATCAAATGGGAATGTGTCAAGGAAGGTTTTTCCGCGGATGCCTTCACTCCTTTTTATGAGATGATGTCATACAGTTTCCAACCGCAAACCGCCAGTTATTTCGAACCCATCATCAGTCATATCGCCAGTCAATATGTCGCCCAGTCTAAAGGCTGCGTGCGCATTGTGAATTTCGTGCAGGCTCCTGCAAAAGATGCCGCAACGGTGAAGACGGACATCAGAAAAACATTGACGTCAACGAAGGGATTCGCCTTTGATGAGGATGATATCGGATTGAAACTTGTCAATCTGCTGTCCAATGATTTCAATTATGTGGGTTATGTATGTGGATTCATCGTTTTCTTCTTCCTGTGGTTGTCGTTCGGCCGCATCGAGTTGAGTCTGCTCTCGTTCCTGCCATTGGCTGTCAGTTGGATATGGATTCTGGGAATCATGCAAATCGGAGGGATACAGTTCAACATTGTGAATATCATCCTCGCCACATTCATCTTCGGACAGGGTGACGACTACACCATCTTCATTACCGAAGGCATGATGTACGAATATGCTTATGGCAAGAAGATGCTCGCTTCTTATAAGAGCAGCGTGGCACTGTCGGCGCTCATCATGTTCATCGGCATCGGCACGCTGATATTTGCCCGTCATCCCGCCATGCGGTCGTTGGCCGAAGTCACTATCATCGGCATGTTCACCGTGGTGCTGATGGCGTATTATCTGCCACCATTACTGTTCAGATGGATCACGGTGTCGCGGGGACAGTTGCGCCAGGTGCCGTTGACATTCAAACGGCTTACTTATTCTCTTTTCGCTCTGCTCTTCTTCCTGTTCGGAATGTTTCTGTTTTTCATTCCGTTCACCTACTTATATTTTCATTTCGGGAAAGACACCGAGCGCAAGAAACTGCGGTTGCACAGGATGTTGTGTTCCGTATCTGGATTCGTCATCCGTCATGTGCCTGGTGTGAAGTTCTCGTTCAGCAATCAAGCGGATGAACGTTTCGACCGTCCTGCCGTCATCGTTTGCAACCATCAGTCGCATCTCGACCTGATGTGTCTGATGATGCTCACGCCCAAACTGATATTCATCACCAAGGACTGGGTGTGGCACAATCCGTTCTATGGATACGTGATACGCAAAGCCGACTATTATCCTGCCTCAAACGGCATTGACGAAAACATCCCAAGGATTAGGCAACTGGTGGAACGCGGTTATTCTGTGGTGATTTTCCCGGAAGGCACACGCTCTGAAGACTGCCGGATACTGAGGTTCCACAAGGGTGCGTTCTATCTCGCCGAGCAGTTGGGTATCGACATCCTTCCGATATTCATTCACGGTGTGGGACATGTGTTGCCCAAGAAGGATTTCATGCTCCGTTCGGGAAGCATCCACGTGGAGATAGACAAGCGGATTTGTCCGCAAGACACATCGTTCGGCGAAGGCTACAGGGAACGGACGAGCAAGATACACAAATATTATATCAGTCATTATGCCGAGATATGCAATCGCCAGGAAACGGCAAAATATTTCTTGCCTTACGTGGAATACAAATACATGTACAAAGGCCACGAAGTGGAAAAGTCGTGCCGCAGGATATTGCGCCAGCACGACGAACTCAAAAGATATATTGACAACGGTTGTAGCGGAGTTTCCCGCGTATCGGTTGTGAACAGTGGCAACGGTGAACTGGCATGGCTCATGGCTCTGGTCAACAAAGATGTGGAAGTGTTGGCATACGAGCGTGACGAAGAAAAATATTCTCTGGCATCTCATTGTTCGTCTATTCCTCAGAATCTCCACTTCATCAGATTGGACGGTCAAGGCATCGATGTGGCGGACGGAGAATTATGCTATGTGATAAACCCGACGGATGAGGATAAACTGGAATATACGTCCGCAAACGTGAAATACATTCAGATATGACGGGCAGGAAATGTGTGATAATAGGCAGTGGACTCGGCGGTCTGTCGTGCGGACTGATCTTGGCAAAGAACGGTTACGATGTGACCATTCTGGAGCAAGGCAGTCAGATAGGCGGATGTTTGCAGTGTTTCACCCGTGAAGGAATCAAGTATGAAACGGGGATGCACTTCATCGGCAGTGCCGACCCTGGTCAGACGTTGCGGAACCTGTCCAATTATTTCGACATTGCTGATGATATAGTTCTCGACCGTCTCGACCCCAACGGATATAATATCGTCTCTCTGCATGGCGATGAATTTAAATTCGCCAATGGCAAGGAACCTTTCGTGGAACAGATGTCCACTTATTTCCCCGATTCAAAGGATGATTTGCTGAGATATTACGAACTCATCGAGAAGGTTGCCGCAGCCTCATCGCTGCATTCGCTGAAACAATCGGAGTCGAACATTGCCACAACGGCGGAGTATCAGATGCGCAGCATCAATGATGTGCTGGACGAGGTGATTCATAATCCCTTGTTGCGCGAGGTGCTCGTGGGCTATCTGCCCTTGTATGCGGCGGAAAAAGACAAGACGCCGTTCTCCACCCATGCTTTCATCACCGATTTCTATAATCTCAGTGCTTTCAGGGTTGTCGGTGGCAGCGACATCATTGCGTTGTCGCTTGCCGAACAGTTGAGCAAACACGGAGGACAAAATCATCAGACATAAGCGTGTCACCAAAATCGTGTGTGATGACGAAAAGTCTGTTGGCGTGACCACAGATGATGAAACATTCATTCCGGCAGACATCGTGATATCCGACATCCATCCTGTGCGCACCTTGGAACTGGTTGATTCCAAACTCATCAGAAACGTGTTCAGAAACAGGATTAGCAGCATACGCAACACCACGGCTTGTTTCTCCGTCTATCTGCATTTCAAGAAAGACAGGGTGCCATATATGAATTCCAATTACTTCGGCTACAAGGATTCACCGTGGGATTGCGAACAATATACCGATACCGACTGGCCGAAGGGATATCTCTACATGCACTTCTGCCATGAACGGAATCCCAAATTCGCAGAGAGCGGAGTGGTAATTTCATATATGTCGATGAAGGACGTGGAACGGTGGGAGGACACCAGCGTGGGGCATCGCGGTGATGATTACGAGATGTTCAAACGTCGCAAGGCAGAGATATTGCTGCACGAACTGGAACGGAATTTCCCCGGCATATCGGCAGACATCGACCATTATTATACTTCCACACCGCTGACCTACCGCGACTATACAGGCACGCTGGACGGTTCCATGTATGGTGTGGCGAAAGATGTATCGCTGGGCGCGTCATGCCACGTGCCTTTCAAAACAAAGATACCAAACTTGTTTCTTGCCGGACAGAACATCAATTCCCATGGCATGCTGGGCGTTTTGGTTGGAACGATGATCGTTTGTTCCAATCTGATAGGCGAGGACAATCTGTTCCGTCAGATCAGGGAGGCTAACGGATGAAAATGAATGCGAATGGAGGCTAGCAGATGAACGAAACAATATTGATGATAGGTGGCGGACTGGGCGGACTGTTTACGGGCGCCCTGCTTGCAAAAGAAGGTTACAGCGTGACCGTGCTGGAAAAGAACCACACCATCGGCGGCGGTTTGCAGACGTTCATGCACCGTGGCCATGTGTTTGAAACGGGGATGCACATCCTCGGAGGATTCCGACAAGGCGGGGCACTGAACAGAATTTGTTCTTATCTCGGCATCATGGACAAACTTTCCATCCGTGATATGGACGACGACTGCATGGACAGCATCACCTATCTTTCTGATGGGAAGACCTACCGCATGGCCATGGGCAAAGACCATTTCATCGATGCTTTGGCGAAGGAGTTTCCAGCTGAGAGAGACAATCTCCAGGCTTACGTGGACACATTATACCGCATCGCCGACGAAGTGGATATCTTCTATCTGCGCCGTGGCAGCGTGAACATCTTCAGACATTCATCCGACTTCATGATTCCAGCCGATGAGCTCATCGCCCGATACATCAGCGATCCGAAGCTGAAAGATGTGCTGGCTTATATGAATCCGATGTATGGCGGCATGGCGGGCCACACACCCGCATACATCCACGCCCTCATCAACGTGCTCTACATCGACGGGGCTTGCAGATTCAACGGCGGCAGTCAGCAGTTGGCTGATGCTTTGGCGGATGTCATCAGAAGTCATGGTGGCAGCGTGCTGGCAGACCAGAAAGTGGAAAAGATAGATGTTGACAACCGCGAGATATCAAAGGTGACGACAGGCAGCGGCGACGTGTTCACTGCCGACCATTACATCTCGTCGATACACCCCTGCGCATTGCTCCAGACGATGGACGAGGGCGCACTGCCCAAGGCATACCGCAACAGACTGAACGAGATTCCCAACTCGTATTCCGCATTCACCGTTTACATCACATTCAAGAAAGACGCGTTCCCCTATCTGAACCGCACCTGCTATTTTCAGGACGATTACGGACTGGTGTGGCAGCACGGGGAGTACGATGAAAACACATGGCCGCGCGGATTCATGTTCTTCACGCCGTCGGAAGTGGAGCAAGGCAAGTACGCCACAAAGATGATTATCAACAGCATCATGGATTTCAATGTGGTACGCAGATGGGAAGACACGACCGTAGGTCATCGTGGTGCCGACTATCTGGACTGGAAGCGGAGACATACCGAGAAGGTGCTCGACAAGATGGAACAGCTCTATCCCTCATTTCGCGACGACATCGACGATGTGTTCGCGTCGTCGCCATTAACCATACGCGATTACTATAACGAGAAGGAGGGTTCGCTCTACGGGTTCCGCAAAGACTGTCAGGACATCGCCCTCTCGCAAGTGCCGATATACACGAAAATCAAGAACCTGCTCCTCACGGGACAGAACATCAATCTGCACGGCATCTGTGGCGTACCCCTGACCGCCATCAACACGGTGGAGGCCCTCATCGGGGAAAACAAGCTGATAGACAAACTGTAGAGGCTGAAGAATAATTGAAAGATAGACAATCTATAGAAAAAAACGGAAGAAATGTTGCAAGATGATGATTTGCAAGATGATATTCAAAGATT
>ENA-UOYA01000964-UOYA01000964.1-activated-sludge-metagenome-genome-assembly--contig:-NODE-964-length-33271-cov-17.916516_pt1 | contig 33271 bp, 30 predicted proteins | sample MGYA00238163_ERZ764804 | MGnify/ENA primary metagenome ERZ764804 (study PRJEB28919, sample SAMN05720223) | activated sludge metagenome | isolation source: Anaerobic digester | place: Hong Kong... | reverse complement strand
TGATGGGCATCGGCTCCAGCCTGTACGTGATCGCCCTGACCACCTACCAGACGCTGGCGATTCCCGATGCGATCCGGGGTTCGGCCTTTTCCCTCATCTCTGCCGGAGGGATCGTCCCCCTGGTGACCTTCGTCCCCCTTGCCGACTTCCTCCTCCGGCAAGGTTGGACGGAGGCTTACGCCTGGTTCGTTCCGCTGATCGCCCTTTTTGCTTTTTTCTGCGGGCTCCGGCTTCCCGAACTCGAAATCCCGCGGAAGGAGGGTGAAAAAAGGGGCATACGGCTTCTATCCCTGTCGGTAAGGCCGGGGATCCGGGTCCTCCTGGTTTCCGTGACGCTCTTCTCGATGACCGACGCCTGTCTTCTGGCGATCGGAGAAGTCGCGTCCTCAAGAGGCCTCATCCCTTCCCTTTTCCTGACGGCGAACGCGGCCGTGGGGCTGTTGATCCGAATCGGGGGACGGAAAATCCTGGACGTGCTTCCAAGACGGCAGATGGCCGCGCCCGCCCTTGCTCTGACTTCCCTGAGCCTTTTCGCAGCCTCGTTCGCGGGAAACAACCTCGCCTACGCGCTTTGCGGATCGCTGTTCGGCATCGCCATGGGACTGGGGTTTCCGCTTTACATGGCCCTCATCGGCGACGTCGCCGAGCCGCACCAGAGGGCCGCCGTTTCCTCTCTCGTCTGGTTTTCCATGGGGGCCTGCTTTTTCCTGGTCCCCATCCTGCTGGGAAACCTTTCCCTCTTTCTCGGAACAGGGGGGGCTTTCAGGACCCTGACGGCGCTCCTTTTCGCGTCTTCTTTCGGGGTCTTTTTCCTCTGGAAGCCGCGTCAATCCTTACGGGAGCCGCACTGGTAGACGTACCGCAGGGGGGAGCGGCGGCGGCACCGGAAAAAGGGCATCAGGACCATGCCGGCCACGAAACCTCCCGCGTGGGCCCAATACGCCACTCCTCCGCTCTCCGTGTAGGCACCGAACTGGGCAACCCCGCTGAAAAGCTGCAGGACGAACCAGAACCCCAGGACAACCACCGCAGGCACCTGGACGGTAAAGAAGAAAAAGAGGAAGACGGGGACCAGGAGGATGACCCTTGCCTTGGGGTACAGGAGGAAATAAGCCCCAAGGACCCCGGCGATGGCCCCGCTGGCCCCGATGGTAGGGAGGGCGGAACCCGGCTTGAGAAGCACTTCCGTCAGGCTTGCGGCGATCCCGCAGAGAAGATAGAAAAGGAGAAACCCCACGTGCCCCATCCGGTCTTCCACGTTGTTGCCGAAAATCCAGAGATAGAGCATGTTGCCGATCAGGTGAAACCATCCTCCGTGAAGGAAAAGGGAGGTGACGAGGGTCAAAAGCACCAGCGGATCGTTTCCCCAGGCCGCCACGTCGCGGGGAATGACGCCCCAGGTGAAGATCAGGGCCCGGAGCCCCTCCGGCGGAAGGCTGAGCTGGAAGAGAAAAACCAGGAGGTTCAGGCCGATCAAAAGATACGTCAGAAACGGGAACCGCTCCCCGGGAACGTCATCCCCGATCGGAATCAACGGGTGTCGCCCCCGCGGAAGAGATCGAGGAGACCGCGGATCTTCCGGGGCCCCTTGGGTCCCTCGTAGGGCATCGGGATGTACATGACCGAGGGCCGCATGGCTGCCTGCTGGGGATAGAGCATCATGAGGGCATAAACCTCCTCCGGCATGTCCGTGTCCGCCGGGAATCCCAGCTGGATGGCTTCCTCGGCCCCGATGGGATAGTCGTGGGTCCAGGTTCCCAGGGTCAGCTTATCCGCCAGCGCGACGGCTTTCTCCTTTTCCATGCCGTTGGCCGTCGTGATGGTCACAACGGTTTCGTGAACCTGGCGGATCGCCTTTCGCGCGATGTCTGCATAGATGAGCGTCTGGTCGTCGATCTCGTTGATTTCCTTCTGTTCCAGGACCTTGAGGATCGAGGCCGCCGGCATCTGCCCCAGCTGGGGATCCACCGGGCCCAGCACCGCGTTGGGATCCATGACGATGCGGTCCGCCGCCAGGGCGATCAGCGTTCCGCCCGACATGGCGTAATGGGGCACGAACACCGTCACCGGGGCCTCGTGCCGGATCAGGGCGCAGGCGATCTGTTCCGCGGCCAGCACGAGACCTCCCGGGGTGTGGAGGATGAGGTCGATCGGCAAGTCGGGGGGAGTCAGCCGAATCGCCCGCAGGAGCTCTTCGGAGTCGTCCACGTTGATGTAGCGTGAAACCGGGATCCCCAGGAAGGAAAGCGTTTCCTGCCTGTGAATCAGGGTGATCACCCTGGAGCCCCTCTTCTTTTCGAGCTTCAGCAGGACCGCCCTTCTCTGTGATTCCAGAAGTTTCTGCCTGAACAACGGCGTCAGCATGCTCGTCAGGATGAAAAACCAGAAGAGCCAGGAAAAATTCACGCGCAACACCTCCTTGCGTCTATCTTGACATCGCCCGGGAGTCCGTGCAAGGTCTCAATTCTGCACCCCTTCAGCGGCATGCAATATCCAATTTGACAGGCAGACCCCCGTCCGATACAATTCCCGAAATTCATTAACTCAGAGCCTGACCAGGAAGGAGGAGTCGCTAGATGAAGGGGTATAGCTCTTCAATCAACGGACTGTTTGCCATCGTAGCCCTGATTATTCGACGCGGGTCCCCTCCTGGGGAGGCCGGCGCCTAGGTGCCGTTGGCCGAAAACCCAGGCCGGGACCCGAACAGATCGGGTCCCGGCCTTTTTTTATTCCGAAGGGGGGAAACACCGGCGGATTGGTCCTCCAGGAACGCTCCGACGAAAAAACCGACGACTAAAAATCGAAAGGAGAGATTGGGATGCTGAACGAAAAGTTGATCTTCCAGGCGGTGAAAATGTCCCAGGCAAGACCGGCGGGGAATCTCCCCGCGGAACAGGCCCAGTCCCAGGAAACGTCCTTTGAGCACCCTCGGACGATCCCGTGGTCCTGGCTTGCTTTTCGGGGGCCCTTCGAAGGGTACAGGTAAGACCGGACGTCCTCTTCCTCAACACGCTCTTCAGGCGCAGCCGGGTTTTCCCAGCGAAAAACCACGGCTGCGCTTTGCTTGTCCAGGCGAAGGCCCTTTCCAGAATTGCAAATGGTTCCGTCTGGTCTTAAGATGGTCCTGGACTTTCCGTCGAAGGGAAAAAGCTGATGGCCGGGCGCGGGCTTGGATGTTCAAATCAGGCTGGGCCTGGATCCATCGGAGGGGGGCAGCGCATGTCGAAACGGTTTACGCCGGAGGTTATCAAGGAGGCCTTCCTGAGGGCCAAAGGCCGCTGTGAATGCACTCTCCTGAATTGCAAGGCGCACGGGAGGACTCCTCTAACCCTTGCGAAAGGAGATCCGAGATGCGCGCGGACGTTCTTTTTCACGGAACACGGGGAAAAGTGGATCGCACGCCCCGTTGACCCGGCCGGTCCCGCAACGTCCGCCAATTGCATGATCCTTTGCTTGCAATGCGCACAGGAGCGGGACGAGGAAACCGCCCCGGCCGATCGGGGGGAAACCGGCAGTTGAAAAAGCACACGGCTTTCTGCGGCTTGCCCCTGCTGCTCGGACTTCTTGCCGTGATCGCCGTGATCGCGTTTCTTGAGTTACGACGCTTTTCGCCTTCGGCCCCGCCGCAAAGGATCCTTTCCGAGATCGAGGCCTGGAACCAGGCTCTCAGGTTCGCGCGAGACCGGATCGATCAAAAGGAACGAATCCTCTTTCCCGTCTATTCTCCCGCTTTTGTCCGGCAAACCTCCCCGGTTCGCTGGGAAATCTTAGCCTCGCTGGATTTCCTCGATGCCGACGGTCTTCCCGCCGGGAGAAAGCGGTTTCGCGTCCTGGAAAAATGGGAAGAGGGGAAAGGGTGGACCCTCCTGGAATTCTCTCTGGACCCCTGATCCCTAGAAATCGGCTGGAAGCGGCGGCGCAATGTCCTTACCCTTTTTGGGCCGATGGACGAAAACGCTGCAAGGAGCGTGAGCGACCACTTTCGCCGCCACGCTTCCCACCAGGAAGCGCTCCATTCCGGTGAAGGAGCTCCGGTGGCCGATCATGATGATATCCGCCTCTTCTTCTTCCGCGAAACGGACGATTTCCACGTAGGGAACACCCAAACGGGTGACGAGGGACATCCGTTCCCGGTCCGCGGGGATTTTAGCCATTTCCTCCTCCACGAACCGCTTAAAGCTGACTTCCACCGCGGCCATGAGATCTTCGTAGGGCTTGAGCGAAACCGAGCGCCACAGGCTCTTGTAGGGTTCGATGACATGCAGGAACACGATATTCGCATCGCTTTCCCGATTCGCGTAGTAAAGGGCATAATCCACGACCTTTCGGCTCGTTTCGCTGCCGTCGATTGCGACGACCACCTTTTTCATGGGAATCCCTCCCTTCATCTTTTCATTATGATAGCATGATCCACTTCATCCGCCTAGTTCGCCCCGCCGGGTCGTCTTTCTCGCCGCCTCGTAGATCGACCGAATCTCCCCTGAGAGCCGGTCCAGCCCCTCGAACCGGTGGGTTCCCCAGGGAAGTTCGACCAGCCTTCCGTGGAAACGAAAGAAGGCCCTCGTCAGGCGGGGCTCGAGAACCTCGTCGTCCGCCGTGAGAAACACATGCACCAGTCCCGCCTCCGCCCGGTAGGCCGTTTCGCAAAACAACTCCTTCAGGGCAAGGCAGTCTTCCGCCGTCCAGATTCCCGGTTCGCCCGTGTAGGCATTCTCGACGGGACCGACGGCTTCCGCGAGGTGTACGAAGGGGACAACGGCCGGGTTCAACAACACGGCAGGGACCCGGTAACGGCAGCAGAGGACATAGGCATAAAAGCCACCCAGGCTGGAACCCACGATCATTTCAAGCGGCTCGCGGCAGCGCCTGATCTCGCTTTCCAGCACCTCCAGCGCTTTGCGCGGGGCCAGCGGCAGGGTCGGCGAAACAATGTGCACGTCCGGGAAAAGCTCCCTCAGGAAGGCTGCCTTGGCGTTGTCCCCGCAGGAACGAAACCCGTGAACGTTCAGGATCATGGCACTTCCTCCTTCGACAGGCCGGGGGGCCTTGGCCCCCCGGCCTGCTTTTCAACTCCGCGGAAGTAAATTCGAAGGCCCCCGCCTTTACTCGAACTCCTCGAGCATGCGGGCGAATTCTTCCTCTTTTCCCTTCAGGATGTGGTAGACGTGCTCGTCCGCCGGGAACTGCCCCTGCTTCACCTCGGAGATGTAGGCCCGGAACGCCTCGATCTCCACCTCCGCCACGTTCGCGTACTTCTTGACGAATTTCGGCGTGAACGCCTGGAACAGGCCCAGCATGTCCCCGCAGATGATCAGCTGCCCGTCGCACGGCGCCCCGGCTCCGATGGAATACACCGGGATCGTCAGCTTCTTCCAGATGAACTCCGTCAGCTCCGGCGGCACCGCCTCCAGCAGGAGGGCGAACGCTCCGGCCTCCTGCACCGCCAGCGCGTCCTTGATCAGCTCCCGCGCGCTCTCCGGATCCCGCCCCTGGGCCTTGAATCCCCCCAGCTGCCCCGAGCTCTGCGGCGTCAGACCGATGTGACCCATCACCAGGATCCCCGCGTCCGCGATCGCCCGGATCCGGCTCGCCACCCGGCGGCCTCCCTCCAGCTTCACCGCGTCCATGTCCGCTTCCTTCAGGAAACGCCCCGCGTTCCTCACCGCGTCCTCGTCCGACACCTGGTAGCTCAAAAACGGAAGGTCCCCGATGCAGAACGTGTTCGGCGCCCCCCGGCGCACCGCCTGGGAATGCCGGATGCAGTCCTCCATCGTCACCGGCACCGTCCCCGGGTATCCCAGCACCACCATCCCCAGGGAGTCCCCCACCAGGATCATGTCCATCCCGGCCGCTTCCGCGAACGTGGCCGTCGGGTAGTCGTACGCCGTCACCCAGGCCGCCTTCTCCCCAGACTGCTTCATCTGCACCAGTTCCAGACGCCCCTTCTTCTTCGCCATGACGATCCCCCTTTTCGATCTTCGCTGGTCGGCGCAGGCCAACCTTTCTTTTTGATTATAGACTCAGGACCGCTCCTTTTCGCCCATCAGGCTGGGAACAATTCCCGACCTGTGCGAGAATACGGAAAGAGAACGTGTCGGTCGCAACCTGGGAGGCAGATCGTGTCCGGATCAAAATTCAAGGGAGTCTTACTCGTTTTGCTGGCGGGCGTCCTCTGGGGCACCATGGCCCCGGTGGGCAAGTTTCTCTCCTTCGCGGGGACGGACACGATGACGGTCGTCTTCAGCCGGGCATTGCTGGCCGGATGGACCGCCTTTCTTTTCCTGGCATGGAAAGCCCCGCAGGACCTGCGCTTGAAGGTTTCCCAGCTTCCGACGCTCTCCTTCTACGCCGTTTTCGGCGTCTCGGCCATGTACTGCGGTTTTTTCATGTCCCTCAATTTCCTTTCGGTCGCCCTGACCGAGGTGATCTTTTTCTCCTACCCTCTCCTGATCGCCCTTCTTTCTCCGTTCATCACCAAGGAGAAGCCCGAGAAAGTGGAAGTTCTCGGAGCCGCGCTCATCTTCCTGGCTGTCGTCCTGGCGGTCCTGCCCTCCCTCCTCTCCGGGGGGCTGTCTTTTTCCCTCAAGGGACTCGGCTGGGCAGTCCTTTCCGCTTTCGGCATGACCTTCTACTCCCTTTTCGCACGCTTGGCCGCGCGAGGAGGGAGGGTTCCCCAGGGAACTCTCTTCGTCTACGGCATGATTTTCGGGGCCGTCATCCTGGGGCTGGGGAAAACCTTCTCGACCGGCTGGCACGACCTGGCCTTGCTGAACCTGGAACAGATCGTCTGGATTCTCTACCTGAGCCTGATCGCCACTCTCATGGGATACGCTTCCTTCTACATCGGCCTGCGTCACGTGACGGCCGCAACGGCAGGGGTCATCGGCACAGCCGAGCTCGTGACCGCCTTCGCCCTATCCTACTTCGTCATGAACCAGTCGGTGACGCTGAATGAACTGACAGCCGCCGTCCTGATCATCTTCTCCATCGCCCTGGTTTCGCTCAGGAAAGGAACCTCATGTTCTACGACTGGCAACTGAAAGCCTACGAAGCCATCGATAGCCACAGCGCCATTCTTTCGGCTCCCACCGGGAGCGGAAAAACCTGGGTGGCTTATCTCTGGGCCGGCCTGCTGGACCTGGAGGGGCGTACCCACCTGCCGAAGGGCCGGGTCATTTTCACGGCCCCCATCAAGGCCCTTTCCAACGAGCGTTACCTGGACCTGAAGCGGATGGGCTTCGACGTGGGCCTTGAAACCGGGGATTTCAAGAAGAACGCCGATGCCTCGATCCTGTGCTGCACGATGGAGATCTACACGCTGAAATACGCCCGGCGGCCCGTGGGGCGGGTCATCGTCGACGAATTCCACTACATCTTCAACGACATCGACCGCACGAGGGCTTACATCGACGGAATCCGGGCGACGCACCCTTCCACGGAGATCCTGGTCATGTCCGCCACGTTCGGCGAACCGGAGGTGCTGAAGGAATACCTCCAGGAAATGGCACGCCGGGATTTCATCCTCTATGAGACCCGGGAACGGGCGACCGACCTGGTGTTCCTGAAGAAAGGCACCCGCTTTTCCAGGATCCATGACGCGCTGGTCTTCGTCTTTTCCCGCAGGGGGGCGGAGTACCTTGCGGACCAGATCGCTGCGACCCGGAAAAAAATCCGCGCGGACGCCAGGACGCGCCTGAAGCAGATGGCCCAGATCCTGGAAGTGAAATGGGTTCCGGGGGTCATGCTGCGGGGGGTGGGCGTCTATCACGGGAGCCTTCTTCCCAAGGAGAAGCTCCTGGTGGAGATGGCCTTCCGCGAACGGATCATCGACGTGGTGGTAGGGACCGATGCCCTTTCCCTTGGCGTGAACCTGCCCGCGGAAACCGTGGTGTTTGCCCAGATGGCCAAGTACATCGACGGTCCCCTGAGGAAGAACGAGTTCCTGCAGATGGCCGGGCGCGCCGGCCGAAAGGGGTTCTTCGATACGGGCTACGTGACCTTTCTCCCCAAAAGCAAGGCAGAGCACTTCGACTACGACACGGAAACCCTGTACCGGGAGATCCTTCACTCTCCCTGCGAACCCGCCCGCGTGACTGTCCAGCCGGCTGTCGCCCGTCTTCTCCGCAAGGAAGCCACCCCGGAAGAAGAAGCCCGCCTCGTGGCGAACTGCTCGCTCCCCCACCAGGACTTCGGTTTCGTTCTCGGGCAGATCGAGGACCTGCTCAGGACCATCAGCCGGTATGTCCGCCGGCTTCGCGACCCCCACCAGCGGAGCCGGCTGAAGCGAATCCTGGGAGACGTCTGGTTTGACGAGATGTCAGTGAGCGCGAATATCGCCGTGGCAAGGCTCTTCCTGGAGGAAGACTCCCCGAATGCCCTCGCCGTGGCGGAAATCATGAAGCAGGAGGAACGGAACTACCTCCAGGCCCTGTTGAAAGTGAAACGCTACGCCAACCGCCTGCCGGAGGGGTACGGGTTTTCGGCGATGGACGCGCTGGACGAGACCGTGAGAAGGATCGATGCCACCGTTTACGGTTTCGAGGAAAAGCTCGAGAGGCTGAACGTCATGAACGCGCCGGAGTTCGAGGAGGAAGACGGCACCGATGCCTGAGGTGCTCCGCTGCCCCTGGCCGGGCACCGACCCTCTCTACGTTTCCTATCACGACCGGGAGTGGGGGGTTCCCCTGCGGGACGACCGCAAGCTCTTCGGGCTGCTGGTCCTTGAGACCGCCCAGGCGGGCCTGAGCTGGATCACGATCCTTCGGAGGAGGGAAGGCTACCGAAGGGCCTTCGAGGGGTTCGACCCGGAACGGGTCGCTTCGTATGGACCCGAGAAGGTTTCGTCCTTGCTTTGCGATCCCGGGATCATCCGCAACCGGAAGAAGATCGAGTCGGCCGTTTCCAACGCCCGCGCCTTCCTGGGAATCCAGGAAGCCTACGGTTCGTTTTCCGCGTATCTCTGGGGTTTCGTGGATGGGAAACCCATCGTGAACCACTGGCGGGACCTCTCCGAATTACCCGCGAAAACGGACCTTTCGGAGACGATCAGCCGGGACATGAAAACCCGCGGCTTTTCCTTCTTCGGGCCCGTGGCCTGCTACGCTTTCCTCCAGTCCGCGGGGCTCGTGAACGACCACCTCGTGGGATGCTTCAGGCACCGGGAAGTGCAATTCCTGGAAAAGGCTTCCGGGTGAGCCCCACAAAAAAAAGACACCCGACGTGTTTTTCCCTCGCAGCAGACCGTGAACGGATACAGGAAATTCCTGGAGGGCACGGATCGAGAACTTTTCGCGCGGCGGGCGAAGGGTCCCCCCATCCCCTGGTTTTTTCCTGCTCCGACAGCCGGATCGTCCCGGAGGCCATCCTCTCCGCAGACACGGGAGAACCGTTTCTCCTTCGCAACGTCGGGAATTTCTACCGCCTCGTTGCCTATTCCGTCGCCCCCGCGCCATCGAAAACGCGGTCAATCCCCTGGAAATCGGCCCCAGGTCGTGCTCGCTAGGACTGTGGAGCCCTCAAGGCGTCTGGAATTCGACAGTTCGAACGTGTCGCCGCTCACCCTTCGGTTAAGGCCGCGGTGCAGGAAGGAAAGCTTGAAGCCGGGCTTTTCTTTTTTGGCCTCGCCACCCTCGCTCTGGCCCCCTAAAAGGGCGGGGACTGGGGAAAAATCTGTTGAAGCAGAGAAACCGTCGATCTCTCCCCAAAGAGAGTACGGGACACTGACGCCCCGTTTCCTCTTTGGTTTCCTATTCGAGCGTCACCTTGAACTTCTCCACGAAGCGTTCGGGCCGATAGGACATCTTGGCCTCCCGCATTCCCGGATCGCCCATGTCCTCCTCGCGGTTCACCCAGGCAAATCCCCGGCAGGAATGTTCGAGAAAGAGCCGGTTCATCGCCTGGTAGGCATCCTTGAACAGGGGGGATGCCTTTTCGAACCGGATGACGACAGTTTCCGCGTCGAGCGGTTCCGCTACCGTGTAGCTCACCACACGCCCGTTGACCCGCAGGAGCCCCCCGAACAGCCCATCCAGCCTTTCCCAGTCCCGGAGCGTGGTCTCGATCGCCCGGTTCTCTTCCTCAAGCTCCCTTTCGCTTCCGCAGTGACGAAAGCGGCACCATTCTTCCTGGAAGGCCCAGACTTCCCCGAGATTGGAACGCTGCAGGGATTCAAATTCGGGACGATGGGTTTCCAGGAATCGCCGGACCTTCTGGGCCTTGCTGCGGAAACGGTTTCCCCTCAATGCAACGAGATCCTCGACCCGATGGACATACTCCCACTCTTTCCTGGAGGGTTCCAGGCGAATTTTGCCGGGGAGGCTATCCTGCCAGCGGCGGGCCAGCGTCAACGGGACGTCGTGGAAAACCGTGCCGCGGCCCCACGCCTTCGGCAGGACCTCCGCCCAGTCGACGGCATCCCAATCCCCGGCAGGGGCCATGACCAGGCGATCGGGAAGGTTGGCTCGGATCCAAACCAGGGGACCGTCCCACATCCACTCGTAAGCACAGACCGCGTTCCAGCCCCAAAGGCTGGCGAAGGTGTAGTGGGCAGATCGCTCCGGGGTTTTCGAAAAGATCTCCCTGTACTCGTCCTGCCTTTCGATCGAGAGCCCTTCCCACGTTCCTTCCACGGGAAATCCCCCTTTTTGGTTCATTGTATGCCATTGCCATCCCGCTTGCGGGAAAATCTGGTAGAATCAGTTGCAGACGCAAGGGAGGAACGGCAATGCAGAAAGATTCGCGCAAGAAAAGCCCGGTGCTGCAGCTGGCTCTGCTTTCGGCAGGCCATTTTTTCAACGACATCCATTCCGCTTTTCTTCCGACCCTGCTGCCTGAAATCATCCGGAAACTCTCCCTCACGATGACCCAGGCGGGCTTTCTGAACTCCGCAACCGGGCTGGTCCAGATGCTGACCATCCCCTTCATGGGGGTCCTGGCGGATCGGACAAATCGCCCCGTCTTTGTCATCGCAGGGCCGATCCTTTCATCTGCCGGGATCGCCCTGATGCCCTTCGCCCCGGGGTACGGGTCGCTCCTTTTGTGCCTCGGGATCTTTTCCTTCGGGAGCTCGACCTTCCACCCCCAGGGGCAGGCTTCCTCCGGCGCCGTCGCGGGAGAATCCCGCCATTCCCTTTTCGTTTCCCTCTTCAGCGGGGCGGGAATGCTTGGGGCGGCCTTCAGCCCCCTCTATGCCGTCTTCGTCGTAAACACCCTCGGATACCGGGGGCTTCCGATCGTGCTCGTTCCTACCCTTGCGCTGGCCGTCGTCGTCTACCGCCTCATGCCGGGGATCGATTTTACCCCCTCGGACCGAAGCCGGGACGGAGTCTTCTCCAGCATCTGGAAGGTCGGCCGTGTGATCTGGCCTGTCTGGGCCATCTCGCTGACCCGGGACGCAACCTTCCAGGGAGTCCGGTTTTTCCTCCCCCTTTTTCTGACGCTTCACGGCGGGACCTTGGCCCAGGGCGGCTTCTCGATCTTCGCCATCACGATCCTGGCGGTCGCCGCTTCCCTCGTGGGAGGCTGGAGTGCCGACCGGTGGGGAACGCGGAACGTCATCGCCGTCACGCTGGTCCTTTCACCGCTGGCGATCTTCGCCGCGACCTTCGTCTCGGGGAACGTTTCCCTCTCTCTTTTCATCGCCGGAACGGCCCTGCTGGACGCCAGTTCCCCCATGACGCTCGCCATGGGGCAAAAGCTAACCCCCCACGCGCGGGGGGTCGCCAGTTCGATTCTGATGGGCTTCTCCTGGGGACTGGCGGGAATGGCCACCTACCCGGCCGGGATGATCGCCGATACACTCGGATTGACGGCCACCCTTCGGGCGTTCGCCCTCCTTCCTCTCGTGTCCCTTCCCATCCTTTTCCGCTGTTTCTAGGAGCGGATCGCCACGTAAACGAGCGGGTGCTTCCCGTTGTTCAGAATGGAGTGGCGGACGCCCTTTTCAGTCAGGATGACGTCGCCGGCCCCCACTTCGGTGCTCACGCCGCCTTCCACGCAAACTCCGAACCCTCCCACGATCACCTTCATTTCGGAATGCTCCTCGTGGGCGTGCTCGTTCACCGCGCTCCCCGGCTGCAGTTCGATCCACGAAACCTCCCGAAACGGGCTCCCCTCCAGGATGTCAGCGGGGAACAGGACCTTGGCGCAGACCCCCTCCGTGAAATTGGGATTGATCGTGCAGGTGACGTTTTCCATCTGATCCGAACGAATGATCATCGTCCATCCCTCCTGCTACCGGTTAGGATATTTTTGGCTAAGGATTGAAAATCCGCTTGAGGATCTCCTGCTGGATTGCGTCCTGCAAGTCTGGAGCCTGTGAGGGTTCCGAAGGGGGTGACGGCTCCGGGGCGGTCTGCTGCAAAGGAGCCCCCTCGATCCGAAGATCCGTCAGGGCGGGCTTGTCCGTGGTCCCCACCACCCTTCCCCTCACCATGCGGATATCCCGGGCGGACATCGCCCCGGTCACTCCCTGGAGGACTCCCTGCAGGATTTCCTGAACGGATTTCCCCGCCTGGAGGACTCCTCCGCGAACCCCCCCCACGAGGGCATTCAAGGCCTGGATGTTCACCCTACCGCGGACGTTCAGGGCGAGGGCCTTTTTCGGCCCGACCGTCCCCTCGAAATCGACGTATTCGTAGAGGGGATCGTTTTCAAAGGCCTCCGCCTTCCCCTCGGAAAGAATCAGGCGGTCGCCCTGGAGCCGGTAGGGGGCGTCCAGGACCCGGTAACGGATCGAGGAGCGCCCGTACAGGGCAGAAATGGCCTTGACATACTTGAAACCCGATACCTCACCGTTTTTTGAACGAAAGACTCCCGACCCCTCGGTTGAATTTTCAACCCCGAGAGTCCCCCCGCCCTGGAAATCCAGGTCAAAGCGCCCCGTTACCCGTCCGTCGAGCTTCATCTGCTCCTTCAGGTACGCGTCCAGGTCCGCTTCGGACAGGCTGAACCGGCCGGTCCACTTCTTCCCCTCCCCGAAGGCCAGGTTCCCCTCCAGGCGTCCCCCGTAAGCGGAACCGGTCAGCCCCGTCGCCAGGATGCGTCCCTTTTCCAGCACGAGAGGGATCCGAAGCTCGCCGAGCGTGGTTCCCAAAAAACGGATGGGGCCTTTCGAAACCACTTCCCCGGAGCCGCCCACCCGGAGATCCGAAAGAGTCCCCTTCAGGGACAGGTCGATTTTCCCCATGGGAGGGACCTCTTGCCCGGACTGCATCCCGGAGGCGAGGGTTTTCAGGTCCAGGTCCGTTCCCTTTACGCTGAACTCCAGCGTGGCAGGAGTCCCCTCCTTCGACGTGAGGCGTCCCGTGGCGGTGACGCTGCCTCCGCCGACGGACGCACTGACCGGATCGAACGTCATCTCGGACGGCTTGCCCGTCCCCTTGAGACGGACATCGGCCAGCTTCAGGCCGGCAGCCTGCAGGGAAGGAACGGAGGCGTTCAACCCGACCAGGGGATCCTTCGCCGTCCCCCCGACGGTCACGGAAAGATCCGCCTTTCCTTGCACGGGCTCTTTCAGCCCCGCCCAAGCGGAAAGGGTCTGCATCCCGATCCCCGTGGCTTCAGCCTTGAAGTCCAGCCGGGCGGGTTCCTTTTCTTTCCCGGGAATCATCTTTCCCGAGCCCTTGACCTGCCCCCCGGCAAGCCGGGCAGAAAAGGCCGGAATCTCGTAACTTTCCTTCGTACGGGTAAGGCTGCCGGAAATCGCCTCGACCCGGACCTTGCCCCACGCCGCCGCGTCGGTCGAAAACCGGATTTCCAGGGGAGCGGCCTCGGCCTTTTCCTGAACCCGCCCTTTCACGTCGGCCCTCAATCCCGATAGCCGGATTTCCGGGGTTTCAATCCGGTTCGAGCTGAAGGTCACGTCGAAAGAAAGACTCTTCGCCGTTCCGGAAACCCTCCAGTCCGCCGTTCCGGTTCCAGAAAGCTGCATCGTCTCCAGGTCCTTCACGCGGGAGGCGAACGCTCCCGTCTCAATTCCCGCTGCCGTTCCCGAAAAGTTCAGGACGGGCGTTTCCGATCGGATTTGATTGATGGTTCCCTTTCCCGAAAGGAGCGCCTGGTTCCATCGGACAGACAGGGAAGTCACCGTTACGGTTTCAGCGGAGAGGGCAAACGCGGCCCTCAGGGCCTCGAAGGTCTCCCCCTTCGCGACGAGGCGGTCCGAAGCCAGCTTTCCTCGGACTGCCGGGGCCTTGATCGGCCCGGAAAGGGTCAATTCCGCCTGCAGGCTCCCCTTCCCGGCGAGGTCCTTCAAGCCGGAAAATCGGGAAGACAGCTTTTCGAGGGAAACCGCCGAGGCTTTCACGGACAGGGAGAGGACCGGGGTTTTCTCCAGGGCCACCGTGCCGTCGAAGCCAACCGGCCCTGCCATCCAGACCCCGTTTCCCCTCAGGCTCAGGATCCGCTTCTCCGAAAGGGCCACATCGGCTTTAACCCGCTCAAGAACGTCTCCCCTGAACTCGAGGGCGGGCGATTCGAGCCGTCCCTGCAGGCGCAGGTTCCCCCTTGTCCCAGAAAAGGAGACGTCCTGGAGATCCACCTTCCCCTTGAGACCTTCCAGTTCCGGGAAGCGGGAGCGGAAGGCTTCCACCGAAATTCCCCTGGCGAACAGGGTTCCCTTGACAACCGCCGGGCCTTTCGCAAGGGACATCTGCAGGCTCCCCGAAAAGTTTCCCTCCCCCGTTTTCCCCGAAAGCCCCTCCAGCTTCAGGTTTTCCGGGTCGACCGCCAGCCCCCCCTCGGCCTCCTCGGCAGAAAAGCCCCAAAGCTGCCCGCCCGAAAGCTTCAGGTGCCCCTGGATCCGAGGCTTCTCCCAGGTGCCCGAAAGGGTTACGGGCCCGGAGACGGTTCCCCGGAAGTCTTCGGGTTTGCCGGCCTTCGGCCAGAAAGCCGGGACATCGGCAATATCCACCCCATCGATTGCTCCCTTCAGGTGCAGGTTCGGTCGAATGTCACCCGAGAAGGACACCTTTCCCTTGCGAACGGCCACTTCCAGGTCCTCCAGCACCGTGCTTTCGGCCCCGTGCTCGAGCCGCACCCTGCCGGAAAACGGAACGCCGCGGGTTTCGGCCTCAAAGCGGGCCTGGTAACGATTTCCCGCGATGGAGGCCTCCAGTTTCGGAAGATTGACCTCGCCCCAACGGGTCCGCACGGCCCCCCCGTTGACCACAAGGCGGTTCACCTCCAGGCGGGAGGCCCCGCTTCCTTCGAACTGCTTCAGGAAGTCCGCCGCCTGCTGCAGGTCCATCTGCAGGCCCGAAAGGGAAAGGGCCTTCAGCGCCGGGTTCGAGCCGAACAACGACAGCACCTTGAAGGAAACCGAAAGGTCGCCTGCCGACAGGACCGGCTTGCCGCGATACGCCAGGGCGACCCGCCCGAAGTGGAACCCGGTCAGGGGATTCCCCGAGACTCCCTCCAGGGACAGTTCCGCCCCCATGCGTTCGCGGGCGATCTCCACGGCCTTCCTTGCGACAAAATCGGCCGCGAGGTTCCCTCTCGAGAGAACCCACGCGGATGAACCGGCAAGAAGGAGAATTCCCACGCCTATCGCGACGGCGATCGTCCTGGCCTTTGACATCCCGCATCACTCTTTCTGGAAGATACGTCAGTTTGATAAAGTCATTGTAACACAAAAAGGGGAGGGTCCCTCCAGCGGACCCTCCCCCCGCGTGACTCCAGTGGCTAGATCAGGGCCCCTTCCCCGAAATGGAGATAGAGGGGATGTCTCAGGCAGACCTGGCGGACTTCATTCCGCAGGCTTTCCAGCAGCCGTTCATCGGAGGCGTTCGTAAGAGCCTTGTCCATCAGCGAGCCGACATGCTTCATGTCCTCGGCGGTGAGGCCCCTGGTGGTGACGGCCGCGGCCCCGATGCGGATGCCCGACGTGACGGTGGCCGGCGCGGTGTCGAAGGGGATGAGGTTCTTGTTGACCATGATGCCGATCTTTGCCAGGGTTTCCTCGGCGAAGACCCCCGTCATGCCGCGGGGCCGCATGTCCACGAGCATGAGGTGGTTGTCCGTTCCCCCGGAAACGATCCGGTAGCCGGACGCAGAAAGGGTTTCGGCCAGCGTGGAGGCGTTTTTCACCACTTGCGCCTGCATCCGGGCAAACTCCTCCGTCCCGGCGATCCGGAAGGTCACGGCCTTGGCCATCACGTTCTGCAGGATCGGCCCCCCCTGGGTCCCGGGGAAGATGGCCTTGTCGATCTTCTGGGCGAATTCTTTCCTGCAGAGGATGAACCCACCGCGGGCGCCCCTCAGCGTCTTGGTCGTCGTGGAAGTGACAAAATCGGCGTAAGGAACGGGGCTGGGATGGACTTTCGCCGCAACGAGCCCGGCGATGTGGGCCATATCCACCATGAAAAGGGCCCCCACCTTGTCCGCGATCTCGCGGAAACGTGCGAAATCGATCACCCTCGGGTAGGCGCTGCCGCCGGCGACGATCAGCTTCGGCCTGTGCTCGAGGGCAAGAGCCTCCACCTGGTCGTAGTCGATGCGCTCCGTTTCAGGGTGCACCCCGTAATGGACGATGTTGAAGAAGCGGCCGGTGATGGAGGCCTTGGCACCGTGGGAAAGGTGTCCGCCGTGGCGGAGGTCCATGGAGAGGATCGTGTCGTGCGGCTGAAGCACCGCCTGGTAAACCCCGAGGTTCGCGTTCACCCCGGAGTGGGGCTGAACGTTGGCGTGATCCGCCCCGAAGAGGCTCTTCGCCCTCTCGATGGCCAGGGCCTCGATCCCGTCGATGAACTCGCAGCCGCCATGGTAGCGGTTGCCCGGATAGCCTTCCGCGTACTTGTTCGTCAGGATGGAGCCCTGGGCTTCCAGGATCACCGGGGGAACAAAATTCTCGGAGGCAATCATCTCCAGGGTGCTGTTCTGCCTTGCCGCTTCCTTGTCCAGAAGGGCAGCCACCTCTGGGTCGATCAGGCTCAGCATGCTCATGGGAACTCTCCTTTCGGATCAGTGGATTTGCAGGATATTGTATCCGATCCTTGCCGAAAGCGTCCATTTGCCCTTCAGGCGAGGGTCTTCCTGAACTTCAGGATGCTCAGCCCCAGGAAGAAGACCAGCAGGCCAAAAAGCGCCAGGACCTGGGGCCACAGGGCCGAAAGACCGACCCCCTTCAGGAGGATCCCCCTGCTGATCTGCAGGAAAAAGGTCACCGGGAGGAGGTTGCTGACGGCTCGAAAAAAGGCCGGCATGGCTTCCCGGGGGAACATGAACCCCGACAGGAGGATGCTGGGCATCAGGGCGAAGAAGGACATCTGCATCGCCTGCATCTGCGTCCTCGCCACGCTGGAGATCAAAAGTCCCCAGGCCAGGCTGGCCAGGATGTGGAGCGAGGTCAGCCCGTAGTACAGCACCAGGCTGCCCCTCACCGGGATCCGGAAGACCACGATGCCGATCAGAAGCCCCAGGGTGAGCTGCACGTACCCCACGGCCACGTAGGGCAGGATCTTTCCCACCATGAGCTCCCAGTTCTTCAGGGGCGTGACGATCAGCTGCTCCAGCGTGCCCCGCTCTCTCTCCCGGACGATGGCCATGGACGTGATCATCATCATGGTCATCGCCAGGACGATCGCCAGGATGCCCGGCACCATGTAAAAGGCCGAAACCATGTCCGGGTTGTACCAGGGACGGATTCGCACGTCGACCGGCAGGGGGACGTTTTCGGATCCTCCCGGAGAAAGGCTTCGGATAAGGATTTGCTGTGACCTCACCAGGCCGATCATCTGTGCCGTGCTGATCGCCGAGGCCGCGGACATGGAATCGGAGGCGTCAACGATCACCTGGACCGCGGCCTGCCGGCCCGAGCGCAGCCGTTCCTGGAAGTCGGGAGGGATCGCGATGCCCACCTTCACCCTTCCCGATTGCACGAGGGCGTTCATTTCAGGAAGACTCTTCACCCCGCGCCGGATGTCAAAGTACCCCGTCGACTGGAAGCCGCGGAGCAGTTCGCGGCTCTCGGCGGAAACCGACTGGTCGAAAACGGCGGTGGGAAGGTGCTTGACCTCCGTGTTGATCGCGAACCCGAAAATCAAAAGCTGGATGACCGGCAGCAGGCCCATGATCGCCAGGGTCAGCCGGTCCCTCCCCATCTGGATGAATTCCTTCACCAGGAGCGCTCTCAGGCGTCTCATGCGGCCCTCGCCTCTCTTTCGTTCATCACCAGGTGGACGAACACGTCCTCAAGGGTCGGGACGATCCGCCTCCCCCCGAGGGATTCGAAGACAACCGCGCTTTCCGTTTCCGCCAGAAGGTGCACCGACCTGCCGTGAACCGAGGATTCCATCACTCCTTTCGTCCCCTTGAGCCGTTCGAGGAGACCGATGGGATCCTCCGAGGGAATCTCCCAGGCAGTGCCGGGAAGGAGGGCCTTGAGTTCCTCCGGGGTGCCGCAGGCAATCAGGCGGCTTTCGAACATGAAGCCGATGGTGTCGCAGTGCTCCGCCTCGTCCATGAAATGGGTCGTCACCATGACCGTCGTGCCTTCCGCCGCCAGGCCGTAGATGATGTCCCAGAAACGGCGCCGGGAACGCGGGTCCACCCCGCTCGTCGGCTCGTCGAGAAAAAGCAGCCTGGGCCTGTGCAAAATGGCACAGCCCAGGGCCAGCCGCTGGCGGAGTCCCCCTGAAAGATCCCCCGCAAGATCGTTGGTCCGGCCCAAAAGACCCGCCATCTCGACGATTTCCGCGATCCGCTCGCGCGATCGGGCCGGAGGCAGGCTGAAAAGCCCGGCGTAGAAGTCCAGATTTTCCTGGACGGTCAGGTCGTCGTACAGGCTGAATTTCTGGGACATGTAACCGAGGTTTTCCCGGACCTTCTCCCTTTCCGAGACAAGGTCCATCCCCAGGACCCTTGCGCTTCCCTCGGATGGCTCCAGGATCCCGGTAAGCATGCGGATCGTCGTGGTCTTCCCCGAGCCGTTCGGGCCCAGGAAACCGAAGACCGATCCTTCCGGGATGCGGAAGCTGACCCGGTCCACGGCGGTAAAGCGTCCAAACCGGCGCGTGAGGTCCTGGGTGATGACAGCGTCCATTTCAGGTCACCTCCCCCGCAAGCTCGACGAACACGTCCTCCAGCGTCGGGGCGACCCGGCGGAGAGAGCGCACCGGGATGCCGTTGCGGGAGAGGGCCTCCCTCACGGCCGCTTCAGCCGTGGCGGCGTCCTCCACCACCAGGTGGAAGGCCATCCCGAAGGCAAGAACTTCTCTCACAGGGACCCCGGAAAGGTAGGGCTTCACGTCCCGCAGGGGAACCGAAAGTTCCAGGATCTGCCAGGGGTATCCTTCGCAAAGCCCTTTGGGGGTCCCGCAGGCCATCACGGCGCCCTCGTCGAGGAAGGCCACCCTCGTGCAGAGCTCTGCTTCATCCATGTAGGGAGTCGTCACGAGAATCGTGAGCCCCGCCCGGTTCAAGTGGTAGAGGAGCCCCCAGATCTCCCTCCGCGAAACGGGGTCCACGCCGGTCGTGGGTTCATCCAGGATGAAGACCTGCGGACTGTGGAGAAGCCCGGCTGCCACGGCCAGCTTGCGCTTCATCCCCCCGGAAAGGGCATCCGCAAGGCGGTCGCCGAAGGGGAGGAGGTTCGTCAGGGCCAGGATCTCTTCCCCTTTTCGCTCCGCATCGGCCGGGTCCGCCCCGTACAGGGAAGCGTAAAGGCGGATGTTCTCCCACACCGTCAGGTCACCGTAGAGGGTGAAGGCCTGCGGGATGACTCCCACCTGTTGCCTCGCTTCTTCGGGGGAGAGGGACCCCAGAAGCCGGACCGCGCCGCCCTTCGGGCGCAAAACCCCGGTCAGCGCCCGAACCAGGGTCGTCTTTCCCGCCCCGTCCGGGCCCACCACCCCGAAGATCTCTCCTTTTTCCACGCCGAAAGAGACGTTTTTCAGAACCCGCCTCTGCCCGAAAGCGTGCTCGAGGGAAACGGCCTCAATCATCATGGAAGGTCACGTCCGCCGGCATCCCGGGCTTGAGGAGGAGGTCGGGGTTGTCCACCTTCACTTCCACCGCGAAGACCAGGTTGGCCCGCTCCTCTGTCGTGAGGCTCTGCCGGGGAGTGAACTCGGCCCGGTCCGAGACCGTCCGCACTCGCCCCTGGAAAATCCGGTCAGGAAAGGAGTCCACCCTCACGTTCACCAAGGCGCCGACTTTCACACGTCCCAGGACCGTGCTGGGAAGGTAGAGCTTGACCCAGCAATCGGAGAGATCCGCCACGGTAGACAGCACCGCTCCGGCACGAAGGAACTCCCCTTCCTCGTAGTTTTTCGACAGGACAATCCCTTCAAGGGTGGACACCAGCACGGTGTCCCTCAAGCGAGAGGCAGTCATGCGGGATAGGGCCTCCAGTCGCCGAACCTCCGCCTCCTGGGCGGCCAACACGTCGGCCCGGGTTCCCGACCTGACCAGGGACAGGCGTTCCCCTGCGGCCGCCAGGTCCTTCATCGCCAGGTCACGGCGGGCTTTCACTTCGTCCATTTCCTTTCGGGAGATCACTTTCTCCTCGTACAGCGATGAGAAACGGGCGAAGTCGGCCTGGGCCAGGTCGTATCGAACCTGGGCGGCTTCCCGGACCTGCTCGGCCTCCCTCACTTCCTGGGGGCGGGGTCCCTTCCGGAGGTCGGCCAAAACGGCCTTTGCCCTGGCCAGCGCCGCCGCATCCTGCTCCTGCTGGGCCTCCAGGTCGTTTCGAACGAGACGGGCCAGGACTTGGCCCTTCTTGACGCGGTCGCCTTCCTTGAAGCGGACCTCGGCCAGCGTCCCGCTCTCCTTCGCCGTGACGTCCACCTCCGTCACTTCGATTGTCCCTGTCGCCGCGATGACGTTTTCCTTCCGGGCCCCCAGGAAATGACAGAGCGCAACCCCCGCCGCCACCGCGACCGCCACGACCAGCAGAAGGGCCAGGATCCTATGCTTCACGGCAAGCCACTCCTTTCCGGAAAACCGTGAGGATGGCCTCGGGCAGCCCTTCGAGGCTCCGTTCAGGATCCAGGATCACCCTGCGGGCCACCGGTCCCACCAAAAACACGTAGTTCGACATGGACGCGAGGAGCAGCGCGGCAACGGCCGGGTCGGTCCCTTCCCGCAGATCGCCCCCGGCAACGGATTCGGAGATCGAGGACTTCAGGATTCCGGCGATTCTCTCCACGTGCGGGACGATCACGGTCTCGAAACAGGGGGTCGGGTCTGCCAATTCGCGGTTGATGAAGCGGATCAGGGAAGGATTGGCGGCGTGAAAGGCAAATAGCCCCCGCACGAACCCCTCGATCCGCTCCATCGGGGGCCGGTTTTCCGGCATGGACTTCCCGAAGTGCCGCTCCAGCTCTCCCCAGATCTCCTCAAGAACCGCCCGGTAGAGACCTTCCTTGCCGCCGAAATAGTACGAAACGGAGGCGGCGTTGGCTCCGGCGGCCCCGGCGATCTCCCTTACGGACGTCCTGTCGAACCCTTTCTCCGAAAAAAGAGCCCTGGCTGCTGTCAGCAGCTTTTCTTTTACCGACCCCTCCAATTCCGTGCCCCCTTCCCGGCAACGATCAAAACGAATGTTTAAAACGTATGTTTGCCATTCTACCCCTTTTCCCTTCCGCGTCAAGAAAAAAGGCCGGCCCGCTCCAGGCGGGCCGGCCTTCGTCTGATCGATCGCTTCCCCGGTTTGCCAGTCTCAGTAAGGGCAGTCCAATCCCAACCTGGCGGCCTCCTCGGCCCATTCCGGAACCGGGGGAACCTGCTCGTCCTCGGGAAGGACCGGCATCTCCAGGAAAAACGGCCCTTTTTGCCTGAACATCTCATCCAGGGTCCGGGAGAGGGTGGCTGAATCCGCCGCGCGCCCTGCCTCCAGGCCAAACCCCCGGGCGACCGCCGGGTAGTCGGTTTCGGAAAAATCAGTGGCGAAACGGCTCCAGCCGCTCGAGAAACGGGAGGTTGCCCGGATCCAGCCGAAACATTCGTTGTTGAAGAGCACGACCTTGACATCGCGCCCGGAGCGCTTGAGGGTCTCCAGCTCACCGGCCGTAAACCCGAAGCTGCCGTCTCCTGTCAGCACGACGACCGGACCGTCGTGGGCGTAGGAGGCCCCCAGGCCAGCCGGAAGCCCGTACCCCAAGGCCCCGACCGAAAAATTGACGATCCATTTTCGGCCCGGCCCCTTCAGTTTCAGGAAGGCCGAAGCATACACCGCGCTGATTCCCGGGTCCGCCACGATGAGGGCGTTTTCCGGCAGCGCTCTTTCCAGTTCCCGGACAAACCTCATGGGGTGAACCGGAGAACCCTCCCGGGAAAAGCAGCCACTGAGGGACGCCATGAACGCCTCGCGCGCCATTCGGTTGGCCTGCGCCCTCGAGTCCGCGACGGTGCGGTCGATGGGCCGGCCCCGGTCGAGCATCACCTCGAGGGTGGCCTTCGCGTCTCCCAGCAGGGGCAAGGCCTCCGGGTAGTTGTTTCCCAGTTCCTCTCCGCTGACGTCCAGGTGAATCAGGGTCTGTCCCGAACCGGGAATGGGGATCTTCCAGCCGTCCGTCCCCGCGGAGTCCGTGCTGCAGCCGACGAAGAAAATGCAGTCGGCATCGAGGATGCGGCCGTTCGAGTAGCGGGTCCCTCCCCGGGCCCCGATGACTCCGAGAGAAAGGGGATGGGTTTCATCAAAGGCCCCTTTCCCGTTGATCGTCGTGCCCACCGGCGCACCGTACCTCTCCGCAAGGGCCTGCAGGGGTGTAAAAGCTCGAGAGGCAAGGACTCCCTGCCCGCAGACGATGACCGGCCTCTGGGCCTTCTCGAGAGCCGCCAGGGCCCGGTCGATGGACGAAAGGGCCGCAACGGGGCGATGTCCCGGGAACCGGGCAAAATCCGGCTGCACGGTCAGGTCCGGCGATTCAGCCTCCCGGGCCAGCAGGTCCATGGGAACCCTCACGTGGACGGGTCCCGGTTTGCCGGTCGTGGCAATCCGGAAGGCTCTCCGAACGACGTGGGGGACTTCGTCGGGATGGGTCAGGGTGAAGGTGGCTTTCGTGATCCCCGCGAACAGGGCGGACTGGTTCAGGCCCGTGAGCATGTTCCGGCTTTCCATGTGGAGCGGGATGTCGGAGGTGAACGCGATGACGGGGTTCGCCCCCTTGAAGGATTCGGCGATCCCGGGAAGGATATGGGTGCTGCCCACGCTCGGGCTCTCGCAGATCCCCGGGCGCCCCGACGCCTTGGCGTAGCCGTCTGCCATGAAGGCGCTGCTGCGCTCGTCCCGCGTCAGGACATGCTCGATTTCGGGGAAGCCGCGCCACGTCTCGTACCAGGGGAGAGTGGTCTCGCCCGGCAACCCGAACACGTGCCGTACTTCATAGCCTTTCAGCATTTCAAGAAGAACCTGGGCGACTTTCAAGGCCAACCCTCCCTATGGATTCCAGCGTTCCCAATGACTTAGACAAGACGCGAGAGCAGGGCGTCCCGTTCCCCGCAGAGGCAGTCGATGGGAGGAATTTCCAGTAAAGTGTAGCACCCCGGTTTCTGGCGAGTCGAGGCCCTGGCGGCCGAAACCATGACCTGGGCGGTAGCGGCGGGGTTCATGACCGACATGATGAACTCCATCCGCTGATTGTGAGAGGTGCCGGAAACCCCTTTCCGTTCCATGTGGACCCCGTGTCCCATGTCCTGAAGGGCAGAAATGTCCTCGGCCGGGTAGAACACGCACTCGTCGTGGGAGAAGTACGGGTCGGCCTTGATCCTGGCCGTGACCGAATCGAAGTCGTATCCCGGCCTGGTCTTCACGTAGATCAGGCGCCGGTGGAGTCCCGTGCCGACCGGGATCGTCACGGAAAGGGCATCCTCGACTCCTTCCAGTGCCTTGATGGCGACCGTGTGCCCCATGCTCATGCCCGGACCGAAGTTCGTGTAGGTGATCCCCCGGGGAGCGATCGTTTCCATGATCGCGCGGACAACCGAGTCGGTTCCCGGGTCCCACCCAGCCGAAATCACCGCTACGGCGTTTCCCTCCCTTGCCGCCGCGTCCAGGGAGGCCCGAAGCTCCATGACCGGCTTGCCGTGGATGTCGAAGCTGTCCACGGTATTGATCCCCTTGGCGAGGTAGCCAGGAGCCACTTCGGGAACCGCCCGGCTGGCGATTCCAAGGATCGCGACCTGGACCGTCCCGAGCCGTTCGATTTCCGTCACGACTTCCAGCTCCGGGCGCTCGCTTTTCAGGAGCCCGGCCTTTTCCGGGTTTCTCAGCACGACGCCGGCCAGTTCCATGTCGGGACTCGCCTGGACGGCCTGCACGGCCTCCTGGCTGACATGACCGAATCCCACGACGGCAACGCGGATCTTTTCCATTCTTCTTCCTCCTTGTCCGGGTACCCGAATTTTCGCTCATCATTGGTGAGTACCAAAATCCTATCCCTCTGCGCCTCCCTTGTCAACCCGGACAGGAAAAAGGCGGGCCGCCCTTCGAGGCGCCCGCCTTTCCGTGAACGAAAGGACCTACTTCTGCTGGGAAAGAACGACGCTGAGGTCCTCCAGGAGAGCCTGCAGTTCCTCTTCGTGGTTCACCTCGTCCTGGAGGATGGACAGGACCATGTTGTAGGTCAAAAGATCCTTGTCCTTCGTCATTTCCGCCAGGGCCGAGTAAACCGAGATCGCGCACTGCTCTCCCTTGATGTTCTGCTCCAGGATTTTTGCCACGAACGGGTCTTCAGGAGCATCGTAGCCGCAGTTCGTCCATTTGTACCATCCCTCGGGAGTCGTCACCGGGGTGCCCCCCAGCTGGATGATCCGCAAGGCCACCATGTCCGCGTGCCGCAGTTCATCGGCTGAATGCTGGACCAGTTCCGCGATGACGGCTTCCTTCGTCGGGCCCTTAACGAGCTTCGCCCCGAGCCAGTACTGGTAATACGCCAGCCATTCATCCGCAAAGGCCCGGTTGAGCAGCTTCAGAACCTCTTCCACGTCCATGCCGACGATCGAACGTCCCTTGGTGCCCATTTCCACTCCCCCTTTCCTGGTGTGTTTCCATTTTACCTCATCGCCGTGCGATCCTCTCGCTATAATGGGGGAAAAAAGGGGGAAAGGTGCATGGCGACCCTGGACCTCGAAACGTTCACGCGACTCGCGGGCACCATCGCCGACGAGCTTCCTTCCAGGCTTCTCCGGGACCTGAACGGCGGAATCTCGGTCCTGCCCGGGAAAAAGAAGGACGGGAAGTACTACCTGATGGGCGAGTACATCGAGGACCCTGTCCTTGGACGGGTCATCTTCCTCTATTACGGCTCCTTCCGGGAGATCCTGCAGGACGCCCCCGCGGAGGAATGGGAGGAGGAACTCCGCGAAACGCTTTTGCACGAGCTTCGGCACCACGTGGAATCCCTGGCGGGGGTGGACGACCTTTCGCTCGAGGAGGAACGGGACCTGGAGGCCGAAGAGGAAGAAGAGGAAGAGGAAGCGTAAAAAGCCAGGGGGGCTTGAAGCTTCGAAGCTTCAAGCCCCCCTGGCGGGATCAGCGCGGGATCGTGCTAGATGCAGCAGGGCTCAAAGAAGAGATCGTTTTCCTCGAACCGGCTGTAGCGGAACACCGACACGTCGATAAAGGGAGTCTCGTTGTTCACCAGCTCGGCCATGATCCGGCCGATGGAAGGACCGAACTGGAGCCCGTGACCGCTCCACCCGCAGTCGATGAAGAGCCCTTCCATGGGCGTTTTCCCGACAATCGCCTGGTGGTCCGGCGTGATGTCGTAGGGACCCGACCATTGGCGAACCACGCGGATGTCCTTCAGGATCGGCATCCGGGGAATGATGCGCCGGGTGACTTCGTGCAGGAAGTGCCAGTTGACGATGTACTCGGCGTCGTGCTCGTCCTTCGGGTTGTCCCAGCCCATGTAGAACGTTCCGTTCGGGCACTGCTTCACGTAGGCGCCGTCGTCCTGGCAGAGGGTCATGGGGTGCTTGATCCGTTCCACGGGTTCCGTGATGAGAACCTGGTGCCTCTCCGGCGTGATGGGGATGTCAAACCCTGCCCACTTCCCGACTTCAACGCTCCAGGGCCCGGCACAGCAGACCACGGCGTCCGCCTCCCAGTCTCCACGGGTGGTGTGAACCCCTGCCGCGCGGCCGTTCTTGACGATGAGCCCCGTGACGGAAGTCTTCTTGTAGATTTCCGCGCCGAGCTTCGCCGCGGAGTCGGCATAGGCGAAACAGAGGGTGTGGGGGTTGATATGCCCATCCTCCTGGCAGAAACTGCCGCCCAGCATCCCCTCGGTATTGAGGTAGGGGGCCACTTCGCGGATGCCCTCCGCGGTGAGCATCCGGCTGGGGCTGCCCAGGCTGTTCTGAAGGGCCACGTTCTTTTCCATCTGGGCCATCTGGCCTTCGGTGTAGGCGATCCAGAGGTAACCCGCCGGGTCGTACTCGAGGGGAAGCGGGTAGTTGAGGTCCTGCTCGAGGGTCTTAAAAACCTGGATGTTGTACTGGGCCAAAAGGCAGTTCACTTCCGTGCCGAACTGCAGCCGGATTCCCGCGGCGCTGCGGCCGCTGGCCCCGGAGGAGATAAAATCCCGCTCGAAAAGGGCGACCTTGAACCCCTTCCTGGCGAGATGGTAGGCGGTGGAACAGCCATGGACCCCGCCGCCGATGATCGCAACGTCAACCTTGTTCACGGACATGCAGAAAGACCTCCCTTGGCATCGTCAGGGGAAAGCAAACTCGCTCTCCCGGGTTCGGGACAAGCCGCTTTGGTTCAGGCAGGCCTTTCACACGGGGGTCTTTTTCGGCATCCTCTGGGCAGGGGCAGGTGCCAGCCGCCCTGGCAGTTCATTTCGCTTGCCTCCCGGCCGCTCAGCGTTTCAGCAGGAAACCTTCCCCGACCTTGTCTTCCGGCTGTTTCAGGAGGAAATTGAAACCCGTGACATAGGAGCGGCTTTTCAGGTACGGAAGGACCGTTTCAAAGCCGCCCACCCGGGGACCCGGTTCGTACCAGCCTTCGAAAAGGCTGTCCGTGATGCTCTGGTGAAGGAACTTCTCGCCCGGGGCCAGATTGCCCTTGGCGGCCAGAAGCGCCATCTTGGCGCAGGTTCCCGTGCCGCAAGGGGAACGGTCCTGGTTCCCCTCTCCCCAGACGACCGTGTTCCGCGTGACCTGCCCCGGTCTCTCCAGGCTGAATTCCACCAGGGCCACGTGATCGATGGCCTTTTCCTCGGGGTGCTGCACCTTCACCGCCTTGTTGACCTCCCTCAGGATCTCCAGCCCCAGGGGAACGATCCTCCCGCATTCCTCGGGCGTGATCGAAAGGTCCAGCTGTCCGGCCGGGACGATGGCAAAGAAATTTCCCCCGTAGGCGATATCCAGGTGGATCTGCCTTCCCAGGGAAGGAACCGTCAGCTCGACATCCCTGGCGTAGACGAAAGCCGGGACATTGCTCAGGATGACATCCCCCACGATTCCGTTATTCACCTCGACCTTCAGGCGGACCAGGCCCGCGGGGGTGTCGAGCACGACTTCGGTGAAGGGTTCCGTTTTCCTGATCATCCCCAGGTCGACGAGGGTCCGGCCCAGCCCGATGGACCCGTGGCCGCACATGGAAAGGCTCGTGGCGGCATCCATGAAAATGATCCCGTAGTGGGCTTCCGGGTGGCATGCCGGGACAAGAAGGGCACCGAACATGTCGGAATGCCCGTGGGGCTCGTTCATGACGAAGGCCCTGAAATCGTCATGGTTTTTCATGAAATCCAGCCACTTCTCGGTAATCGTGGTTCCCTTGAGGAGGGGGCCCCCGCCCACGACCAGGCGTGTCGGCTCACCGCCCGTATGGGTGTCAACCACCGCCGCGAATCGCTCGATGTCCATCTTTCCGTCCTCCCGAAGGTCTGAATTGGATGCCAAATTAAGCCCTTCCAGTTTCGTATGAAAGGGCCGGGCTGTCAAACAAATTCTATTTTTCTCAAATTGCATAAACCGGACTACAGGGCCAGGGCCCAGGGGCTTTGGGCATCCTGCGCTTCCCGGAAAGTGAACCCCTTTTCCCGGAACAGGAAAAGGCAGGCGTCCACCACGTTCTCATCAAAGAGCCTTCCCCTCCCCGCCTCGACCTCCTCCAGCGCCCTGCCGACACCGAGGGCGGGCCGGTAGGGGCGATGGGAGGCCATGGCCTCCACCACGTCCGCCACCGCCAGGATCCGGGCTTCCCGCAGGATGGACTCCCCCGCAAGCCCTTTCGGGTAGCCGCTTCCGTCCATGCGCTCGTGGTGCTGGAGGACGATCTCCGCCAGCGGCCACGGCAGGTCGATCGAACCGAGGATCGAGGCCCCTGCCCCGGGGTGGACGCGGATCAGGTCGAACTCCAGCGGGGTCAGCCTGCCCGGCTTGCTCAGAAGTTCCGAAGGAACCACGATCTTCCCGATGTCGTGGACCAGGGACGCCAGGACCACGCCCTCGACGAACCGCTCCCCCTGCCCCATTTCCCGGGCGATCTCCCCGGCAAGCTGGGCGACCTTCCTCTGGTGGCCCGCGGTGTAGGGGTCCCGCGCTTCCGCCGTGGAGGAAAGAACCTCCACCGTCTGCTTCCAGGCCCGGTCCATCTGCTGAAGGCTCCGCTTCAGGTCTTCCCGGTTCGTCAAAAGAGCCCTCTCCGCCGCCTTGCGGGCCGAAATGTCCCGGTAGATCGCGTAGACCCCCAGCTGTCCCTCTTCAGAAAAGACCGGAACCCCGAGGAAGGAGACATCCAGGAGCCTCCCGTCTTTCCTTTGCCTGACCCCTTCGAAAGAGAATTTCTCTCCCCTGTCGCCGCGCCGGGTGAAATCCGCCGCCTCCGCCCTGTATTCCCGGGGAACGATGAGGTTATCCACCTCGAACCCCACCAGTTCGTCCCGCCCGTACCCGAAAATTTCGATGAACCCCCGGTTGACCCTCTGGATCCGGCCGTTTCGGTCCGTCACGATGATCCCCTCGGGCGCGTTTTCAAAAAGCTGCTCCAGGAAAGCCTTTTCCTTGGCCAGGGCTCGCTCGGCGGCCTTCCGGTCCCGGATGTCCCGGTAGAGGAAGTACTCGCCGATCTTGCCCCCCTCGCTGAAGACCGGAACCCCCTGGGCCTGCACGTCGATGCGAGTCCCGTCCTTCGCCTTGCGAACCGTCTCGAAGGAGGTTGGCAGGCCGTTTCTTGCACGGTCGGTGATGCGGAAGGCTTCTTCTTTCAGGTCTTCCGGGACGAGGAGATCGTCCAGGTGCTCCCCTCGGCACTCTTCGCAGGCAAAGCCGAACAGTTCAACGAAGGGACGGTTGACTTTCACCACCCGTCCCTCCCGGTTCAGGAAGGCAATGGCTTCCGGGGAGTTCTGGAAAAGGTTTTCGAGGGTATCCTTTTGAATCCGGAGAGCTTCCCGGCTTTTCAGGAGCTGGCGGGCAAGAAAAAGGGCCTGTTTCTTGAAAAGGAAAGCCGCGGAAAAAAGGACCAGGAGAAGAAAACCGGCCCCCCACGCCGCTGGGATAACCCAGCCGGGAAGACCGCCGCTGGTTCCTTCGCCCTCGATCCATTTCGACATCGAACGAAGCCAGGGGGAATCCTCGCGGGTTTTCATCTGCCCCAGGTGAAAATCCAGGATCTGCAGGAGGACGGCGCTTCGCCCCTTCGGGGCCGCGAACCGGAGCTCGACGGGGGCGATCACGATGGGAGTGCGCGTCACCTGGAAACGGGCCTGGCTGGCCTGCCCGTAGGAACGGCTGACCAGGCCCGCCTGGGCGACCCCCGATTCCAGTGCCCCGAAGACGTCCGGGTAACCGTCCGCCTCCACGGCCTCGAAGCGGATCCCGAAGCGCTCGGCCAGGTTCCGGAACGCTTTGGCATAGATGTCCCCCCGGACCACTGCCACCCGCTTCCCGTCGAGGTCCAGGAGGGAATTGAAACGGTTTCCCCTGGATTCATAGAAAATCCCGTAATTGAAGAGAACCGTTTCCCGGTTGAAGGAGAACAGGGCTTCCCGCTCGGGTGTGACGGCCACACCCGCCATCAGGTCGACCTCCCCGGTTTCCAGCCGCTTCAGCCCCTCAAGAAAGGTGCCGGGAACCGCTTCGACCGTCCAGCCTTCCTTTTCCGCAACCGCGGCGAGGACGTCGGCGAAAAGCCCCTGGAGACGCCCCGAGGCATCCTGAAAGATCACGGGCGGATTGTCATAGACAGCCACACGCACCGTCTGGGCAGCCCCCGCCCCGGGCGGGGAAAAGAACCCGGAAAACGCGATCGAAGCGAGAACGAGGAGAAGGGCGATGCTGGGCGTTTTGCACTTCAATGGGCCCAACCTCCGGCATCGGACTCGAGATGGGAAACCCGCGAACGCTTCAATATTACCTTAACACAGAAAGGCTTTCAGAGACACACCCTTTTGAAGACTTTTCTTCATTGCTTCCACGGAAGCTTGAAGATCACCTTCCGGACCCGGACGGCTCCTTCTTTCGGGGAGAGCATGGCCTTGTGGGCGTCGCGGGGGGAGAAGAAGGCGAACCCGCCGGCCTTTAGACGCAGGAAATTCCCGGTTCCCGAAAGAATCTGGCAGTCGGTTTCTTCGTCGTACTCCCCCCTGGGGATCATCTCGGAAACCGGGGCAAATCCCATGACTTCCTCGCCGGAGAGGAGCACCTGCAGATCGGCGTAGCGCCGGTGAGCTTCCCATTCCTCCGCCTCCTCCGGGACCGTCGTTCCCTCCGCCACGATGGCAAAGGCCCCCGTTCCGTCGATCGGGTATCGCCCCGGCTCCAGCTTTTCAATGCCGGCCTTCTCCAGCCATTCCAGGGCCTCTTCGACCCCCTCCGCGGGGACGCGGTACTGCCGCATTTCCTCGATCCTTCCCGTGATCATCCATAACCCTTCCCTTCCGTTCGAAGACAGAGTGTAGAATAACCAGCATGCGCAAGAACATTCTAGCGGACGCGACGATGCTCCTGGTTGCCTTCCTGTGGGGAGCCGGCTACCCGGTGAGCGATTTTCTCCTCCAGGAATTGGGGCCCTTGTGGCTCTCCGCGATCCGCCTCGGGATCGCCGCGCTTTTCATGTCCATCCTGTTCCGAGGGCGGATTGCCGCCGTCGATCGAGGCCTGCTGTTGCCGGCCGCCGGAGCAGGGTTCATCATCGCAGCGCTCTTCCTCCTGCAGATCTTCGGCCTCCTCTTCACCACGCCCGGTCGGCAGGCCTTCATCGTGGGGACCAACGTGGTCATGGTCCCCCTCCTGTACAGCCTCCTTTACCGGAAGCCCCCTGCCGCCGGGGGACTGGCGGCGGCCCTGCTTTGCTCGGCGGGCCTGATGGTGATGGCCTTCACGCCAGGCCTGTCCTTCGGGCTGGGAGACGTCCTTTCCTGCCTCCTGGCTCTCTTTATCGCGCTGGACGTTCTCGTCATCGGGCACCTCTGCCGGATCATGGACCCCATGGCCCTGGCGGTCTTCCAGGTGGACTTCGCGGCCCTGGCTGTCGGTGCCGCGGCGATCCTTTTCGAACCCTTCCCGGGAACGCCCCTCTCCCTGCCAGGGTGGAGCGCGCTGGCCTACCTCGTCTTCGGCCTCACGCTGTTCGCCTTCTGGGCCCAGAACTCCGCCCAGAAATTTTGCGACGACACCCATGCGGGAATCCTGCTCTCCCTGGAGGGCCCCTTCGGGTATTTCCTCTCGGTCGCCCTGGGGCGGGAACCGATGAACGGCCAGGTCCTGGCTGGCGGGGCCCTCATTCTGGCCGGCGTCTTCCTTTCGATTTGGTCCGAAACCCAAAGGCGAAAGAAAAAGCAATAAGGCGAAAAATGAATGCTGAAAGCCTTTTTAACGTTTTTTTCGCCTTTAGAACTCCTTCTTTCGACTCCAGACCACCCTCAATGATTTGTCCTGATGAATCCTGACCAATATAATGATCCCGTTCCAGAACGGATTTCATCGAACTCCGCGGGCAGCTGGAAACGATCCGGCCCCGCGGTTTTCGCCAACTCAAGGAGGATTTTCAAAATGGCAAAAACGGTAGGCATCGACTTGGGCACCACCAACTCCGTCGTGGCGGTCATGGAAGGCGGGACTCCCGTCGTCATCGCCAACGCCGAGGGCAGCCGCACCACCCCGTCCGTCGTGGCCTTCACCAAGGACGGCAACCGCCTGGTGGGGGCGATCGCCAAGCGGCAGGCGGTCATCAACCCGGAGGGAACCATCTTCTCCGCGAAGCGCTTTATCGGCCGGAATTACAACGAGGTCGACTCGGAGATCAAGATCGTCCCCTACAAGGTGGTCCCGGGGCCGAACAATTCCGTCCGCTTCGAAGTGAACAACAAGACCTACGCTCCCGAGGAAATCAGCGCCCAGGTCCTTCGCAAACTGGTGGACGATGCCAGCGCCTACCTCGGAGAAAAGGTCACGGACGCCGTCATCACCGTCCCGGCCTATTTCAACGACGCCCAGCGCCAGGCCACCAAGGACGCCGGGCGCATCGCCGGCCTGAACGTGCTGCGCGTGATCAACGAGCCCACCGCGGCGGCACTGGCCTACGGGGCAGACAAGAAGAAGAACGAGACCATCATGGTTTTCGACCTCGGCGGCGGAACCTTCGACGTTTCCATCCTGGACGTGGGCGAGGGCATCTGCGAGGTCCGCTCGACCTCCGGCGACACGCACCTGGGAGGGGACGACTTTGACAAGTGCGTCGTGGACTACATTGCCGAGGAGTTCAAGAAGAGCCACGGGATCGAACTGCGCAACGACCGGCAGGCCCTCCAGCGCCTCTACGAGGCGGCAGAGAAAGCCAAGTGCGAGCTGTCTTCCATGACCCAGACGGAGATCAACCTGCCTTTCATCACGGCTGACGCCAGCGGACCCAAGCATTTGACCATGACCCTGACCCGGGCGAAATTCGACCAGCTGACGGCCCATCTCGTGGAGCGGTGCATGAACCCCGTGCGGCAGGCCCTGGCGGACGCCAAGCTGACCGAGAACGACATCGACGAGGTCATCCTCGTGGGCGGATCCACCCGCATCCCGGCCGTCCAGGACCTGGTCCGGCGGATGACCGGGGGCAAGAACCCGAACATGTCGGTGAACCCGGACGAGGTCGTGGCGGTCGGAGCTGCCGTCCAGGCCGCCATCATCAAGGGAGAGGTCAAGGACATCCTGCTTCTCGACGTGACGCCGCTTTCCCTGGGCGTCGAGACGCTCGGCGGGGTCATGACGAAGATCATCGAGCGGAACACCACGATTCCCTGCAGGCGGAGCGAGATCTTCTCCACCGCAGCGGACAACCAGCCGGCGGTCGACATCGTCGTCCTCCAGGGCGAGCGCGAGATGG
>ENA-UOYA01000963-UOYA01000963.1-activated-sludge-metagenome-genome-assembly--contig:-NODE-963-length-33355-cov-9.021261_pt1 | contig 33355 bp, 36 predicted proteins | sample MGYA00238163_ERZ764804 | MGnify/ENA primary metagenome ERZ764804 (study PRJEB28919, sample SAMN05720223) | activated sludge metagenome | isolation source: Anaerobic digester | place: Hong Kong... | reverse complement strand
GGTCGTGGCCCGCTGAGCTATGGCAAGTGGTATGTTCGTGAGCGCAAGGATCAAGGCCTCACGATCAGCGCTTTCTTCAGCGCAATTGCTGAATCTGCCGGTATCTCTGACAGTCAGAGCGCTACTCCGACATTCACGCAAGGCGTCACTGAAACTGTCGGCACTACTGACAGCCAGACTGCTGCATTCACGGCTACGCAAGGGCGCCTCGAGTCGGCGGGCATTTCAGAGGCCCAAGCAGGATCATTGACTGCAAATGCTGGTGCTGTCGAGACTGCTGCCGCGACGGATTCCAGCACTGCAACCCTTGGAGGCTTGACCGCGGAGCAGTTGGAAACTGCGGGGATCTCCGATAGCCAGACTGCTGCGTTGGCCGCTACTCAGGATCGCACGGAGAGCAGTGCCCTGACGGATAGCCAAGCCGCATCCATGATCTCGAATGCGCAGATCACCGAGTCTGCAGCAATCACGGAAGGGCAGACTGGTGCACTGACGGCTACGGCTACCATCTCGGAGAGTGGTGCACTGACAGATGCGCAAGCAGAGACAACTGCTGCAACTGCCACCATCACGGAGACCGTTGTTACGACGGATACGCAAGCAGGTGCAGGCGCAGGCGCATTCAACGCCGGTACGATTGAAGCTGGTGGCATCTCGGATACGCAATCCGTAACGGCAGCGTTCGTTTCGACCATCATCGAGTCTTCGGCGCTTAGCGATATTTCGCAGGCTCTCGCTGCTATGGTGGCTGCGGCCGTCGAATCTGGCGGCATCACAGACAGTGCTCAAGGCGCTGGCGCTGCCACGGCGTCAGTCATCGAACTGGGCGCGCTCACGGACTCGAGCAGTGCGACGCTTGAAGGAGTGAACGACTTCTTTGCTGTGGCACTCGAGGTAGCAGGGATCTCGGACGCTTCGCAAGTCTCTGCAGTCATGTCTGCAACAGTCACCGAAACTGTAACGTTCGCGGATCAAAGCACTGCAATTCGCAATTTCTACCTGGACATGATGGAGGTTGCAGCGATCAGCGAAGGCAGCTCCGCAACGCTTACTGTTCTGATCATCCGACCCGCAAGGATCACATTCTCGCTGGCTGTCCGTTCGATCGGCTTCCAACTGAACTAGAGGCTGTATGACTACTACCGTGAATGAAGGCTCATACGCCTGGCTGACGATTTCGCCCAAGGACATCACTGGCGCAGCGCTGTCGCCGGATACCTTGTCGTATCGTATCGACGACTTGGAGAGTGGTACATCGATTGTCGCCGAACAGGTGATCGCGTCTCCCGGCTCGAACTACATCCTGGAGATCACGGCAGCGCAAAACGCCATCCTGGATCAAGCCAAGGCACGGGAGATCCGCCGAGTGACGGTGGTCACCACCTTCGGCGCGAAAGAGACCACGGGGCAGTTCGACTACGTGCTCGAGAACCTATCGTTCTTGACCTAGCCAAATATTTTTGGTGGTCCCATCTAGCATTCCCATAGGCCATTGTACTATAATTATGGTGATGGTGATGGACCATAATTATGAGGCGTGTAGCGATGTCTGATCCATTTGACCTTTCAAAGCACGCACCCGGAGTCTTGGGATCGCTGACTGCGATGTTCCTGGTCAAGGATACGTGGCCAAGACGTATCGGACTGTTCGTCGCAGGTGTCGCGGCTGCCTATTACGGCGGCGGCTGGACGGCCAACCAGTTCGGTGCTGATCCCGAATTGGCGGGTTATCTCGTGGGCCTGTTCTCGATGGGCATTGCTGCCAAGGCGTACGAGACCCTGGAGTCGATCCAGCCGAAAGAGCTGTGGGACCGCATCCTCAAACGATTGGGGTTGTAGCTATGGACTTCCTTGCATATGCCGCCATCATGATGGTGGGGATTGTCGGGGTCCTCTGCATTGTGGGAGCTTTCCACCCCGCATACGAGGACAACTTGGCTGAGCGGATCGGCATGGGGTGCGTGAGTGTGTACTCATGCGCCCAATTCCTGTCGCTGCTCAAGTACCCGGAAGAGCTGACAGCCAAAGAAGGTCTGCTGTACTTTGGCATGTTCATGTTCTCCGTCGGTATCGCATTCGCAAAGTTCCACGAGTGGGTCATGCTGAAACGCAAGGCCCTAATGCTCGATTAGGGGACCCTCAAAAATTCTGGGAAGCCCTCTAGTAGTCCTAAAGGCACAGCGTTTATAATTGTGGTATGAAAGTCGGAGCTGTCATCAACAAGCGCTCTCTTGCCGTTCAAGGCAGGATCAAGTTGCTTGCGTCGGAGGGCCAAACCCTCCAGACTGGCATGCTGCGCAACCAAGAGCATGTGATCGTCCCTTGCGTAATGATCGTCGAGGGCGTGCTCCACAGTTCGAACGCTTCGGAACCGGCGCTTGCGCTATCCAGCGAATTCGGTGCGATCCCCCAAGGCTGGGATGGTCGCCCAGTCGTCTACAATCACCCAATCGATTCGGAGTCTGGCGACGCCGTCTCCGCGAACCGCCCCGAGGGTTGGGAGTCCGATGTCATCGGCATGCTCTTCAACACCGAGCTGGATGGGCAGAAGCTGAAGTCGGATCTGTGGCTCGACACCTCTCGCTCGCCCGAGGTTCTGATCCAAGGCCTGCGTGACGGCCAGGAATTCGAAGTCTCGACGGGGCTCTTCGCCCTGATCGAGGAGAAGACTGGCGTCTTCAACAACAAGCGGTACTCGCAAATCTGGCGGAACATCGTTCCCGATCACCTTGCCATTCTGGAACCCGGGTCGATCGGAGCCTGCAGCATCGCGGATGGTTGCGGAGCTCTTCGCCGCAATTCCGCACTCACACAAGAGGTCTACATGAATTCACCGGCACAAACTCGCGTGGAACCGGCGTCCTCCCTCGCGCAATCCAAGAACAATGATGATCTGTTGGCCGCCAGTGCGGCGGGCGATTGCGGCTGCGGTGGGAAGCCGTCGGGTCCGGCGCTCGTCGTCGAGAACCTGGGCATCGCACCCCGGTTCTCCAAGATGTTCCAGTCCATGGTCTCCAAGCTGGGAAACCTCTTCAAAACCAACGAGCTGTCGGACAACGATCGGCGCACCGCGATTCAAGCGGGCCTCGACTCGATCGACGAGCAGTTCGCCTACCCCAACGTCTACGCCGTCTTCGCCAGCTACGTGGTCTTCACGGCCATGTCGCGCGACGACTACGACTGGCACATGTACAAGTTGTCGTATTCCGTCGCTGAAGGCGGCGCAATCACGATCGGGACGGATCTGGTCGAAGTGCGACCCGAAACGTCCTTTGTCCCCGTGGTGGTCGAAGGCTCGCAAGCTGACGACGCCGTTCTCGCAGCAAGCACTTCCTCAACCCCTGAACTCAAGGAAACGAACATGGACCTCTCGAAGGAACAACTGGCTGCGATCGCCGCGCAGCTGCAGGCCAACGGCCTGACCATCGTCGCCAACTCGGCGGCTCCGGCCACCGCGACGCCGACCGAACCGGCCCCCGTGAAGACCGAACCGCTGGCCAACCTGGAAGCGGTCGTGAAGGCCTCGAGCCCCGAACTCGGCAACCAGATCAAGGACGCGCTCGAGTTCGTCGGCAACGCCCGCAAGCAGCTGACCGACATCCTGGTCAAGAACGGCTTCACCGAAGCCGAACTGTCCAGCATCTCGACGAGCGTGCTGCGTCGCATGGCCACCCAGCCGGCCGCCAACGCCAGCGCCAACGCCAACGCCAACTCGGCCCCCACCGGCACCGCGGTCGTCGACTTCTCGGCCCTCGGCGCGACGCAGTCGCTGCAGTCGAACGCGCAGCCGGCGTACACGCCGCCGACGCCGATGTTCACCCGCGCCTGATCCTCAACCACACCACTTCGGAGATACACCATGAGCAACGCATCGGGCAAGCCGTCCACCGTCTGGCTGAAGGGCGAGGGCCCCGTCAAGGAGCTGAACGCCGCGGGCGCCATCACCCCGGGTCACCTGGTCCTCAAGGGCTCGGGCAACACCCTCACCGTCCTCGGTTCTGCGGCGGAGACGCCGGTCTACGTCGCCCTCGAGCAGGACACCGTGGGCAAGGACATCGACGCCGCGTACGCTTCGGGCGATCGCGTGCCGTACGCCGTCGCGCAACCGGGTGACGAGTTCTACGGTCTCCTGGCTGCCAACGCCACGGCCGTCGTCGTCGGGTCGCTCCTGCAGGCCGGCGCCGGTGGCACCGTCGCGCTCCGCACCACGACCAACCGCATCATCGGTACCGCCCTCGAAGCCGTCGACAACAGCGCGAACGGCTCCGCGGTCCGGCTCCGCTGGGAAGCGATCTGATCCTCAGCACCTCACCTGGAGAACATTCAACATGAACCCGCAAGACAACGTCCAGATCGACGCTGCATCGCTGCAGACCAATAGCCAGGGCGAGATGTCGTTCGGCTCGAGCTTCGGCTCGGTGGCCCAGCGGCTGATGGCCAACAACTTCAACGTCAACGCGCTCCGTACGAACGACGTCCTCCGCAAGGAGGACTGGCTGCTGTTCGACCGCACCGTGATCGAGGTGGCGCGCGCCCAGCTCATCGGCGTGTCCGACCTGATGTCGGCCGGCCTGAGCATGCCGCTGCCCAACGCCCTCGGCACCACCGTGGTGCAGTGGGAGAAGCAGTCCGACATGACGGCTGCCGAGGTCACGATGACCGGCATCACCGCGACCCAGCGTGACCGCGTCGAGTACACCCCGGTCAACCTGCCGGTGCCGATCGTCCACAAGGACTTCCAGATCAGCATCCGCAACCTGAACGCGGCCAACCGTACGGGCAACGCGCTGGACACCACCCAGGTGACCATCGCCGCGCGCCGTGTCGCCGACCAGCTCGAGTCGATCCTGTTCAACGGCGTCACCATCACGGCCGGCGGCGGCACGGTGTACGGCTACCTGAACTTCCCGTCGCGCAACACCGGCAGCGTCACGGCCGACTGGACGACGACCACGGGTGAGAACATCCTGACCGATGTCGTCACCAAGCTGATCCCGGCGCTGACGAACGACAACTTCTACGGTCCGTACATCCTGTACGTCAGCGTGGCGGCCTACACCAACATGCTGAAGGACTTCAAGGCGGCCAGCGACAAGTCGACGCTGCAGCGCGTGAAGGAAGTGCCGCAGATCAAGGACGTGCGCCCGACGACGAGCCTCACCGGCACGAACGTGCTGCTGGTGCAGATGTCGCGCGACGTGGTCGACATCCTCGACGGCATCCAACCGACGCCGGTGATGTGGGAATCGCACGGCGGCATGATGATGCACTTCAAGGTGCTCGCCATCATGGTGCCGCGCATGAAGTCCGACTTCGTCGGGCAGTGCGGCATCGCGCACTACAGCTGATCGCCGGCGTTCCACGCTCTCGCAACCGGGGCTGGGGGTGATCCTCAGCCCCTTCATCCTGGAGAACCAACATGGGTCAAGGCAAATACCGCGTCGTCGAAGGCAAGCATCGCTTGGTCGACGGCACCGTCATCAACCAAGGCGAAGAAGTCGTGCTGGACGAAGCCGAAGCGGCCAAGTTCAAGAACAAGTTCATCGCCGTCATGGTGCCCGAGAAGGTCGCCGAGCAGGCGGCCGAGCAGAAGCCCGAGCAGAAGTCCGAGCAGAAGCCCGCCTCCACGCCGGCGGCTCCGGCAGCTCCCACTCCGGCAGCTCCGAAGGCCTGATCATGCGCCGGCTCATCACCTTCGCGTTGCTCTTCGTCTGCATTTCGGCGCAGGCGCAGTGGCACGATAACTGGCAAGGAAAAGACAAGCGGGGCCACTTCAAGGGCTCGGCCATCATGACCTTCGCCGGCGGCCTCGTGTTCGAGAGCAACACGTTGGTGATGGGCGGCTGCATGGCAGTCGGTTTGGGCTGGGAGATCCGCAACCGGCGTCTATACGGGCAGCCGGTCAGCTGGAAGGATCTCGTCGCTGATCTCGGCGGATGCGCTACCGGGCTGCTAGTCGAGCGCGGTGTCGAGCTCGTGTTCACCCGTGTCGAGGGCCGTACGGTCGTCGCACTCCGCATCGAGAACTGATATGCCACTGACCAACGAGGTTGACGTTCGTGCGGCGATGGGAGAGCCATCGTCCACGGATTGCTCGTTGGCCATCCAGGTCGCCAGCCAAATGGTGGCCGAGAACTTGGCAAGTTCTGCGCTGTCGCTGGCGACTCGCCGCAACATCGAAATGTACCTGGCAGCTCACATTCAGCTGCTGGCGGTGGAAAATGGCCCGCTGGCCAAAAAGATGATCAGCGAGGTCACGGAAGGCTACCATGATGTGTATGGGCCTGGCTTGATGTCGACTCGTTTCGGGCAGATGGCAATTTTGCTCGACACAACGGGAACACTCGCCAAGCAGGCTCAACAGGCTGCTAAGCCCCGCCTTCCTGCACTCTTCAACGTGATCGGTTCCGGTACCACGGAAGCCTAAGATGGCTGGCATCTATCTTCGGTCGCTCAAGCAGACTGTGACTCTCTGGGTCACCAGTCCGAATGGGTCTGGCGGAGATACGTTTGCCGCTCCTGTTGCAATTTCGGGGCGCTGGGAAGATCGTCAAGAAACGTTCATTGGCCAGATCGATCGCCGAGAGCAAGTGAGCAAGGCGATTGTTTACACCGATCGTAAAGTATCGGTGGGTGACTACTTGGCGCTAGGGGATCATACTGCAGTGTTCGATCCGACTGCGGTCGAAGGCGCCGACAAAGTTCAGCGGTATCAGGCATTCCCCGATCTGCGTTGCCTGGAACTGGTGCATAAGTCCATCCTATGAGCTCGCTCCAGGCCGGTTTCGATTTCAAAAGGCTCCCAGGCAACACGCGCTGGGGGTCTCAGGCTTTCTATCGGAAGGTCGCGACACAGGATGCTCGTCGAGCGATGGCGGACATCATTGCCAACTACGAACGAGTCATCAAGGCCTTCAAGGATGTGCAGCCGGAAGTCTTGGAGCGGGCACTGCAACCCATCTTCAAGAAGGCGCAAGCTTACGTTCCTGAGCGGACTGGTGCCCTGTGGGAGAGCGGCAAGCTCACATCAGGCAAGGACAAGAACGGGAAGGCATTCGCCAACATCACCTTCGGCAACGAAGAAGCCTGGTATGCCGCCATCGTGCACGAGTTTGTGTGGCTGCATCACGAAGCACCGACTCGTGCCAAGTACCTTCAAGCGGCGATGGAAGAAGGCCTGGATGAAGTCCTGGTCTCCATTGCTGTCGACTATTCGGGGATGTTCGGATGAACGATCCCGCAATCAGCATTAAGGATTACTTGCTGGCGCAGGGCTTTGGCCCATTCGCAGGCAGTTCGGCATTCAGTTTGTACATCGGGCATCCGCCGGATAAGCCGGATGCTCTGATCCTGATCAACGCCACCGGAGGCATGTCCCCGCATCCTCGCTTGCTGCTGAACTATCCCTCGGTGCAAGTGATGGTGCGAGGCGCTCCGAGTGGTTACGTAGCAGCGACGACCAAGATGAAAGAAGTCGTTGCCGCGTTGTTGGGCATGGATACGGTCGTCCTCAATGGCGATACGTACCGTGGGAGTCATCAAATCGGCGATGTCTCGTACCTTGGCCAAGATGACAACACGCGATCCATGCATTCGGCCAATTTTCGGTTCGACGTAGAACCTGCAGCGGTGGCCGGCGGCCATCGGGTTTCAATCTAAGGAGCATATCACATGGGCGCCAAAATCATCTCCGTCTCTGCGGACGACGTCACCTACTACACGCTGCCGGGCAGCTCGGGCGAGCTCGGTCGGCAGGCCGGTTCCCTGGAAGACACCATCTTCGGGCAGACCTTCAAGTCGCAACAACCGGGCGTGGTCGGCTGGTCGGTGACGGCCGACGCCATCTTCAAGGGCTACCCCGGCTACGTCTGCGCCATCAAGAAGAAAGGCTCGTCGACGGCCATGACGACGGAGGCCTGCACGCTGGTCTCCGGCAAGACGTACCAGATCAACGCAACGACCAAGCGCGTGATCAACCGTGCGGTGACGATGAACGTGTTCGACAACGGCGTCAACCAGAACGCCAACGTCCTGAACGTGGACTACCTCACCGGCAAGGTGACGTTCAAGTCCACCTACACCGTCATCGGCCCGGTCACCATCACCGGCGCCTACTTCCCGATGGTGTCGCTGGGGGCGTACAACAGCTTCACCCTCACGCAGACGGCTGCGGCGCTGAAGGACTCGAACATCCCGGAACTGCAGACGAACGGTGGTGTCGACACCTACCGGCCGGGCGGCCTCCGCGAAGTCTCGGTTCAGCTGCCTTCCATCTTCGCGGCGGCAGACGCCTGGGATGTGGCGCTCAACACCCGCGACGAGTACGTCATCGAGCTGAATCCGGACGGTACCGGCGCCCACGTCGCCCGCGGCTTCTTCAAGATGTTCGACGACAAGCAGTCCGGCAACGTCGGGGCGATCGAGGAAGAACAGATCCAGTTCAACCTCTACGTCCCGGTCGCTGTCGCCGGTGTCGGCGCGGGCTTCGACGTCGCATCGCCGTTCAACTGGACGCATGCCGTCGGTGACCCGATGCCGGCGGCCGTCAAGACGCTGCTCACGGCCTGGGAGAACGAGACCCGTGTCTGGGTCAAATACCTCCACGACGGCGTGGCTGGCTGGAAGGGCGAGTCGGTGATCACCAACCTGACGATGACGGGTGGCATCGAGTCCGTCAGCAAGTTCGCGGTCACGCTGCAAGGCGACGGGGCTCAGGTGGCAGTTTGACCGTTCATGATCGCACTCTGGGGCCTCCAGCAGATTCTCTGGAGGCCGTCTTCTTTGCCGACGAAAGAGCAAAGTACAAAACCAAGGACTCCAACCATGTCATCCGCTCTCCGCGATGCACTCCGTGCCAAGATCTTTGCCGCCAAGCGTTCCTCGACGCTGGTTCCCATCGGAACCCCCGCCGAAGGTGAGGAGCCGCAGTTCGTCGAAGTCGTCCAGCCGTCCGTCGGCGAGATGATGGATCAGGCGTCGGTCGCTAATCCCCGTCAGCGTGTCGTGCGCATGATGATCAGCACCGTCTTCGTCCCGGGCACCAACGAGAAGGTGTTCGAGGAGGCCGACTACGACTCGCTGCTCGAACTGCCGGCGGACAACACGTACTCCAAGCTGATGGAGGCCATCACCTCCAGCATCGACTCGGCCAAGCAGGGTGCCGAGGCAAAAAAGCCCTGACGTCCAATGGAATGGCATACAGCATTATCCGTGTATGCCATGCATTGGGCAAGACTGAAGCGGAGGTGAAGGCCCTTCCTGTTGACGAGTTCTATCGGCACATAGTCTTTCTGAACGACGAGGCGAAGAAGAATGTCAGGCAAAAACGTTGAACTGGGCACCGTTGGCTTCAACCTCGAAGCCAATGACGCCTCACTAGACGGAAGTCTGGCCAAGCTTCGCCAGTTCGGTGAGGCCGTCAACAAGGCGTCCAACGCTACCGACGAGACGGGCAAGAAGGCCTACTCGTCGATGGTGCGGGTCGAGAAGGTCCTCACTTCCGCATTCGATCGTGTCTCGGCCCTGACCGAGAACATGAAGAGGCTTGGCGATACCGACGAAGCGATCGCACGCCTCACCTCTCAATACGACCGGCTAGTGACTGCGGCCATCAAGGCTGGTCGCGCATTCGAATCGCATGAACAAGTTCGTGCGACTGTCGGCCTTGGAGCAGCAACTGCTCAGGCGACTCGAGCCATTCGGGAACAAGCATCTGCCACCTCTTTGCTGGAGGCCAAGCAGAATGCTCTCGTCAGTACTTGGGAACGCGTCGCGAACGCCAGTTCACGCATGAAGATGCGTGGTGCGGCAGATGCCGACCTTGCCAAGTACAACGACCTTCTCGTCAACTTCCAGAATCAGGTCAACGCATCTGATTTGACGACGCTATCGCTTGCAGCGGCTCAACGCCAGTTCAACATGGCGCTGGGCGAAACGAACCGGGAACTCCGGGAGAACTTGAACGCTGCCCAGATGGCCGAGCGTCAGCAATCCCGCTTGATCCAGGCGACTCGTAACGTAGCATACGTCAATGCTCGCTTGATGCGGAGCAATTTGCCTGGCGAGCTGGTGAACGCGAATCAAAGCGCACTGTCCAACTTCGGCAATGCTCTGCAAGGCGGGAATGCTGGTGAAGTTCTGGCGGCGCAGCAGCGGCTGAATGATGCTCTGATGTCCTCGCGGCTCGCGATGGCAGGGGCGGAGAAGCCCGTCAACAAGATGTCGTTGGCGATGCACGATCTGTCGAAGGCGACCGTGCTTGCTTTGGGTCCGTTGTCAGGTATCGGCAGTCGTATTGCCGTAATGACCGCCCTGCTCGACTCGAATAGTGTCAAGGTGGCATTGTTCATCGGTGGCGCCGTTGCAGCTGCGAGTGCGTTGTACCAGCTGACCGCCGCATCGATCCGAGCATCGATGGAACAGGAGAAGTTTGACGCCCTGCTGATCACTTCGACGGGTAGCGCAACGCTCGTCGCCAAGGAATACGAATATCTGCTTAACACGTCCAACCGGATGGGCCAAAGCGTTAAGGGCTTGGTGAAGCCCTATGCTGACTTCACGTCAGCTGCGCGTCTGTCTGGCATGTCGTTGGACCAGCAACGCAGGGTTTTCGAAGCATTGTCCACTACGGGCTCAGCCCTTCGGTGGAACCAAGAACAACTGAGTCGCGCCTTCCTCGCCACCACCCAGATGCTCTCCAAGGGCTCGGTGATGTCGGAAGAAATGAAGAAGCAGCTCGGTGAACTGATCCCCAACGTGATTGGCCTAGGCGCTGCCGCCTCGGACACGTCCACGAAGGGCTTCATGAAGATGATGCAGGAAGGGAAGATTCTCACCAATGACTTCCTGCCCAAGTTCGCCGAACTGTTGCTGAAGGTCTTCGGTCCTGGCGCCATCGCCGGTGCAGAGTCTCTGCAAGGCAAGTTGTCTGTGTTGGACAACTCCATGTTCGAACTGCACAAGTCGTTTGACCGTGCGGTAGGGACGAGCGAATTCTTCCGCAAGGCTGTGATCGGGACCACCAACGTCGTGGACTTCCTGTCCAAGAACATGACGTCGGTGATTGCCCTATTCGCTGCATTTGCTGGTGCTGGTGCTGGTCTGGCAGTGGTCAGAATGCTGTCGTACCTTCCGACGCTGATTGGCAGCGTTACCAGTGCATTGGCCTTCTTGACGAGCGGCGTTACAGCAGCCCGTGTCGCCATCATGGTCTTGGAATCTTCCACGATCATCGGTTGGCTCATTCGTCTTGCAGGCGTGCTCACGGGTGCTGCACTCGGTTGGAAGCTGTTCAAGGACAGCGCTGATGACGCAGCGGGCAAGCAACAGAACATCAACAAGCAAATCCAAGATTGGCTCGACCTACAAACCAAGGTAGGGTCCACGCAAAAGCAAGTGCGTGACCAGATGGTTGGCCAAGCTGGGGAACGTTTGGGCCTCCTGCAAAAGGAACTGGATGCTCAGCTGGCAATGCATGCCAAGATCGAGGCTGCACGCAATCCTAAGGAAGGCACTCCGGCATACGACCGTAAGAAGTTTGCCGAGAACCGTGGGGATCCGATCCCGTTCACGGAAGAATTGCTTGCCTCCCAAGAGCGCCTCACTGCTATCCGCAAGGAGATGGCGGACCTGATTGGCATGGTCCAAAAGATGGGCCAAGTCAAACTGGAACCGGATCAGCCTCCTGGCGGGGAAGACGACAAGGACAAGAGGTCTGCCTGGGATAACTGGGTACGCCGGATCATCAGCAGCGTCAATACCGCAAAGGGTGCGGTGGCTGAATTCAATGCCCTAGTGAATGGCGGGGAATCGGCGCAAAACTTCGAGAAGGCGTTGGCGAAGGCTCGCGACGTCATGATCGACATACCCAAGAAGGCTGGCTCACTGGAAGAGGTCAGCAAGAAGCTGCGTGAGGCAGGCTTCGAAGGGGAGTCGGTGGTGGATCAGCTGACCGCCATGTTCCTGGCTGAAGAGAAGGCACGCGACGGCATTCGGGACTTCGGTAAGGCGGCTCGCGAACAAAAGACTGCCGTCAAGGAAGTTGCGGACCTCTTCAACGACCTGCAGAATCGCGACCAAGCTATCAGCGGAAACGTGACGTCCGTGGAAGACGCCAAGAACGCCAAGAAGCTGAACGATGAGATGGACAAGCTGCGTGATGCACTTGCCAAGATCGGAACTTCGGAAGAAGGCATCACGGTCACGCTTCAGGCCTACGCGGATGAGTGGACTCGGATCACTGGCGCCGAACGCCACGTGAAAGAGGTCGAAAAGGTCTCACGCGCCCTCGAGCAAATGGGTGTTAAGGTGGGTGACTCCACCACCGTCATCCAGGCGCAACAAGACAAGATGATTGCCTTGGTGCGTCGAGGTGTTGAGCTCAAGATCCTGACCGAAGAGGCTGGGGCGCAAGAGATCCTTCGGATCCAGACCGATGCATTCCGCAAGCTCACGAGCAAGTCCAACGAATACCGCGACTTCTTGCGGAGCCTGACCAACACCATCGAGAATGGTTTGACGGATGTCTTCGCTGGCAAGGGCGAGGCAGCAGACAAGTTCAAGCAACTGCTCGACAAGATCTGGGCTGAAGTGCTGGCCTTCATGGTGAAGATGGCTGTTGTCAAGCCGCTCATGAAGAGCTTGTTCGGCGGAGATTACACTGGCGTTGCGGGTGACGGGCCCGGCATCTTCAGCGGACTCATCGGTAACTTTGCTAGGGTCTTTGGCGGTGCCATGTTCCGTAACTGGGGAGCATCTGGCGGCGGTGTTGTGGATTACACACAAGTTCCTGCCGATGATCCGATGCAAGGACGTGCTGGAGGGGGCAATGTTAATCCCTTCACTGATTACTGGGTAGGCGAAGAAGGCCCTGAGCTGCTTCGCATGGGTAAAGATGGTGGTCGAATTTTGTCGGCATCGCAAAGCAAGAATGCCACGTCCGGGGGCGGCCTAACGTACTCTGATCAATCGCGGAACGTGTACAACATCGATGCTCGTGCGGATGTCGCATCCACCATGAGGATCGTTGCACAGTCTCACGCACGCAACAACCAACGCATCCAACGCATGCTCAAGGTGAGGTACGGCTGATGGCCATCGTTACTCTCCCCCTCAACCTGTCGTACCGCGAGTTCCGCTGGGGCGTCCTGGACTACGAACTGCAGGAGATGTCGGAGCCCACTGGCGACACCGCGGATCGAATTCTCGGGCCGAGCAGATGGTCTGCGTACTTGGTTTCGAACGATGACATGCCGCTGTCGGAAGCTGCCCGCTGGGAATGGTTGGTCCTCAACCTCCGCGGCGGCAATGTTCTGGCCATCTACGACATCGTGAGGAAGCAACCTTCTGGCACCATGCGCGGAAGCCCCGTGCTTGCTGCCTCTGCAGCAGTTGGTGATACCTCCTGCCAAATCACTACCACCGGAACTCTCAAGCTGGGTGATTGGTTTGGTATCGGAACTGGTTTCGGTACGAGCCAACTGGTCAAGGTGGCTGCAGATGCTTCTCCGGTCACCGGAACTCTCACTGTGACCTTCAATCAACCGCTGCGTAAGGCGTATGCCGCCGGTACCGTTGTCGTGTGGGACAAGCCTGTCGCCTACATGAAGCGCATGAACAAGCAAGCAACGCTTGGCCAATACGGTGTGCAAGGAACTGGGCAAGGCGGCTTCACGATCGACCTAATGGAGCGCTTCGGATGAGCTACGACTTCGATGCTGCGGCCACTGCAGTACTCAATTCCAAGGCGCGCGGCGCTCATTGGCTCATCGAGTGCGATTTCACGACAGGTATTGGGCGCTTCACCACGGCACCGATCGATGTCGTGTCTCCCAACGGGTTCACTTATCTGGGCCTGGGCAAGGGTATTGCAGTCGAGGACGTGAAGGAAGCTGCATCGCCGGACACAAGCACTCTGAACGTCCAGATCAGCATCGTCAACAAGACGATGTTGGCGCTGCTGACCGGGGATCAATCGATCTACCGCGGCCGCTCGATTCGTTTCATCTTGCAGATTTTCGACGGCAACTTCAAGCCTGTCGGGCAGCCTCGCAAGCGCTGGACTGGCGTGATGAACCCGATCCGGGTCAACCGCGAGAAGCCGGATGAGGCGAACGGCAATACGTTCGGATACATCGAGCTGCCGTGTACTCGTGCTGGGCTATCACGCGCGCGTCACCGCCAAGGTCTGCGCATGACGCACGAGCAACACATCCAGGATCATCCCGGCGACCTGTTCTTCGAGCATATGACAAGCTTGATCGAAAAGCCGACGCCCTGGATCTCGATCGCCTTCCAACGCATCTCATGAAGTCGCTTGGCCGCCAGCTCGAAGACTACCTCGCCCAGGTTCGGCGAGAGGGGCAGCCATTTGACTGGCAGAAGAACAACTGTGCACATTTCTGCAACAACTGGCGCGTTTTCCTAGGCCAAGAAGGCGTCGATCATCTGTTGCCGCCAGTCGCGAGCAAGGAAGATGCCCGCAGATACTTCCTCAAGCACAACGAGGGTCTATCGGGGCTCGTTTCGCAAACCACGAGTATGGTTCAAGTCCCACCTTCTTTCGTGCGCCTAGGGGACATCGTGCTATACTCCGTCCCGTCACATGACTTGGTTGCGCTGGGCATTGCGGCCGGTGGCGCTGTTGTTTTCTTGGGTGAGGATGGAATGCCTGTGGTAGCAAATGTGCCAATCACCCATGCGTGGAGGGTTTATGAATAAGACCCTCCGCGATTGGAAGAAGCACATTCGATCGTTCCCGCTCAAGAAGACAATCGTCGGGGCTTGCGTTGCGGCGGTTCCGTTTGCGGCGCATGCGGATGCGGTCTCGCTCGCGTACTTTGTCGCGTCCTGGGCTGCTAGCCTGGGCACGGCAGCTGGCTATTGGTGGGCAGCAGCAATCATCATTGCTACCACCGTCGCCTCGAACATGGACCAGCGTCGTAAGATCCGACATGCTCGGTCTGATGCCATCAACACCTACAATGCCTCGCTGAAGGACATTGGGGTACTGCAAATTGCCCCGGATCCGGACATCCGCGAAATCTACGGCGAGCGAGAAGTCGGGGGCTACGTTGTCGCCGGCTTTGCATCGGATAAGACGGACTACCGCGATGATGGCACGGTTTATACGCGGCCCGACGCGCTGAAGCATCTGGTGATCGTCCTCGCCAAAGGTCCCATCAAGTCCATTGGCGATGTCAAGATTGCCGGCGTATCACTGGGTACGCTTGATGCGAACGGTCGTCCGACGTCCGGCGACTACTACAAGAACCGGTATTATATGCCGGCACAAGCAGTTACGGGGCTCGATGGCACAGTTATCGTGCCGCATGTGCCACATACCATTGTAGGTACTGCCAAGTACAACCGCGAAGGTGGTGTTGTGACGTTGACGTCAGTCAACGTTCCAGTAACTATCACTCCGCTCGGTGACGGCACTGCACGATTGACAGCGACCGAGGCCGAGCTCTACATCGACTACCAGTATGATGCCAGTTATGGCGTCATCAAGATCACCAAATACCTGGGTACGGAAACTCAAGCCGCTGATCCGTATTTGATGTCGGTATCTGGCGGTAAGTGGACCGCAAACCATCGTGGCCTGGGTTGGGCGTATGTTGTGGTTACGCTTGACCTCGAACACGAACCATTCCAGGCAGGGATTCCAGCCCTTACCTTTGTGTGCGAAGGTCGAATGCTTTACGACCCGCGCAAGGACTCTACCAATGGGGGTACGGGCACTCATCGATACAACAACCCTGCGACCTGGGAATACGGCCGGAATGCGGCACTTGCCACCAGCAATTTCCTGTTCTCTAAGGTGGGCTTGTCGGTAGACCCCGCTACTGACATCAATTGGGCCTCTGTCATTACGGCCGCCAATGATTCGGACATCCCGACGTATGTCCAATCGACCACCGAGGCTCCTGGTGTGCTGGATGGCCCATTTCCCAAGTACGTAGTCGACGGCGTTATTGCATCTTCGGATCAATTGGAGGGTGTGCTGCAAGACCTGTCTGAAGCGATGGGCGGTTTTGTTGCATACGGAGCCGATTGGTCTCTGCACGCTGGGGTATGGCATACTCCGGTTGCTACGCTGAATGATTCGGATCTGGATGGAGAGATTTCCATCTTGCAATCCGGCACGGCGTACGAGGACCTGTTCAACATCGTCAATGGTACATACGTCGAGTCTGGAACTGCGAATCCGACCGACATGCTACCATACGTCAACTCGACCTATGCCACGGTTGACGGCGATCCGTTGACGACGGATGCGACATATCCATACACGAATTATTACCCACGAGCCAAGCAACTGGCTCGTATGGACGTCGAGAAGAATCATCGCGGTCTGATCATTCGATACCCGGGCAAGCTGCATCTGTGGCCGCGAGCTGTTGGCGAACGTGTATACGTCAACAGTTCGGAATATGGATACGTCAACAAGCCATTCCTAATCGTGGATTGGGAGTATGGCGTCATCTCACCTGTGACACTGATCCTGCACGAAGATGAGGCGGAGATCTATGACGACCTGGATGAGTTCACTCCGGTCTCTCGTAATCCGCCCCAACTTCCTGATCCGAATCGTGTGGTTGCGCTAAGTAACTTCCAAGCATTCACGGGAGAACAATACACACTACGTCAGCCTGATGGGGCATTGATCCCGCGGATCAAGATGACGTGGGATCCTGTTGTTGACTCGTACGCCCTGTATGGCGGACACATCGAGATTGTCTGGCGCGTCAACGACAGTACCGAAAAGCAGTCCATGCGCTTGCAGCCTAAGGAAATTGGCGCATGGATCACGAATGCATCCGACAACTCCCTGATCCACATCGAGGCGCGGATTTGGAACGGTTTTGCTCATTCGGAGGTGCAATCGGTCAACATTATCGTGGATGCTGGGAGCGTCCCATTCGTCCCCGTTCTCGACCTGTTCGCCACCTATGTAGGGAACCTAGTCCTTATCTCCTGGGCAGCACCAGTGCCTCTGTACTGGAAGCGTACTGAAGTTCGCGTCGGCGCTAGCTGGGAAGTAGGCACGACGATCTTCAATGGCTTAGCAACCGCCTACAACTGGAATCCAACCTCTTCTGGAACATATACGATCTGGGTCAAGCACTTCGACACGTATGGCAATGAAGGTGCGGTAGCTACCACGACAGTCAATGTCGTAGCGCCTAGCATGGGAGCGTTCTCCACCTCGTTTAACGGGCCTGAGCTAGTACTAGTCTGGGTAGGTAACGCTGGCGCGTTCAATATTGCTGGTTACGAGATCCGCGTTGGCGCAGACTGGGATACAGGCACGCCACAACGATTTGTCCAGGCAAGCAAATATACCGAACTGGTGAAATGGGGCGGTGCGCGTACCTACTGGATCCGAGCTATCGATATCAAGGGTAATTTCAGTACCCCCGTGAGTGTTGTAGTGACGATCACGTCACCTGGCATTGTGCGCAATCAGCGTAGCGAAGTCATCGACAATAACGCATTGCTCTATTGGGATGCCCCCAATGTTGGCACGTTGCCGATTGAGCGGTATGAAGTTCGCAAAGGCCCTACATGGGCTGGCGGCTCCGTTGTCGGCAGCAACGGCAATAGCACGTTCACAGCCATCTTCGAACAAGTTGCAGCCAATATCATGTATTGGATCAACGCGTACGATTCGGCAGGGAACGAAGGCACGCCAGTCTCGATTGCGGCTACAATTAACCAACCGCCGGATTATGTTCTGCGATCCGACATCAATAGCACGTTCGGAGGGACGAAGAACAATTTCTACATGGAAAACGGGAAGATGTATGGCCCAGTGAGCACTTCAGAATCCTGGGCAACGCACTTCAGTTCTCGTGGCTGGAATTCGCCGCAGGATCAGATCACTGCCGGATATCCTTTGTATATCATGCCCAGTCTCACGTCTGGGTATTATGAGGAGATCCGGAACTATGGCGCGACGCTACCAGCTACCACAATCACCGTCACAGTCAACTCTACCTTGATTGCAGGGGCGGTTACGATGACCCCGACGATCAGCTGGTCGGCGGACGGAGCATCATGGACTGCTGGTACTGTCGGGCAATATTCAGTACTCGCGCCTGCCGGATTCCAATACGTCAAGGTGCGGTTGGATTTCAGCTGCACCGCCGGCGCCAACCTGATTGAGCTGAGTGCGCTGAACATCAAGCTGGCCAGCAAGCAAAAGACCGACAGCGGTAAGGCCACAATCACGAACGCCACCACTGGCGTCGTCGTCACCTTCAACCAGGCGTTCATCGACGCGGACACGCCCATTGTGCAACCCGAAGGTACCACGCCTCGGATTCCCGTGGTCGATTTTACCGACTCTCCCAACCCTACTTCTTTCACTGTCTACCTTTATGACCTCGCAGGCGTAAAGGTTACCGGCTCTTTCAGTTGGACTGCACGAGGATCCTAAAATGGCTATCGACTTCACCAAGCCGGTCACCACCGACAACTATAGCACAGTACTTCTGCCGGGGCTGGTTGCGGCGCATACAGCTATCGCACAGCTACTCGACAGTACGCAGACAACCATTACTGGTACGCCTCCAACATATGCCAAGCGGTACAACCGTACGAGCTCTGCGCTGGAAGAGTGGAACGGCTCGGCGTGGGTGGGGATGCCGCTGCAGGGCATCAACTTCCTAAGCGGAAAGATCGGTCTTGGCGTGACTTCTCCGGCGTACAAGCTGGACGTCAACACTACGGACGACACCGCTTCGATTCCGACTGCTCGCATTGGCGGTGAGCGGCCGTTCTACCTGCAGCCAGGTACTGGTGGGTCCGCGCTCTATGGCCCGGTCTTCGGCCTTGGCGGATACGTCAACACCAACGCAGACCAATTTCACAAGCCGGCTGCGAGTAACATGAATGGCATGGCTGCCATCGCAGGCGCGCATGCCGGCGACATCGAGTTCTTTGCGCACAGTGCCGGCACCTTGGCGGCCGTGACCACGAGCCTTGCCGCAGCGAGACGCATGGTGCTGAAGGGTGCCACAGGCCAGTTGCTTCTCAATCGAACAACTGACTCTGGCTTCGGCCTGCTGCAGATTGCCGACACCACCGGCTCCATTGCCGACCTGGCCAGCAGCGCGGCGGGAACTTCCATCGCGCGGGTGCGCAACACTGGCGCGCAGATCACCGGCTTGGCGGTGCAGAACAGCGCCACAGGTACTACCTCGGCCAGTGGGCTGCGTCTCCTGATCGACGCCAGCGGTGTGGCCTTCCTAAACCAGGAAGGGGCCAGCTCGCTGAATCTAGGCACCAACGGCAGCACGCGGCTGTCGATCGCGTCGGGCGGCCTGGTCACCGCGTCGGTCGGCCTCGCCGGCCCCGGTAGCGGCATCACTGGCCTGAACGCCAGCAACCTGGCCAGCGGCACCGTGCCGAACGCGCGCACCACCGGCGCCACCGCGGCCACTGCCAACACGCTGGCGCTGCGGGACGCGAACGGGGACAGTGCGGTGCGCGGCCTGACGCTGGGCAACACCGCGATCGCCGGTGCCAACGTGCTGGACTGGTACGAAGAAGGCAGCTTCACGCCGACGGTCACGGGCGCCAGCGTTGCGGGCACCGCCAGTTCCTACCCCACGCAGGTGGGCCGCTACGTCCGCATGGGCCGCTTGGTCTACGTGGAGATCGAACTCCAGTGGTCGGGCCACACCGGCAGCGGTATCGCACGCATCCAGGGCCTGCCCTTCGCTGCCGCTCGAGACAGCTACACGCTGTCGGCCTTCGCGTACAGCCCCAGCAAGCCCTACACCTGGCGCGGCGTGACGACCGCGGGGCAAACCTACCTGCAGCTTTACGGCATCGAGCCGTCCACCGGCGGCAACGACAACGAGCTTGTGTCCGCCGCCGATGGCCCCTGGCGCCTTTACGGCTTCTACGAGGTCTGATCCATGCCCGTCACCGACTACACCATCCCCGCGCCGCTCATGCAGGCCATCGTGAGCACCATCGGCGCGCTGCCGTGGCAGCAGGTGCACCAGATCATGGGCGCGCTCGTGTCCGAGATCCGCCACGGAAGGTCTTGTGCGGTGGACAGCCACGAGTGCTGGCACATACAGTGTCAGCATCGAATTCTCCTACCTGGCTGGTTAAGGTAGGCTTTTAACCGCTCTCAACTAGAGGTAATCATGGAACAGAACAAAGGTCCCGAACAATACACCTTCTCCGCCCCGCTGACGCAAGCCATCGTCAGCACGCTGGGTTCCCTCCCCTGGAACCAGGTGCATCAGCTGATGGTCGCGATCACTGCCGAGATCGGCCAGCAAGAGGCCACGTACCGCAAACGCCCTCCCGAGCCCGAGCTCGAGCCCTCGCCCAAGTAGGTTAGGTTGCGGGGAGATTTTCGCAACCCCGATTGCCGGTGACGTTTTCAAGGCACCTGCTCTAAGGTTCGGAGAGCGGGCTTGCAGGTGTCTCTTTTTCTTTGAGTGCCCGCTGGCGGCGAAGCCATGAAGTCTCTTTCTTGGCAGAACCCGCGCAATTTTTGACCCTCAAAGAACTCTTGATTGCCTATAGGGACATGCGATATAATTAAGTATCGCGTGGCATCTATAGGTTACAGGCTCGATAACTATGACCCAAAATACGGCCACTGCGCTTCTCCAACAGGATCTGGAGAAGAGCGGATTGGAAATAAGCGATCTGGGAGCCTACGTCGCACAGGAGGCGGAGATCGCAGCAGTAGGTCTTAAGGCTGCATTGTATCTGGGATCCGGGCCTGCAGTAACGGCTCCCGGTTATATCATCCCGTACTACGACGCTGCTGGCAATCGAGTACCGTTCTATCGGATGCGGCTGTTCCATCCGAACCCCAAAGGGGCGAAGTATCTTCAGCCTGCGAACGTGGGCAGCTGGGTGTACTTCCCCAAACAATTCAGATCACTGCTCCAGCAAGCAGTGTCCGCAGGTCGAAAAGTCCCCGTCATCGTCACGGAGGGGGAGAAGAAGGCTGCGAAGGCTGCTGCATGTGGGTTTCTCTCGTGCGCGCTTGGTGGTGTGTACAACTGGCGATCCAAGACAGTTGTCTTTCCAGAAGAGACCGAACTGGCGAAGAATCGTGAAGGCCAGATCATCGCCAAGATCAAGGGCAATTTGACAGAATCCATGACAATGGATCGTCGTGGCATCCTGGCGAATGGGATGCAGCACTTGATCCAGATCGTGCGCCAGCACAATCTGCAGGTCGTCATTCTATTCGACTCCGACTACCCAATCAACCCAGACGTTCAGAAGGCTGCAGCCGAGTTGGCCTTCGAGTTCCGCAGCAACGGGATCCCCACCAAGGACATTCGGCAGCTGTCGCTGACTACAGGAGAAGGCAAGAAGGTTGGACTGGATGACTACCTCGTGGACAACGGGGTGATGGCGTTGCACAAAGAGCTGGATAAGTGCCTCAACGCCAAGAACGCTTACCCCATCCATCCTGAGATGCGAAGCCTGCTTGCACGACAACTGGACGCAAGACTGGATCGATCGGAGTACAAAGACTTGGCGTTGATGATTCTGGCCGACATGGACGTGAACGGGCGTCGCATGATCGACAAGAATTCGGGCGCGCCATTCTACTTTGACGAGGTGGAGAAGGTTCTAATGCCAGTCAACCTTCTGCACAATCACGAAGAACCGCTGCACGAGACCCGCTTCGGTGAGTTCCTATATCGTCGGTACGATCTGTCACAGGCAGATCATCGACTGCTGGCATGGCTTGCGGCAGGCTTCACAGGCGAAGAGCCGATCGAGACTGTGGAGCCGCGATCAGTCTTCACGCTGACGAAGGATGGACTCGCCTACCAGATCGATGACGGGCATTTCGCCCTCATCACCTCCGATCCTCAGGTACCTATCGTCATCAAGACCAATGGCAGTGATGGGATTCTGTTCAAGGCCAAGCAGGTGGAACCGATCAACGCGAATGAGCTGATTCGCGGGGTCAAGCAACAAGTCTACTGGCTCTCCCAGAACCCTCCGTTCGAGGACTTCTTCTGGCGTCGCGCTGCCAAGCAGTTCAAGTTCGTGCATCCTCGGGACTGCGACATCATGACAGTCCTGTCGTACCTATCTCCATGGCTTCAGCGCTGGCATGGCGCTCAGCTTCCCGTGGAGCTGATGATCGGTGAGCCAGGTTCCGGCAAAAGCTCGATGTACGCTTTGCGCCTGGAGATCCTGACCGGGAGATCGGAGCTTCGCAATCAGCCGACAGACATCCGAGATTGGTACGCATCCATCACATCGCAAGGCGGAATGCACGTTACCGACAACATCGGGTTCGCGTCCAAGGAAATCAAGCAGCGCCTCTCTGACGAGATGTGCCGTCTCGTCACTGAACCGAAGCCAACGGTTGAGATGCGGAAGCTGTTCACGACATCGGAGAACGTGCGGATCCCGGTGAACGTGGTGTTTGCAATGACGGCTATTCAGCAGCCATTCGTCAACGCAGACATTATGCAACGCTCTGTCATCATGGAGCTGTCTGCCATCGGAGATGGGCACGCATCGGATTGGAACGGAAACCAACTCAGGTTGCGCGGAGGTCGGCTAGGCTGGCTTTGCCATCAGTTGGCGGTACTCCATTCGTTCTTCGTGCGAGTCAAGGAGGATCCGAGCTTCTGGCAGGAAGACTATCGATCGAAGCATCGCCTGGCCCACTTCGAGCAACTATTCCACATGATGGGGCAAGTCCTCAACATTCCAGATTTGGATCAGTTGGCGAAGAGCTTGACGGAATCGTCGCAGAACCAAGTGTCCGAGTACGACTGGACAATGGAGGGTCTGAAGGCCTTCAATGCCGCGCACATCGTCTACAACAAGATGTCGAGCAAGGAACAGCTGTTCACTTGCCAGGATATCTCGCTCTGGGCATCCGAACAGCCAGAGTACTCGGACAATCAAGTCCTGACCAACTCTAGGCGGTTGGCGCGGTACATCAAGTCGCACGCCTACATGGTAGAAAACTTGGCAGGATTCGAAGAGGTGGGCAAGACGGCCAATCGTCAAACCTACCGCATGAAGGTTGTGCAATGAAGGTTGTGTTTGTCCGCACCGAGGAGTTGGCGGCACGTCTGCAGCCTCTCGTGCGTCCTGATGTCGAGGTATGTTACCTTGGGCAGGAAGTGGACTCCAAGAACATCACAGATGTCTTGGTGCTCACGTCTGTTGCTGGGTTTGACTCGGCACTCCTCGAGTCTATCCGTGCCTCAGTGGCGGACAAGCAAATCGATGGTGCGAGCCTGGTCGTTGCGTTCTTTTAGCACGACCATCAATCGACCATCAATCGACCATCATTTAACTCTTGCAACCCCCATATTGACCGCGTTATAATTCATTCATTCGCTTCCACAATACAACTTTCGGTTGTGGTGGCGAATGTCACCCAACCTCAACCGTTCCCCAACGCTCTCAAGGAGTTACACCATGGCCACCAAGCCGAACAAGATCGAACCCGAAACCAACGTCCCCGCCGCCGATTCCGCCGCCGTCGTGGAGACCTCCGAAGCCACCCCCGAAGCCACCCCCGAGGCCGCCGCGCCGGCCGCCCCCGCCGTCGGTGTCGCCGCCGTCGGTGCGGTGAAGGAAGGCAACGTCGTCAAGCTGGCCTCGGGCGAGCGCCGCGTCGACTACATCAAGCGCCGCTTCAAGGAAGGCGCCACGCGCGGCACGATCGCGAAGGAACTGGGCGTGCCGTACCAGATCGTCTTCGCGGCGACCAAGAAGCCGAAGGCCGATGCCACCGCTGCGGTCGCGCAGACCGCCGCGGCTGCCGTCGCCAGCGCCTCGGCTGCCGATCCCGCGCCGGCCGCCTGATCCAGCCTCCTGTGCCAAGGGAGCCGCGCTTCCGTCAGTTGTCGCGGCAACCCTGGTGATTCGGGTCGGGCGTCACTGCCCGACCTTCTTTTTACCCAGGTCTACGGAGATGAACACCTTCCTTGCACAGACAGCCAAGAATCGGCCGGGGCTGGCTGAGCATCCCACACCAATGAAGGTTCTCGGCGTTGATCCGGGAGAGACGACTGGCGTCGCATTTTTCCAGGGTGTGCAGCTGGGCGCTTATGGTCAGTTGGCTACCAAACTGTTTCCGACGGCACCTGTAATCTTGTGTGACTTCATCCGGAAGATGGCACCGGACATCGTGGTCATAGAAGATTACCGCGTGTACAAGTGGAAGACCGATTCACATGCTTGGGCGGCACTGCATACGCCCAAGATGATCGGTGTGGTCGAATACTACTGCCACATCAACGGGATCCCTCTGGTGTTGCAGTCTGCGCAAGTCGGTAAAGGCTTCTGCACTGACGAACGCCTCAAGGAATGGGGCTTCTACCAAACTTCGCAACGACACGCCAATGATGCCATTCGGCATGCGTGTCAATACCTCATGTTCGGGAAATACTCATGACCACAAGCACCCTGAATCAATTCGGCCTGAAGGACCTGAAGAACCAGGTCTTCGGCAAGTTGACGGTTGTGGAGTTCGACAAGCGACTGCCGAACGGCAAATGTGCGTGGAAGTGCATCTGCGCCTGCGGTACGAGGCTGTCGGTGCGTCACGACTACCTGTTGCACACCAACAGTCCCAAGACCCATTGCGGATGCGCCAATAAGGGGCCGAGCGTCCTGCATCCGCTGGAGTACAGCGTCTGGCTCATGATGATCAAGCGCTGCGAAGATCCGACGCACGTCGCCTACCATCACTACGGCGGACGCGGGATCAAGGTGTGCGAGGCCTGGCACGACTTCGACAAGTTCCGTCACGACATGGGCCCTCGCAAGAGCCGTGAATGGTCGTTGGAGCGGAAGGACGTCAACCAAGGGTACAACCCCGAAAACTGCATCTGGCTCAAGAAGAGTCTGCAAGGCCGCAATCGCCGGAACACGGTTTACCTGCCGCATCCGCAAACCGGTCACAGGGTGCCCGCGGCTGAAGTTGCCGAGTACCTGGGGATCTCCTACCAGAACATGCGTGCTCGGTATGTGGCGCAAGGCCTGTGGCCCACAGTGCAGCCCGAGGTCCGCAAGTGAGCAAGCCTAAGAAGGTAGTCGCATGGTTGCATGACTACGCTCCTGAGGCTCTCGTTATCACCGACGCTGTCAAGAACATCTGGCTCAAAGCTAAGCCAGAACATGTTGAACATTACAACACTCGTCTGATCATCCATCCACATGACGCCACTGCTCCCAACTGTCCAAAACGCAATCAACGGGGCAAAACCGTTTCAGCTGGTGGACGCGACGTGGCTGGCTCAGAACAAAAAGGCGGTGCTGGGTCATAAGACCGGACTCGGTAAGACGTACATCTCGCTCTTGGCATGGAGTCAATGGAGCAATGTTCGGCGAGTACTAATCGTCGGCACCTCTGCCAGTATCAACACTTGGCGACGGATCATCAAGCAATGGGGTGGCGGTACTGCCGTCATCATGCAAGGCTCTGGAGATCCAGGTTGGACGGACCTAATGGCGAAGAAGTCGGGCATCTGGCTTTGCACATACGCCACATTCCGCATTCTGATGAACAGCGTGCAGAAGCCCAAGCACATCAACGTCGATCTCCTGATCAACGACGAGCTGCACAAATCGTTGCGCGGACGTAATGCTACGTTCGCTGCTATGCAACGGGTCGACTGCGAGTACTACATTGGCGCCACAGCTACCTGGCAGTCGAAAGGCCCGCAAGACCTCTTCCCCGTATTGCATATCATCGACCGGAAGATGTTTCCAAGCTATTGGCGTTTCGTCAATACCTGGTGTTATGTGACGGATGCGAGCTATGGCAAGGAAATTTTCGGCGTCAAGAACGCTGACAAGTTGCGCGAGCTCCTGCGGCGGAGCTATTACAGGTCTCGTACTTGGAAGGAGGTCGGAGGCCAGTTCCGAGCTGATGGCGTCGGGATTGATCCCGTAGTGCGCCGCACTGAGATCATTCCAATGTCGCGGGAACAAGAACTCTTGTACGCGTCAATGGACTCCAGCATGGAGGCCAAATATCGAGACCAGTTTGTTCTGGCACAAAACAGCCTTGTAAAGCTGACAAAACTCCTTCAGCTGGCCGTAAGTCCCCGGTTGCTATTCGACAATGGCCCTCTGGGTGGCGGAATCGAATGGCTGACAGACAAACTGCTTGAACTCGATGCTGCGGTCGTATTCGTACCGTTTAAGGAGCTCGCATTCATAACCGCAAAGCATCTGTTCGCGTCCGGGTATGAAGGACAGATCTATAACCTGTACGGCGGAGTCACTCCAGACGAATGCGATGCAACTGTCGAATCATGGCGGAAGACCAAGGGAGTAGTCTTCTGCACTATTGCGTACGCCCAATCGTTCCCGCTCGATGTAGCGGACTACGCATACTTCTTGGGCTTCGACTGGGATCCGAACAACAACATTCAGGCAGAAGGGCGCTTGCGTCGAGCTGATAGCGTCTTTGATGTCCCGTGCCTTGCAACGTACATCGTGATGGAAGGTACGGTATATGAACAAGTCAAGGACGTCATCAACGGCAAGGTCACCAATGTTCGACAGGTGATGGCAGACTATGGCGTTTGACCAACCTCTAGGGGACACTAATTAACCTATTGAGGACTCCGAGGCAATTGGAGTATAATTATTCATTAGTTCGTACATCAGTTAAGCCGAGCCTTCTGATGTTCACCCCCTGACAGTGAGTCAAATGTCCAAGCCGATCATTCCGATCTTTGCTGATCCAGGTACTTCTGGATCGCCATTCAAGGTCTCGTACGAGATCCTTGACGGCCGTGAGGCCGCGGTGCTCGAGCCGTCTTTCATCGCTCGCACCTCCGATCGGATCCTGTTCAAGCGCTGCCGTCGCTTGTGGGGCTGGATGTCAGTCAACGCTCAAGGGCGCAAGATGCGTACCGAGGCGGATTACTTCTGGTTTGGTACCGGAATGCATTTCGCCCTGGAAGATTTCCACGGCATCAACCAATATAAGCACCCCGCGATAGCGTTCAAGGCCTATCAAATGGCCACGCACGCTGCAGGTCGTATCCCCGGCAACTGGCGTGAGCTGGAACTGATCGGCATGGGGATGATGTCGTACTACAACGAGATCTACCTGCGTAGCCGGGATCCGTTGAAGACGCTGATCTGGAACGGTGTTCCGCAGGTCGAAGTCAATGCGCGCATCGATCTGGGCTGGAAGGATGCTCAAGGCCGTCGACTCTTGTACGGCTTCACGCTTGACCGCGTCATCGAAGACGAGTTCGGTCAGCTGTGGATCGTGGAATACAAGTCCGCCAAGGCGTTCCGCATCCACCACTTCGACATCGACGATCAGATCACTGCCTATTGCTGGGCAGCCTGGCGTCTCTACGGTAGGCCAGTCGCTGGCGTAATCTACCAGCAACACAAGAAGAGCCTGCCGCTGCCTCCCAAGGTGCTCTCCACCGGGCGAATCTCTCACGACAAGCGCCAATCGACGTCTGCCATGCTGTATGGCGACATGCTGAAGAAGTTCTATGGCGCCATCGAGAAGGCTCCGAACCAGAACATCCTCATGTGGAACGCGTTGATCGCGGAAGAGGATGAGCACAAGGATCGTTTCGTTCGCCGGGATCTGGTGGAACGGAATGAAGGTCAGCTCCGTTCCTTCGAGGCCAAGCTCCTCATGGAACTGGAAGACATGACCAACCCCAATCTTCCCCTCTATCCCAATCCGTCCAAGGATTGTGAATGGGGTTGCCCTCTTCAAGCCGCTTGCGTTGCGATGGATCGCGGCGACGACTATGAAGAGTACCTGACGGCATACACCTATGTAGCCGGAACACTTGCAGAGGAACAGACAAAATGGCGACAACTCCTGCCGCAGCTGGAAACGTGCAACCTCCCGCTGGAGGCGCTGCAGTACAACAACCTGGCGCAACGCCTGGAAGCACTCGAACAGGCGTCGGAACAGCAATCGCCCCAGGAGTCACTGGGAAGCCCGTCGGAGGTGTTCTTGGAGGAGTTGGGGTTCTGAACCCTGCTGCTCCTCAGACCGTCGGCATGACGACGGCTCCGACGGAAGTCAAGGCGCCTCCGTTCCTCATCCAGAAGATGACGGAGAGCGATCGCTGGATCAAGCTCCTGGTGTACGGCGGCTACGGCAGCGGCAAGACGCGTCTCTGCGGTACGGCGGCTGCTGTGCCTCACATGCGTGACGTGCTGTTCATCAACTGCGAGGCCGGCGATCTCACGCTGCTCACGGAGATGGAGGCACTGTCGGAGAAGGACAAGAGCTACATCGACATCATCCGCGTGAAGAACTACGCGCAGCTGGCGCGGGTTCACGAGTTCCTGAAGGTGCACTGCCGCTACCGCGACATGCCCTTCGATGAAGGCGAACCGCTCCTGAAGCAGCTGGAACTGAAGCTGTTCCCGCAGGCCGATCCGAAGGCTCCGGCACGTCGCTACCAGACGGCGATCGTCGACTCGGTCACGGAAGCCGAAACGTTCTCCATGTACTCGCTGCTGGCTATCACGGACAACACGCGACTCGACGAGGAGACGACGGCACCGGAGTGGGCGGAGTACAAGAAGAACAACTCCCAGCTCATGCGGCTGTCGCGTGCCATGCGGGATCTGCCGATGAACATCCTAATGACGGCCGCTTCGAGCTACGTGCAGAACGAAGCCAAGCAGTTCATCTTCCAGCCGGCGCTCACGGGCAAGCTGGCCAAGCAGATCCAGGGCTTCATGGATGTGGTCGGCTTCCTCCACGTGGTGCCTGGCGAAGGTGGCAGTCGCATCCACCGCATGCTCGCTCACCCCACTCCCCGGGTCGATGCGAAGTGCCGGTTCTCGAACTTCAAGCAACCCTACTGGGACAACCCGACGATGCAGTCCATCCTGAGCAGCGTTGGCCTCCTCCCCAAGGGCTGATTCCCCAATTCGTGCGAGCGCACGGATATGACGTCGTGAGGTCAGGCATCACGTCATCATCATTTCAATATCCTGGCCAATGTGAAAGTGCAAAATGGACGGAAACGGTGAAAACCTGGTCGACTTCGGTGGTACCACTGCCGAGGGCGCGACGGACGACAACGACGGCGTCGTGGTCGACTTCAGCAACGTCGCGGATCAAGCGGGCTTCGCTGCGATGCCCCGTGGCATCTACAACGTGACGGTGGACGACTGCACGTACGGCCTCAGCCAAGCGTCGGGCAACCCGATGTGGACCTTCAAGTTCGAGGTCGAGGACGGCGAGTTCGCCAAGCGCAAGCTGTTCTTCCACGCCGTGTTCGCGGCCAGCTCGATGCCCCGCACGAAGAAGACGATCAGCATCGTCGCGCCCGAGCTGCTGGCGTCGCCGTTCAACCCGAAGGCCGTCGCCGAGAGCGGCGTGCTGCTGGGCCGGCGCCTCCGCTGCCGCGTCGACATCCGGAAGTACCAGGGTGAAGACCGCAACAACGTGCGCGATCTGCTGCCCGCCGTCGATGGCGGCGCTGCCGGCGGCGAACCCAGCTTCATGTAAGCTGGCCTGCTGAGAAGGGGTCGGGCCACAAGCTCGGCCCTTTCTTCTACCCTTGTCTACGGAGGTTTCAATGAACGACAAAGCATTCGTCGCCCTTTCCGGGGGACTGGATTCGTCCACCGTCCTCGCCATCGCGTGCGAGAACCACGGCTACGACAACGTGACGGCCGTCAGCATCGACTACGGCCAGCGTCACAAGAAGGAGCTGGATCGCGCCGCGCAGATCGCGAAGGAGATGGGCTGCGAGCACCGCATCATCCAGCTCCCGAACATCCCCAAGTCCATGCTCACCGACCCCGGCGTGGTGATCCCCAAGATGAGCTACGCCGAGATCACCGGCGTGAGTCCGACGTACGTGCCTTTCCGCAACGGCCTGATGCTGGCGACCCTCGCAGCGATGGCTTCGCCGGGCAAGGGCGAGCTGCACAACGCGCACATCTACTTCGGTGCGCATGCCGAAGATGCGGCCAACGACGCCTACCCCGACTGCCGGCTGGACTTCATCGGTGCGATGGGCGCGGCGATCTACATCGGCACCTACCATCGCGTCCGCGTCCATGCGCCGCTGATCGAGATGACGAAGGCCGAGGTCGTGATCAAGGGCTACGAGCTCAGCGTGCCGTTCGAACTGACCTGGAGCTGCTACGCCGGCGGTGACAAGCACTGCGGCGAGTGCCCGACGTGCCGCGCTCGCAAGGCTGCGTTCCACGAAGCCGAGATCGACGATCCAACCGAATACGCGGCCTGACGAACTGCGTACTGCGCCATGCCCGTATTCCTAGAAGGTTAAGACATGGTGCAGATTGTCCGGTGGTGTCTGGTGGCCCGCAAGGGTAGCGGCTGTTCGGATTTCAAATCTGACAGAACCGTGCACAGGTGAACTCTACCCAGTGAGCGATAACCCGGCGAAGGGGTGGAAAGCCCCAGTCAACCAATCAACTAGGAGATCCTTCGTGATCGGACTGAACAAAACCCTGGGGACTTTCCCCACCATGGTGACGGCAACCCGTTACCATGACTTCTCGTACGGCCACGTGGTGCTGGGACACGAGTCGAAGTGCGCCAACTTGCATGGCCACAACGGCCGCGTGCACTTCACTGTCGGCGCCGAACAGCTGGATACCGTCGGCCGTACGATGGACTTCTCCGTGATCAAGTCCAAACTGTGCGAATGGGTGGAAGAGAACTGGGATCACCGGTTCTTGATCTCCCAAGATCACCCGCTGGCCACGACGCTTTTCGCCCAGGACAAGAGCGTCGTGATCTGCAACTTCAACCCCACTGCCGAGAACATGGCTGCGTACCTGCTGCACATCATCGGTCCGATGCAGCTGAAGGATTCGGGTGTTACGCTGCTAAGCGTGACCTTCGAGGAGACCCGCAAGTGTGCGGCATGTGCGTCTTTGACGCCGTTGCAACGCCTGGCAGGCGTCAAGGAAACCCTCGGCGAGACCACTGACGAAGCCATCCACGATGGAGGTGCATGATGTTCGGACAGAACGAAATTGTCGGGCGCAAGTTCTTCGCAGACGCTCCACCCGATTCGCTGCTCGTGACGAGCATCTTCTTCACCCTCCAAGGTGAAGGTCCTCTCGCTGGGCGGCCGGCCATCTTCCTGCGGTTGGCCAAGTGCAACCTGGACTGCAGCTTCTGCGACACGTACTTCGATGCCGGTACGTGGATGACGTTCAACGAGATCCGTCATCGCATGGTGCAGACAATCACAGAACACTTCGCGAAGCAACAGCTCGCCTTACCGGGGATGTACTTCTGGGACAATCCCAACGATGACCCGTATCCGATCTCGCATCCGGGGCTGGTGCTCGTAGTGACCGGCGGCGAACCTACGCTGCAATCGAATCTGAGCAAGTTCATCGAGCAGGACTTCTGGCGCTGGGGTGATATCCAGATCGAGACCAACGGCCTTGTCGATCTGCCGCTGATCGAGGACGCGACGATTGTCGTGGTGTCGCCGAAGTGCTCGGAGAAGTCGGGTCACTACCTCAAGCCACTTCCTTCCATGATGCGGCGGGCGTGGGCCTACAAGTTCGTTCTGTCGGCCGATCCGTCATCGCCCTACCACAGCGTGCCTGACTGGGCCTTGGCGGCAGCAGCCGATGGCCAATCGGTGTACGTGTCTCCGATGAACGTGTACCAAGCACAGCCGAAGGAGATGAAGATCGCACTGATGCTGGGCAAGGAGCCGTCCCTCGAAGTACGGTCCGAAGTCATCGAGCGTGTCAGCTTCTGGGAGCCGGGCCTCCTGAACCTGGAAGCGAACCAAGCCAACCACGAGTACGCGGCGCAATACGCCATGAACAACGGGTTGATCCTGAACCTGCAGATGCATCTCTACGCATCGATCCCCTGACCAACGGAGCACATGATGGCCACAAAGGCACAAGACAAGAGAACTGCCGACCAAATGATGGAGGATGGCGTGTACCATATCCTCAAGTTCATCGGCGACAATCCCGATCGCGAAGGCTTACTCGAAACGCCCAAGCGCGTCGTCAAGGCCTGGAAGGAACGCTTCTCCGGCTACAACGTCGACATCGGTGCGATGCTGAAGACGTTCGAGGACGGCGCAGAGCAGGACGTGCACAAGGTCGGCGGCATCGTGCTGTTGACGGACATCCCCGTCGTCAGCTGCTGCGAGCACCACATGGCGGACATCATCGGCGTAGCTCACGTCGCCTACATCCCCAAGAACCACATCGTCGGCCTGTCCAAGATCGACCGCCTGGTGAACGTCTTCGCGCGTCGCCTGCAAGTCCAGGAGCGGCTGACGAACCAGATCGCCGAAGCGCTGGACACGCATCTGGAGCCGCTGGGCGTCGCGTGCATCGTGCAAGCAACGCATGCCTGCATGGGCACTCGCGGCGTCGGCCACCCGAACGTCCTCACCACAACGTCGGCGATGCGGGGAGCATTCCGCCTCAACGACGCTGCGCGCCAGGAGCTGATGTCGCTCATCGCGATGTCCAAGAAGTAAGGCACTGAAACTGGGGGCGAATAGCCCCCAAAGAATTTAGCGTGCGGCATCTTGATTTGCCCATCGAGGTTGGTGTATAATAGAGATTGCAGCCGCTTCTGTTAACCGTCATTGGAGACTGTCATGGCCAAATTTGCTCCCGTCGCACCCCTCAACATCGCCATCAACCTCGCCAACTTGGGGGCGTTGGGGGATTACCACTTGCTTCTCGCCCACGACGTCATCGCCAGCGAGGACAACAAGAAGGAATACCGGGAGCTGTACAAGCCGATCGTCGACAACGGTGGCCTGATCATCATGGACAACAGCGTCGTGGAGCTGGGCGGCGCCGTCAATTGCGCCACGGTGTTGGAAGCTGCCAGGGTCGTCAACGCCGAGTACATCGTGTCAGCGGACGCGTTCTTGGACATGGAGGGCACGATGAATGCCACGCATAGGTTTATCCAGGACTACTACAGCTACCAGTGGGCGGAGGTGCCGCGGCTGGTGGGCGTCGTGCAAGGACGGACGACGGCCGAATGCTTGATGTGCGCGGATCTCTACGCCAGCATCAAAGCGTTCCGCGGCATCGCCATCCCCCGCTGCTTGACGCCGGTGCTCGGCTCGCGAATGCCACTCGCCATCGAACTGTACAAGCGGTATTCGACCCGCTTCAGCCTGTGGCACCTGCTGGGCTTCAGCGACGACCTGGTGGACGACGTGGCAACGGCCAGACTTCCCTGGATCGACGGCATCGACTCCGCTGCCCCGCTGCGTGCGGGTGTCAAGGGGATCGGGTTCTCGATGCCCGCGTTCGATGCCGGCCCCCGGGGCTCGTTCTGGGAGACTCCCAACAGCCTGGCGAATCTGCGTCGTCACGA
>ENA-UOYA01000961-UOYA01000961.1-activated-sludge-metagenome-genome-assembly--contig:-NODE-961-length-33503-cov-7.294547_pt1 | contig 33503 bp, 32 predicted proteins | sample MGYA00238163_ERZ764804 | MGnify/ENA primary metagenome ERZ764804 (study PRJEB28919, sample SAMN05720223) | activated sludge metagenome | isolation source: Anaerobic digester | place: Hong Kong... | reverse complement strand
TATGTTGCCTTGCGCCGGTCGACCCGCGCACGTTATGAAAAAGAATTGAATTGGGCGAGCGCTGGCAAGCATATCGTGGAGATACTTCAAACTGTGATGATCTCGAGGAAAAATGGATAAAGAGAAAGTTGCCAAGAAAGGGCTGAAGAATTTATTGGGCAACCGTTTGATCTTAGTGTTGAGCGAGGTCGTGATTCTTTTGGCTGGTATTTGGTTGAGGATCGGCCACTTGTTTCGTATTCCAGAGGGAATACCTTACAAATTAGGCGCTCTGTATTATGAATTTGCACTACAGATCATCCAGAATGGTTTTAAAATTCCCAATTTGATTCCATATTTCTCCGATGGTGGCATGCCCTTTGCGTATCCACCGCTTCCTTTCTATTTAGAAGCAGTCATCATAAAGCTCTTCAATCCAGACAAATTCCTGCTGGTTAACGTTTTACCCCCCATTCTGTTGGTCATATCTCTGTTTACATTTATCATTCTGGCAAAAACTATTTTTCCAAACAACCGTCTGGCACAGATCTTTTCTTTACTGATTTTCGCAATTTTACCGAATGCTTATATTGAGCAAACCCTGGCTGCGGGGGTGGCGGAAGCTTTCGGAACAGTTATCCTGATCTTAATTTTGATCGTAATCGTGAAGAGCAAATTTGACAATATCCGCGATTACCTTTTTATCGGTTGCATGGGTGGCATTTGTATCATGTCCTCACCAGGGACGGCTTATGCCATGGTTTACTTGTATTTTTCCCTGATTGTACTGATGATTAGTAAAAAAATACCATTTAAGAAAGCACTGATTGGACTGATGCTTGCCGGAATCACAACAGTGATCGTCTCTCTGCCATATTTCATACCAGTCATCAAAAACCATACTTTAGCAGTCTTCACGCAAAGTTTCGTAGGCCAGCATGGCTCCGATTCGCTTATCACACAGCTGAAATACACGTTCTCATTTCAGTATTTGACGCTGGACAATCTATTCTTTATTATCGGCATCATCGGATTTTTTATTTTACTACGGCAAAACAAACCACTCATTCCCTTCTGGTTCATCACAATAAATCTAATTCCACGCGAATCTGCCTGGTTGATTAGCCCATCAGCAGCCTTGATGGTTGGATTCGGCACCCAGCAGATTGCATCTTTCCTAAAGGGTGGATTTTCGCTCAAGGATTGGCAGAAGCTGGTGGCAACCCTGGTGATGTTCTTTATGCTGGTTGGATTTGTGGGTGGAAAATTGATCTATCTGTACAATTATCAAAGAGACTACATTCAAATGCAGATCGATTCCTTGCCCACACAGGGGCAACTGCAAGTGCTAGAGTGGATAAGGGATAATACTTCAGAAAATGCGAAAATCGTTGTGATAAGCACTCCTGATATTATCGAATGGTCACCTGTTCTAACGGAACGTACGGTGTTAAACGTACGCTATGGTACAGAATGGGATGTGAAGGAACGCGAGACGATCCAGGTTTTCAACCAAGACATAGATAAAAAATGCGAAACGCTCAATTGCGTGTTGGATCATGTTCTGGTTTCATTTGCGGTCACTGATTTTTACCTGGTCATCGATGAAAATGTAAAGAGTATCCTGGACATAACCTCTGAAAAATATTCCATCAATCAATTAATATTTGACGATGGACTTTATGTGTACTCCGTCAAGCCAGTGGTTCAATAGAAGGATAAAGAAGTGAAATTTCTCATCGCTGGATTTGGTTCAATCGGCAGACGCCATCTCAACAACCTGCGTGCGCTGGGTGAAAACGACCTCATCCTTTACCGTACCCACCATTCCACCCTTTCCGATGATGAAATCCAGGGAATTCCGGTGGAAACCGATCTCAGCGCCGCCCTCGCTCACAAACCAGGCGCGGTGATTATTGCCAACCCCACCGCACTGCATCTCGACGTCGCCATCCCCTGCGCTGAAGCCGGGTGTTCCATATTGATGGAAAAACCGGTCTCGCATTCGATGGAACGAATGGATGAATTGCAGCAAGCCCTGCAAAAGGGCGGCGGAAAATTCCTGACCGGTTTCCAATTCCGCTTTCACCCGGCTCTCAGGCAGATCAAGCAGTGGCTTTCGAATGAAAGAATTGGAGTGATCACATCTGTCAAATCTCACTGGGGCGAATACCTGCCCAACTGGCATCCCTGGGAAGATTACCGCAACAGTTACAGTGCGCGCCCTGACCTGGGCGGGGGTGTGGTCAACACGCTCAGCCATCCCTTCGATTATCTTCGGTGGTTGGCGGGCAATGTGGACAGCCTGTTCGCCGTTACATCAAATCGAGGGCTCAACCTGGCGGTGGAAGATACCGCTGATATCTTGCTCAATTTTGCTTCGGGCACCTGCGGCAATCTTCATCTGGATTACCTGCAGCGTCCCGCCCAACACACTCTTGAAATCACAGGAACCCTGGGGAGAATCATTTGGGATAATGCCACTGCCAAAGCCCGGTGCTACGATTCAATGCACGAAATCTGGGACGATTACAATCCTCCGTCAGATTTCGAACGCAATCATCTGTTCCTGGAAGAGATGGCGCACTTCATCCGGGTTGCGAAAAATGAGGAAGCCCCCTTATGTACGCTTGAGGACGGGATCGCAGCGCTGCAAATTGCGCTAGCGGTACACAGCTCGGCACAAGAAGGATGTCTGGTAAAATTCTAAAGGTTTATTGGAGGCAGTATGTCGGAGATCTTCGAAAAGTTTTCACTTAAAGGAAAAGTCGCACTGGTTACCGGCGGAGCAGGGCTGCTGGGCAAAGAGTTTTGCCTTACCCTGGCACAAGCAGGCGGAACCGTTTACGCGGCCGACTTGAATGTGGAAGCAGTTCAAGCTGTGGCAGATGACCTCACCCGGCAAGGTTTTGAAGCCTACGGTATTCGCCTGGATGTGACAGACCCGGCTTCGGCTGCGGCTGTGGTAGAGGAAATCGTTTCGCACTCGAAACATCTCGATATCCTGGTGAACAGCGCAGCCATGGACCCCAAGTTCGATCCGCAGCATGCACAGACAAACAGCAATGCTTTCGAAGATTATCCATTAAAATCCTGGCAGGACGCGGTCAATGTGAATCTCACCGGGCCATTCCTGGTTTCGCAGGCCGCCGCCAGGCAAATGGTCAAACAGAAGAAAGGCTCCATTATTAACATTTGCTCCACTTACGGTCTTGGCGGCCCTGACCAGCGCATATACGATAAACCCGGTAAGCCAAAAACCTACAAACCCGTCTATTACACGGTAACCAAGGCGGGTATTCTGGGTTTGACCAAATACCTGGCAACCTACTATGCCGGCACCGATATCCGGGTTAATGCGCTCACCCCGGGCGGCGTATTCAATGGACATGATGACGATTTCGTGCGCAATTATTCAGCCCGTACGGTGATTGGACGCATGGCACACAAGGATGAGATGAACGGCGGGTTATTGTTTCTGGCATCCGACGCCTCATCATATATGACCGGCGGCAACCTGATTGTCGATGGAGGATGGACGGCGTGGTAAAAAAACCTGAAGTCCTAGCAGTCATACCTGCCCGCGGCGGCTCTAAAGGAATTCCGCGGAAAAATATCAAACTATTCGCGGGGTATCCGCTGATCAGTTACAGCATCGCTGCCGGGCTGCAGTCAAAACATGTGACCCGCACCATCGTATCGACAGATGATGAAGAAATCGCGCAGGTGGCGCGTGATTGGGGAGCCGAAACTCCCTTCCTGCGTCCGGCTGAACTCGCGCAGGACCGCACCACCGACCTGCCAGTCTTCCAGCATGCGTTGAATTGGTTGAAGGAAAACGAGCAATATGTACCCGACCTGGTGATCCAGCTTCGGCCGACCTCTCCCATCCGCCCGCGAACCTGTATCGATGATGCTGTTGATTTGCTGCTGGCACATCCCGACGCAGACTCGGTACGCGGAGTGGTCTCCAGCGGGCAGAATCCTTACAAAATGTGGCGTTTGAACGGCACAGATCAACCAATGACACCCTTGCTAACATTAGAAGGTGTCGCAGAACCTTTCAATTCGCCGCGCCAGATCCTTCCGCCCACCTACTGGCAGACAGGGCACATCGATGTCATCCGTCCAAGCGCGATCCTCAACCAGAACAGCATGAGCGGCAAGGTAATTCTTCCGTATGTCATCGATTCCCGTTACACGGTAGATATCGACACTCCTTTCGATTGGGAACGTTATGAATGGCTGGTGCGCAACGGCGGCCTGGAAATGGTCGACCCTGCCAGCAAGCGGCGCAAGATGCCTGAAAAAATCTCACTGGTTGTGATGGATTTTGACGGGGTCATCACCGACAACCGCGTATGGGTGGACGAACAGGGATTGGAACGGGTGGCCTCTTCGCGCGGCGACAGTATGGGCATGCACCTGGTACGCAAAGCATTACCCATTGAATTCATGGTAATATCTACTGAAACCAATCCCGTAGTCAGTGCACGCTGCAAAAAGATCGGTGTTGAGGTTTACCAGGGAATCTGGCAAAAAGCTGACGTATTGCGCGACGCCTTGCAGCAGAAGAATATCCCACCTGAGGAAGTCGTGTTCATCGGCAATGATGTTAACGATCTCGGATGTTTTCAAGCGGCAGGATATGCGGTAGCTCCGGCCGACGCCGAAGAAGAAGTCAAGCGCAGTGCTGACCTTGTCCTCCACCGCAACGGTGGTAACGGCGCGGTGCGAGAATTCTGTGATTTGATCCTTCAAACCTATCTGAAATAAACTTCGATATCTGGAGAAACGATATGACGCGAGAAGTACGTATTGGTAACAAGCTAGTTGGAGATGGACATCCTGCCTATGTCGTGGCGGAAATCGGCATTAATCATAACGGGGATCTTGGCATTGCAAAGGATCTCATTCAAGCCGCCAAGCATGCCGGTGTCGATGCGGTAAAATTCCAAAAACGCACACCCGAATTATGCGTCCCCCCCGAACAACGCAATCAAATGCGCGAAACCCCCTGGGGATATATCACCTACCTGGATTACCGTTACAAGGTCGAATTTACCGAAAAGGATTACGATGAAATCGACCGGTATTCAAAGGAAATCGGTATGGATTGGTTCGCCTCCGTATGGGATGAACCTTCAGTAGATTTCCTTGAAAAATACAATCCCATCGCTTACAAGGTTCCATCGGCTTCACTGACCGACCATGCACTGCTGCTCCACCTGCGTAAAACTGGCCGTCCCCTGATCCTTTCTACCGGCATGTCGACCTATGAACAGATTAAATCGGCGGTCAAGTTGATTGGTGAAGATAATCTTGTCATCACCCATGCCACAAGCTCTTATCCATGCGACCCGAATGAATTGAACTTGAACATGATCAAAACATTGCGCGACACTTTCAACTGCCCGATCGGCTATTCTGGCCACGAAGTAGGTCTGGTCACTTCTGCGGTGGCAGTAGGCCTTGGCGCTTGTATGGTTGAACGCCATATTACCCTTGATCGCGCACTCTGGGGATCTGACCAGGCCGCCTCCGTTGAACCGGGTGGTTTTGAGCGCCTGGTTAAATACATCCGCGTGACCGAAATGGCTATTGGAGATGGTGTTAAGAAAGTTTACGATAGTGAAATGTCATCATTGAGAAAGTTGAGACGAGTTCAGGATTGAAAGATCTGGTCAATCGAATTCAACGAGGATTAATGCAGCGCTGGGAGCACCGAAAAGGCAACCAGCGCTGGCAATCGTTAACCTCTGAAATTAATAAAACAACAAAAATCGATCCAGATCAGCGTCCGGTGATCTTGTTCAACGCATCCACTCGGCTGCAGAGTATGAGTCAAAACGCGGCATATTCCATGCTGGCTGCAATGAGCCTGCGGATGCAGTGCGTACCGGTGATCCAATTTGCCTGCCGTTCGGGGCTGACCCGCTGCGTACTGGGAAGCAACCGCAGGGATTTCTCTAAACCACCACCCTGTTCCTTGTGTATCAAACAGAGTCAGGCTGTTTTTAGAGACATCAATACCGTTTGGTTCGAACACAGTAACGATCCTGTGGTTGCTGCAGAAATTGAGCCCCTAACAACTGACCAGATGCAGCAGTATCAATATCATGGTGAACCGCTGGGGTTCTGGGCGGTCAACTCCCTTCGATGGTTCCTGCGCAGGCACCATCTCAAGGACGACGAATCCACACGCCAATACTTCAAAGCCTTCATTCTCTCAGCCTGGAACGTGTACCAACAATTCAGCAGGTTGGTCGACGCGAAAAATCCTCAAGCTGTCGTGTTATTCAATGGAATGTTCTACCCTGAAGCTGCAGCTCGGCAGGTATGCCTCGAAAGAGGAATCCGGGTGATCACGCATGAGGTCGGACTTCGGCCGTTCACTGCGTTTTTCACCACGGGTGAAGCTACGGCTTATCCGATGAAAATCGACGAGGGTTTTCAGCTCACCCCGCAAATGGAACACAAGTTGGACGAATACCTTGATTCACGTTTCAAGGGTAATTTCTCTATGGCTGGAATCCGTTTCTGGCCAGAAATGAACGCGCTGGATGGTGAAATCCTCGCTAAAACCGCGCAATTCAAAAAACTCGTCCCAGTCTTCACCAACGTGATCTTCGACACAAGCCAGGTACATGCAAACACGATATTCCCTCACATGTTCGCCTGGCTGGATGATGTTCAGAAAACAGCCAACGCACATCAGGATGTGCTCTTTGTCATCCGCGCCCATCCTGATGAATGCCGGCCTGGCAAAGAAAGCCTGGAGAGCGTGGCCGGTTGGGTGGAAGAATCGGGCATCAAAGAATTACCCAACGTTATCTTTATTGACTCCAATCAATTCGTCAGTTCTTATGAACTGATCCGGCGCGCCCACCTGGTGATGGTCTACAATTCGACCATCGGTCTCGAAGCTTCCCTGCTTGGAAAACCGGTACTGGCAGGCGGTAAGGCCCGGTTTACACAGCTTTCCACTGCTTTTTATCCTTCTTCAGTTGAGGATTATCGTTTGCAGCTTAAGCAGATGCTTGATGCAGAGAGTATCCCGGTTCCGTCTGAATTTGTACACAATGCCAGGCGATTCCTCTATTTCCAGCTTTACGCCACCTCGCTCGATTTCAGCCATTTCCTCAAAGAAGATAATTTCTGGAAAGGCTATGTCATTCCGAAATCGTTCCCTATTGAGGATCTGAGGCCTGAGAAGTCAGTGACCATTAAGGCACTGATCGACGGAATTCTGCACGAAGGTGATTTTTATTATCCACTATGAAGAAGCCTGAATGTTCCATTGTCGTTCGCGCATATAACGAAGAAAAACACATCGGCCGCCTGATTCAGGGTATTCTCGAGCAATCTGTAAAAAATGTACAGGTCGTGTTGGTCGATTCTGGATCAACGGACGGGACGCGTGAGATTGCTGCCCGGTACCCGGTTGATATCGTTGAGATACAGCCACAGGATTTTACCTTTGGAAGATCGTTGAACCGCGGAATTGCGCAGGCCAGGTCGGATCTAATCGTCATGGCCAGCGCCCATGTTTACCCGGTCTATCCTGATTGGCTGGAGACACTTCTCGAACCCTTCTCCGACCCGAAGACTGGCCTGACCTACGGCAAACAGCGCGGTGCGGAGACAACCCACTTTTCTGAAAACCAGATCTTCCATCACTGGTATCCGGATGAATCAGTACGTTATCAACGGACCCCTTTCTGCAACAATGCCAATTCTGCGATCCGCAAAGAGCTGTGGGAACAGCACACCTACGATGAATCCCTCCCCGGCCTGGAAGATCTGGAATGGGGAAAGTGGGTACAGGAACAGGGTTACAATATTGCCTATTGTGCTGACGCTGAAGTGATCCACGTGCATAACGAATCGCTTGCTGGTATTTACAATCGCTACAAGCGTGAAGCAATGGCTTTTAAGCATATTTATCCGCACGAGACTTTTCGCAAACGCGACCTGGTGCGGCTGTTTACACAAAATGTGAAAAGTGACTGGGACGAAGCACTCAGGCAGGGAGTTTTCGTCAAGAATTGGTTCAAGATCGTTGGATTTCGATGGAGACAGTTTTACGGCACCTACCGCGGATACCAGCAGTCAGGTCCGTTGACCTGGCAGCTAAAAAAGGCTTTCTATTATCCAGGCGGAACAAACAACGTAGAAAAAACTCCCCGGCGGCGCAATGTCGAACCAATTCAGTATAATAAGATGTAATCATCAGGAAGAATATGATCGAAATCGTAGTGGAATTTACCGGTCTCGCCAAAGCCATTGCCGGCACCCAGGAGATTACCCTGTCACTTCCGGAGGGTACGACATACCATGAGGTGGTCCGCAAACTTGGCAAGGTTCATCCCGAATTGATTGGAATTCTAATCGCCGAGGATGGAGAAACCTTTCTCAGTTCCAACATGTTTGTCATCGACGGTGACCTTGCCAATCCCGTGATGATCATGGACCAGAAGCCCAAAAATGGTGAACACATTCACCTGATGTCTGTCATTACCGGCGGCTAAACTTCAAAACCTGGAGCAGGTATGAAACCAAAAATCACGGCCCTCGTGCCCATGAGACATCATTCACAGCGTGTGCCCGGCAAGAACTACCGTTTGCTGGACGGTAAACCGCTTTACCAACACATCCTCTCCACCCTGCAACTGGTACCCGAAATCAATCAAATCGTGGTCGATACTGACAGTCAGGAAATCATCTCTGGATTGCAGCAATCCTTTCCAAAAGTTCATGTCATCAACCGGCCTGATTCTCTGCGAGCGGATACCGTGTCGATGAATGACATCCTCTTATATGATATTTCACAGGTTCCGGCTGATCTTTATCTGCAAACACACTCGACGAATCCGCTATTAACGGCCGCCACCATCACCCGTGCCATCCAAACGTTGATGGCTGCCCTGCCGGAAAAGGATTCCCTGTTCTCGGTTACCCGGTTGCAAACACGGTTGTATGATTGCCACGGCAAAGCAATGAATCATGACCCCAAGGTTCTACTCCAAACACAGGATCTTCCTCCAGTTTACGAAGAAAACTCCTGCATCTATATCTTCCCCCCCTCAACCCTGCAACAGAACCGTACCCGTATTGGGGAACGGCCGATACTTTTTGAGACAGATCCCGATGAATCCTGGGATATCGATGAAGAGATCGATTTCAAGCTGGTTGAATTGATCCTGGCTGCCAGAAAGCATCTGGATTAAATCGATATGCGCTGGAAGAATCTGATCGGACAGTTCGGAATTTTTCTTCTGGGGTTCTGCGGCAGTTTATATGTTGCCTTGACCCCCGCGAATAGCATGATGAACTGGTACAGCATCGATGACGCCTTCTATTATTATAAAGTTGCGCAAAATGTCATCGGCGGGTACGGCTTTACTTTCGACCAGATCAACTTGAGCAACGGGTTTCACCCATTATGGATGATCGTTTGTCTCTGTGTATTCGGGTTAAGCAAGCAAAACCTGTTGCTGCCGCTGCGCGTCCTGATCCTGGTTAGCGGAGCATTCAACGGCCTGACTGGCGTCTTTTTATTCCGACTATTGAAGAAATTTCTCCATCCAGCTGCTGCGGTACTTGGTGCAGTCGTATGGATGTTGCTGCCATCCGTATACAATACAACGGCTGTTCATGGTATGGAAGCAATCCTCAGTGCTTTCTTCCTGGTATTGTTTCTCTTGCAGTCTGTCAATATTATCCAATCGGAACACCAATCACGATCAAAACGGATCACCAGCCTATTGATTGCTGGTCTACTTGCTGCGTTGTTCATCCTGAGCCGTCTTGATAATGTGTTCGTAGCATTCACTATCGGGATGTTTCTAATCCTGAGAGTTCAGCGCATGAATCGTCTGCTGGTTTTCGACCTGGTTGCGATCCTGATTGCCGCAGTGTGTTCATGGATCGTCCGATTTGGAACAACCCCCTCGGCTTTGAATGCATACTCGATGTACCCTATGCTGCTGATCGGACTGCTGATCAAACCGGTTATCCTGTACTTCATGGGATTTTATTCCCCCACAATTAAAGATAGTTTGTTTAAGTTCATCCTTCGCCTGGGCATCTCAGGCCTGGCGTTCCTGGTGCTTGAATATATACTACAGCGATTGCTGCAATCCCTGGGATTTAACCTGCTCCTGTCCCGATCCGTAATTTTCATCGATGCAGCAATTACAACTATACTGATCGGCCTTCTGCGGCTGTTCTTTTTCCAGAAACAATCTGCCACTCAAACTCCCCCATCACCCTGGCGGCTTTTTTTCAACTGGGTAAAGAATGACCTGGGCAGGATCATCACGGATGGGTTGATTTTCGCAGCTCCAGTGGTAATCCTCATCGGTACATACATGGGGATCAATAAGGTTATCTTCGGCATTTATACACCCGTCAGTGGACAGATTAAGGCATGGTGGGGTGTTCTCTCCAATACGGTATATGCCACCACCACTACCCTGGTAGATCTGCTGGGTATGAGTCCCTCCAGCGGAAACGGTCCATGGTCGCTGCTGACATCTCTGATCGCAAAAACGTCCATCGGGATTACCAAAATATTTGAACCTGGTGCCAACGAACTGCCTACCCGCCTTTTCCTGACACTCAACCTGCTGGTGTTTATCCTGTTGGTGTTTCTACTGTCACGGAAAGACGGCCTGCTGGCGCGTAAATCCTTCTCATTGCTCGTTCCTGCATTGATCATAGGTTGCTTTTTACACATCACCAATTACACCGCCCGCAGTTATGCCCATACCCGCTTCTGGTATTGGATCATCGAAAGCTTTGTACTTGTTATATTGGGAGCCATATTCAGTTCGTACTTCTTTGAAAAAATTAAGAAGTGGACAAAAACTGAAGTCCCTAATCGGATTCTTCTGATGCTTGGTATCTTACTGGTCTTATTCCTTCATACCAGGTTCATTCTAAATTTATCCCCACAGGTTGTCGCACCAGAAAACGAAGCCAATTATTTGCAGACGGCACGAGAACTTGAAAAATATACTGATGAAGGATCATTGATCGGAATGACCGGCGGCGGAACGACGGCTTATTTCATTGAAAATCGCACAATCGTTAATTTGGATGGACTGATCAATAGCGCTGAATATTTTCAGGCTCTGAAAACGGGAACTGCCGGTGATTTTTTGGATAGGCTTCCGCTGGATTATGTCTATGGAAAACCCTATATCCTTTTTGATACCGAGCCTTACGGTCAAATATTCACTACCCGCCTTAAAGAGATCGGCTACATCCACGGGGGAGACGCTTTTACGCTTTTCCGGTACATTTCGTCGCGTTAATTTTACGATTAGATATTCCTGGAAAGAGACGGTTATAATTAGGCCAGAAAATCGATTTTTCAGAGGTATATGATGCCTGTTGTCTTACTAACCGCTCCCTATATGATCCCCTTTTTGGATCGTTTCAAACCTGTTCTCACCCATTTCGGAGTGGAAACGATCTGCCCGGTGGTAAACGAACGATTGGAAGAAATTGACCTGCTGAAGTATGCCGGTCAATTCGATGGAACAATCTGCGGGGACGATCGCTACACACGCAAGGTACTGCAAACGTGCAGCCCCAGGTTGAAAGTTATCTCGAAATGGGGCACAGGTACCGATTCTATCGATCATGCCGCTTGTGCTGATCTCGGTATTCAAATTAAGAACACTCCCAACGCGTTTACCCTGCCTGTCTCCGATAGCGTGATGGGGTATATCCTGGCTTTTGCACGCCGCCAGCCCTGGATGGACAGGGCAATTAAAGCCGGCGAGTGGAAGAAGATTCCCGGCAGATCCCTATCAGAATCCACCCTGGGCGTGATTGGTGTGGGAAACATCGGTAAAGCAGTTCTGCGGCGGGCACGAGCCTTTGGCATGACCCTGCTGGGCAACGATATCGTCCCCATCGCCAGGGATTTTCTGCTCGAAAACAATGTAAAAAGCGTTTCACTTGACGAGCTCATCAGCCAGGCTGATTTTGTGAGTGTCAATTGCGATCTAAATCCCACATCGATTCATCTGATCAATCAAAAGGTGCTTGACCGGATGAAACCTGACGCCGTATTGATCAACACGGCGAGAGGACCAATCGTGGATGAAAAGGCACTGGTGAACGCCCTGTTGGAGAAAAAGATAGCCGGGGCAGCCATGGATGTTTTCGAGAACGAACCGCTCCCATCCACCTCACCGCTATTAACAATGGATAATGTGATGCTGGCTCCGCACAATTCCAACTCGAGCCCTGCAGCATGGGAGAACGTCCACTGGAATACGATCCGCAACCTGCTGGTCGGTTTACAAATCGATCCTTCAGACCTGGAAAAATTTCGCAACCAATGAGGAGTGATCAGAACATGGAAGAAAACAAACGAACCGTATTGGTCACTGGAAGCGCCGGAGGAATCGGCAGGGCATGTGTCGCCCTGTTTGCCAGCATGGGCTGGAGAGTGATCGGCGTCGATAAAAGTGATTTTGGCCAGGGTTTTCCCGAAGACGGACTTTTCATTTCAGCCGACATCTCCAGAGCTGAAGAATTCCCCGTGATTCTTGAAAAAGTAAAATCAGTCACCGGGGTTCTCAATGCCCTGGTCAATAATGCTGCAGTTCAGGTTTCAAAACCTTTGATTGAAACCAGCGTTGAAGAGTGGGATCAGGTGATCGCCACCAATCTGCGGCCGGCATTTTTGAACGCGCGTTACTTTCAGCCGCTGCTCGCAAAAGCCGGCAATGCCGCGATCGTGAACATGTCATCAGTGCATGCGGTTCAAACATCAGCGAACATTGCTGCATATGCCGCCAGCAAGGGCGGCATATTGGCGCTGACCCGCGCCATTGCCATTGAATTTGCTCCTTTCAACATTCGCGTAAATGCCGTATTGCCCGGTGCGGTAGATACCCCCATGCTGCGCAGCGGTCTGAATCGCGGGCATTTGAACGGTCCGACCGAACAGGAACGCCTGGATAACCTGGCGCGCAAAACAGTTAACGGCCGCATTGGCCAGCCGGAAGAAATCGCACATGCTGTCTATTTCCTGGCAGACGGGGAACAATCTTCCTTCATGACCGGTCAGGCATTGATCGTCGATGGCGGGGCTACGGCCAGATTAAGCACGGAGTAAGCGTAATGCGTGACACCATTAAAAGGACACTACCGTCACCGGTAGTCAATGCACTGAAAACAACACTGGATTACAGTAAGATTGCCCGTGAATGGCCGTCTGCCCGCTTGCACCCCTGGCGCGTTGAGTCGATCCGCAAACTAGAGAAGCTGCGCGATTCACACGCCGGAGAACGCTGCGTGATCATTGGCAACGGCCCAAGCCTGAAAAATACCGACCTGCAGAAATTACGCAACGTGTTCACCTTTGGCATGAACCGGTTTTACATGGCGTTCCCTGATCTTGGATTCACCACTTCCACCCTGGTGACGGTGAACAGCCTGGTGATCGAACAATGCGCAGCTGATCTTCGTGCACTGCCGATCCCGACTTTCATCTCCTGGCGCGGACGGAAGTATATCCAACCTGCACCCAATCTACATTATCTGTACACTTCTTATATCCTGCCCGGGTTCAATGGCAACGCCACCGGCAGGCTTTGGGAAAGTTCCACTGTCACCTTTGTAGCCATGCAGCTGGCATATTTCATGGGATTCAAACAGGTCATCCTGATCGGCGTGGATCACAATTTCGCAACCAAGGGCACCGCCAACACGACGGTTGTTTCAAATGGAGACGATCCCAACCATTTTCACCCCGGGTATTTTGGCAAGGGTTTCCGCTGGCAGTTGCCCGATCTTGAAACATCAGAGATTGGATACGCCATGGCCAAGGAAGCATTTGAAAAGGACGGCCGCGAGATTCTGGACGCCACCGTCGACGGTAAACTGCAAATCTTCCCCAAGGTCAATTTCGATTCGATCCTATCATGACTTCCACTCCACTGGTTTCCATCATCACGCCTTCTTATAATCAGGCTAAATTCCTCGAGAAAACAATCCTCTCGGTTCTTGGGCAGGATTACCCCAATCTCGAATACTTGATTGCAGACGGAGGCTCGAATGACGGCAGCGTGGAAATCATCCGCAAGTATGAAAACCGACTGGCATGGTGGGTGTCTGAGAAAGACCGCGGACAGGCTGACGCGATTAACAAGGGATTCAGCCATGCAAAAGGAGAGATCATAGCCTGGGTAAACTCGGACGATGATTATCTTCCAGGTACTATTTCACAGGCCGTCCAGGCGCTGCAGGACCATCCTGAAGCTGGCCTCGTTTTTGGCAATGTGCAGGTCGTAGATCAGGATGAAACAATCCTCAACACCCTCTCTTATGCAGACTGGCAGCTGCCAGACCTGATGACGTTTCATATCATCGGTCAACCGGCTGTATTTATGCGGCGCGACATACTGGAAAAAGCCGGGTACCTTGATTTAAATTACCATTTCCTGCTCGATCATCAGCTCTGGCTGCGCATGGGGCTCACTGCCGGATACTGCTACGTCCCTGCCCTCTGGGCAAGAGCACATTATCATGAAGGCTGCAAGAACCTGGCACAGGCTGCCGAATTCGGCAAGGAAGCTCGCCGGATCGTAGAATGGATGAAATCAGAGCCCTCGTTTGAACCTTACCTCCGGACGTACCAGCGTAAAGTGGACGCAGGTGCAGAGCGCCTGAATGCCTTTTACCTGTTGGATGCCAAGGAATACAATGCGTCTTTCAAGGCATATTGGCGCAGTTTCTTGCTTAATCCTGCCACGGTCATGCCCGAATGGTATCGCATGGTCTTTGCCCTATTTGCACCGTTGGGGTTGGAAAAATTGAAAGAATCCTACCTGCAGAACCGTAAAAAGAAATGGAAATTAAAATAATTCACAGAGGTATATGATGTCTGTCCAGCAGAAGTCTGACACAGTTATGTTCATGAAATCCACGAAAGCGGTCGTCATCGCCATCCTGGTCATATTGCTCCTGGGTGGGTTTGCCGTCAGGCTGATCGACGTCACCGATTTACCGCTGGACTCAGCCGTGACTCGCGGTCTGCACTCATTCCTCATGGCGCGCGAGTATTACTACGAGATGGATACCCCTGAAACAAATGCCATCCCGCAGGATTTGCGCGAGTTTGGCATCCAGGCCGGAAAAAGGGAACCATCCATTGAACCCCCGATCCTGGAATACCTGGTTGCATATACCTACCGCATCATTGGCGGCGAAAACATGCTCGTTCCCAGGTTGTATTCCATCTTTTTCTGGGTTGCTGGCGGACTCGGATTATTCCTGCTGGCGCGTAAACTCATGCCGCTGATGGGGGCGTACGCTGTGCTTGCGTATTACCTTTTTGATCAACAGGCGGCCATCTTCAGTCGCAATTTCCAACCTGATCCGTTGATGGTCATGCTGATCATCTGGGCGCTATTCTTTCAATATCTGTGGTGGGAAAAGGACACCACACGCAACGCCATTTTCGCCGGGTTATTCACAGGCCTGGCAATCCTGGTCAAAGCTCCTGCGGCATTCTTTGTCGGTCTCCCAATAGCCGGGTTGGTTTTACAAAAGGGATTCATTAAATCTCTCAAAAACGGCCGCGTCTATCTCATCGCTGCCCTTGCACTGCTGCCGGCCGTGATTTTCTATACCCTCAGCGCCACTGTTGGCGGCAATTCCGGTTCCATTTTTGGTGCGCGGTGGTTCCCCAACCTTTTCATCAGTCCAAGGTGGTATTTAGACTGGCTGAAGCTGGCAACATACATGACCCAGGTATTTCCATTCGTCCTTGGATTGCTGGGATTCTTCTTCATGCGCAAAAAAGGTGACAAGGTCTTTTACTTCTGCATGTGGCTGGGATATCTGCTTTATGGATATATGTTCGCCTATCATATCTATACGCATAGCTACTATCACTTGCCCCTCATCCCCATCGTTGCATTGGGATTCGGGGCCGTTATCGCTGTTCTCTATGAGAAACTTGAGGAGTCTCCAAGGACCTGGCTGTCACGCGCTGCTGTGCTCCTGATCGTTTTGCTTTCACTGGCTCTCGCCGTGCAGCGCATCCGCGGCGTGCTGGTGGCAGATAATTACCGCCATGAGGCTCAATACTGGGCAGATCTTGGCGACAAGCTGGGCCACAACTCTTCGGTGATCGCCCTTACCCACGATTATGGCTATCGATTGAGCTATTGGGGATTTATCAATGCTCAAATCTGGCCTACGGAAGGCGATCAGACTGTCAAAGAACTTCAGGGGTCCACTGATCCAGCCTTTGAACAGTATTTCGACCTGAAGACGGAGGGAATGCAGTATTTCCTGGTAACGCTGCAGAACGAATTTGAAAATCAACCCGAACTTCACGATTTCCTGTTCGCGAACTTCCCGTACGAGGAAGGTGACGGGTATTATATTTTTGATCTACTGAATCCCTTGAATGAAGGATAATCCGGTGCCATCCCGTCCGTTAGTTTCCATTATTACACCCTCTTTCAATCAAGGACCATTCCTTGAAGCAACCATTCTTTCGGTGCTCGAACAGGATTACGAGAACATCGAGTATATCGTTATCGACGGTGGTTCAAGCGACAACAGCATTGAAATAATTCAAAAATATTCAGACCGCATTGCCTACTGGGTTTCAGAGAAAGACCGCGGGCAAACTGAAGCGATCAACAAAGGCTTCGCCCGGGCTCACGGAAGCATCCTTGCATGGCTGAATTCGGATGATACGTACAACCCCGGTGCTGTTAGCGAAGCTGTTGAGTTTCTCACCACTCATCCGGATATCGGATTGGCATACGGTGATCTAAACTTCATCGACGAACAAGACCGAATCGTGGGCAAGTTTGCCGCCGCCCAGACTGACTTGCGCAAGCTGCGCCGGGGATATGTGCATATCCCCCAGCCGGCTGCCTTTTTTAGAGCTGCAGACTGGCAAAAGGTCGGTCCCCTGGACCCGTCGTTCTTTTTCGCCATGGATTATGATTTGTGGGTCAGGCTTGCCCGTATCACCCGGTTAAAGTACATCCCCGGTCAAGCCTGGGCGAACTTTCGCCTGCATTCAAGCGGGAAGACCGTCACGGCAGACGACCGCTGCTGGCCGGAAATGCTGCGCGTGCACTACCGCGATGGCGGAAGCTGGTTATCAGCAATTGTGGCCAAGTATTACATCCGCAAACTCGTCTCACCCCTGATCAACCGAAAGCGCAGACGCATGTTTGAGAGTTAAATCAAAAACGCTGGCACAATTTTTTCGCCAGCGTTTCTTTTTTTAAAACATACCTAGATCACTTTAAGTTTTTCACCAACTTTTTTAAACGCTGCCAATCCCTGGTCCAGGTCATCACGCGAATGCGCAGCGGAAATCATGACGCGGATGCGGGCTTTTCCCTGCGGTACAGTCGGGAATCCGAGCGACATGGCAAAGACACCTTCTTCGAAGAGTTCGCGGCTGAATTGCTGGGCAAGGGGAGCCTCGCCAAGCATGACCGGTGTAATCGGAGTAACGCTTTGCCCGGTATTAAAGCCCATATCGCGCATCTGGGCTTTGAAGTACTTGGCATTCTCCCACAACCTGTCGACCAATTCGGTGGAGCTTTCCAGCAAATCAACCGCAGCGATGCAGGCTGCCACATCAGCCGGCGGTGTGGCTGAGGAAAACAGGAACGGACGCGCACGCTGGCGCAGCCATTCGATGATCTTGGAATTGCCAGCCACCAGGCCGCCCACCACTCCAAACGCCTTGGAAAGCGTTCCAACTTCCACATCCACCTTACCGTGCAGTCCAAAATGGTCCACAATTCCGCGTCCGCCGCGTCCGACCACACCTTCGCCGTGCGCATCATCCACCATGAGCATCACGTCGTTGCGGTTGGTCACCTCGTAGATCTGATCCAGGGGTGCCAGGTCGCCGTCCATGCTGAACACGCCATCGGTAATGACCAGACCCCGGCGGTAAGTTCCAGCGTTCTTCTGGATCACCCTCTCGAGGTCAGCCGCGTCTGCGTGGGCAAATCTTTCAATGCGCCCGCCTGAAAGCCGGCAGCCGTCGATAATACTGGCATGGTTTAGTTCATCTGAGAAAATGACATCGTCCTTGCCCACCAGGGCAGGGATGGTGGCAACGTTGGCATTAAAGCCGGATTGAAAAGTGATGGCTGCCTCAACTCCTTTGAATTGTGCCAGGCGTTTTTCAAGTTCAAGGTGCAGATCCATCGTACCGGCTATGGAACGTACTGCGCCGGGACCCACCCCGTACTTGAGCAGTGTCTCTCTGGCTGCTTCCACGAGTTGCGGATGGTTTGCCAAACCCAGGTAATTATTGGAGCAAAAATTCAACACCTTCTTGCCGTCCACGATGAGCCAGGCTCCTTGCGCAGACCCCAGTGTACGGATACGGTTATACAAACCGGATGCCTTAAGAGAATCGAGCTCTTCCTGGACCCAATCTAACCTTTTACCCATGATCACCTCTGAATATTTGATTATGGAAATTCAATCACCAGTGTGATTATAATCCCGGTTCAACCTGTGCCAAAATCCCCATCTCGGCCAGCATTCGCTGTGCTGCCTCCCCGGCATCCCGGTGCAGGAGGACAGTGCGCGGGTTGAGCACTTCAGCAACAAGCCGGGATGCCCTGGGTTCCCCGGTGAATATCGCGCATGCCTCTTCTGAGGTAAATTTCAGCAGTAGTCCTGTAATGAATTTGGCCTCCAGACCATACTCCTGCCAGCGTTGCGCCAGCCGTTTCACTGCTGCAGGCAATGGTTTGGGAGAGTGTTTTTCCAATAGTTGAACCAGTTGACCGATTTGCAGCCCCTGTGCGGAGGCTGCTTCAAGAGAAGCAGGAGTCAGCTTGTAGAAGCTTTCTGCAGCCGTGACAGTGGACAGCTCGCAGAATCTTCCCACCTGGTAACGCAATTCCCGCGAGGTGCCGTTCGGCATCACAATTCCCGTGCTGCCTTTGAATTCCAAAAGACCTGGTTCTGCTGCAGGCAAATCAACTGTTTTGTCCTGCATAAAGGCATGAGAGTTCTCAGTCATTTGAAAAGCGGTGAAAGCACCTGCAGCTTCTCCGCTTGCCAGGTTCACCATCCCCAGCCAATGCAGCGGCCCGGTCAGGAGAAAGTACAGGAGTTTACCATCCACTTCATCCCAGTGTTCAAATCCGCGCAGATAGTTTTCTGTTCCATCCTGCCGGATGAACCAGGAATCATAATCGCCTGCCGGCCGCTGGAAATCAGGTGTATGTTCTTTGATCATAGAGGTCAAAGAGGAAATGCTCCACCACGTTCGCTGCCCAAGCCCTGCCAGAATATCCACAAGCAGCCGTCGCGGTAACAATGGATCATTTACCCATGAGCCTTCACAAACCAAACCAGGCAGCATGCGCAGCTCATTGATCTCTTTAGCATTCATCCATATCTGATAGAGCTTCAAGAGAATCGCAGCCCGATCCTGTCGGAAGTATGTTTTGAGTTCCTCGGGGAGCGGATGGCCATCCCGGTCGATTAAACCGGAAGCGAAAAGCAGCATTTGTAGAAACGGCTGCGGGATCCGCCAGGCTAAAAAGATTCCATCCGGAAGCCTGCGCGACATGCGCATTGCCGCCAGCAGATCAGTGAGGTGATCTAACAGAGAGGTTCCGGCCAGCGCGGTAAACCTGGGTTTCTGATTGACTGCCGGACGGATGGAAGGCATACCATTTTCATTTTTGGCTGGGGCGATCAGATTGAAGAGTTCATCCGGGATGTAGACCATCTCTACGAGATCCGCTGAAACTTTCAAAAAAGCCTTCCCGATCAATCCGGAATACCATAAAGACTCCGATACCGAAATCGGATTTTCATCCGGCTTTTCACGTTCGCGGCTTGCCGGCCCAAGATCACGAATCTCGCCGTATTTACGGCTGAAAACAGCCCACGGAATCTTTCCACCTTTCGATACCAAATCCTGCCAGGCATCCTGTATCGGTGGAGAAAGCTGCTGGAGAGTAGAATGAAGATGATCCAGGTCTTTCATGTGGATGAAAAGATCATCGCTGGCGCTCGAAGCATCACGCTGACTGACCTCCACCCTCCAAAACCGCGCAGTACGGTTCAAGAAATCCAGATCATGGTTGGCTAATGTGGCTCGAATACCTGGCATGGATCACTCGCATGAATCAAAGTAAATAAGATTATACTAAACATGAACAACCTCACACCAGATACCCAAGGCCGGATTTAATTGACGCAGTTTTAGCTTGTACAGTATAATTTCTTGAAGCTGGATTCACATTTCACAGGTTAGTCGATGACCCTCAAGGGCAATCTTAAAGAGTTTTCCTTCATTCAATTACTGAACCTGATCAACCTCGCGAAGAAATCAGGTGCTCTTTATATTGAGCGTCCTGATGAAACCTCCAGGCTCATCTTCAGAGAAGGGAAATTAGCCTTTGCAGAAGTAGGAAGCGAACAGATTCCGTTACTTACCATCCTTTACGATGCCGGACTTATTTCATCAGCACAAAGAGAAATCTTGAGCGCACGCACAGGCGCAATGAATGAGAAAGCCGCCGGTGTATTCCTGATCAGCGCAAACTATGTTGATCAGGCGCAGGTTTCAACCCTGTTGATCACCAGGTTTGAGGAAGTCGTGCGGAAGATTTTTTCATGGGAAGATGGATTCTTCCGTTTTGAAGCTGGAGAAATGACACCGGATGGGCGCATCCCGGTACATATGGATCTCGAAAACCTGATCGTCGAAGGCGCGCGCAGGCTCCAGGAAATCGAGGAGTTGAAATCAGAAATTCCAAGCCTGAACATGGCGCTGAAATTCACCGACCGCCCCGACACGGAAATGCGCAACTTCAATCTCAGTGTCGAAGAATGGCGCGTGATCAATTATATAGACCCCAAGAACACCATTCAACAAATCGCGGCAGCGGTAAATATGGATGAGGTCGAAATCCGGCGCGTGGTATATACACTGCTGCAGGCCGGTTTGATCGAAATTGTGAGACCTGGCGGAATGCCGCTCAGGCTGCCTGAAAAGATGTTCCCAACTCAAAATCCCGATGAGCAGAAATCCCTGGTGAATCGCTTGATCCACCGCATCCGCTCCATCTGAAACAAAAAGGACGCTGAATCATGCAAACACAGACCGTCAAAATTGTCGTTACAGGGCCGTTTAACTCAGGGAAAACCGAGTTTATACGGTCTGTGAGTGAAATCGACGTCGTCTCAACCGAGAAGAAAATTACTGCCGAAGCGGAAAAAATCAAAGAATCTACTACTGTTGCCATGGATTTCGGCCGCATCACGGTGGATGATGACCTTGTGCTCTTCCTGTTTGGCACACCCGGTCAAAAACGCTTCGACTTCATGTGGGAAATCTTATCGGAAGGAATGCTCGGTTTTATTGTTATGGTCGACAGCACCCGTCCGGAGACTTTTAAAGAAGCGCGGAGTATTCTCGAGACCTTCCGTGCCTACGCTCCGACCCCCTACCTGGTTGCCGCCAACAAACAGGATTCTATCGACGCCTGGGATGTTGAAGATATGCGCGTTGCGTTACGACTCGATCCATCCATCAAAATATTGCCCTGTGTTGCTAAAAAGAAAAGTGCAGTGAAAACCGTATTGCTCGAGTTGTTATACGGTATTCTGGAAGAGATGGATGCTGCCCAATCCGGACGAGTAGAGGGTGCCTGATCATGCCCGAACGAACCGCTGAAAAGCCTTCCACATTCAACCCGTTTTTTGAGGGACTGGTGGAAATCCTGGGCAAAAAAGAAGCCGAAGCTTTTATTTCTTCAAAGCAAGACTGGGGAAACAATCCCCAGACACGCGGCATTTTGATAAAAGTTGGCCGGGCTGGATTTAATTATTGGTTGCGGCAAAACCTGGATGCCCTGGGATGGAACGATCCGCTATACCGGCTGCAACCGGTGAAAAAGAAAATCTCTTCAGGATTGAATGATATTTGCATTAACCTCGGAAGCACTTCGAAACAACCTATGATGCTTGATGAAACTCGCGAGATCTGGCAAATCAATCTTGGCAACTCACCGGATGCTCTTCCTTGCAGCTACATCTGGGGATTTTTTCAGGAATTCACCCGCTGGGCTGGGAACGGCAGGTTCTACGAAGTACGAGAAAAAATATGCCGTCTCACCGGATCCGATCAGTGTGAACTCGTTATTAAGAAAGAACCCCAGGATTAATCTCACTTTTAATTCCCCAATTATTGAAAGATTAACACAATGACTGAAGAAACTTTTATTTGTGTAGACGTGGAAACCGCCGGTCCAAACCCCGGCCAGTATTCGATCCTCTCGATTGGGGCCTGCCCGGTTTTTGATACCGGAACAACGTTTTACGTAGAACTCAAACCTGACCGTGACGACTTTCAACCGGATGCCCTGGCCATCAGCGGGTTGGATATGAGTGAATTGAAGAAAAATGGAGTGGAACCTGCCAAAGCCTTGCAGGATTTTTCAGCCTGGCTTAAAAAAGTGGTACCTGAAGAGTCGCGTGCAGTATTCGTAGCGTTAAATGCACCTTTTGACTGGATGTTCGTCAACGATTACTTCCACCGCTACCTGGGCTACAATCCGTTTGGGCACAGTGCCCTGGATATCAAGGCTTACTTCATGGGTCAGACCGGGGTGGACTGGTCTGAAACATCCATGAAACACCTCTCCAGCCATTTCGTTGAAGAAAGACACCTCACCCATAATGCACTGCGCGATGCCCAGGACCAGGCTGAAATCTTCCAGATGATCCTTAAGCAGAATCCCAGGTTTAGCCAGCAGGAATAAGCACAACAAAACCAGACTGGTTTTTGCTATACTGATTTCTAGATTGTGTTTTTGACCCTATACTGCAGGGAGGCAAACGTGGCACAAAAGAAAGATAATGAGCAGACAGATCTGGAACGGATCATGGAATCCGCCCGACGGTTGGGCGTGGAGGTGGAAGAGAACGACGCACTTCAATGGCTGGCCAGCATGGCGGCACATAAAGGAAGCGAGCAGATCACAATGGACACCCGCAGCGGGGTGTTCGGCCATAACATCACCATGCTCGATTTCAGCGACAAAGAACTTGAATATTTCCGCCGCGTGGGCAAGATCGTAGAGTTCGAAGACATCCCCGGTAAGGTGGAAACTGCACTGGCACTTTCTGGTTCGTCCGCTCAATCCAAAATCCAGACGTACCCTGGCGATTGTGACTACTTTGAACGCATCAACATCATCGCCCCCACACGCGCCGAAGCCTGCAGCATCCTGGCAGAGATCATGCGCCAGAAAGCCCTCGATGCGCTCCAGGGGCCAACCTATCAGTTGATCGAGATTAAATTCGGATCGCATCCAAGAGACATTGTCATCGGCAATCGCGAATACAAAGCCGGTTCACCAATCGCCTGGAAACCTGAGCAGATCAAAGCCGGGAAGATCGACGGATTTGCCAAAGACGGCACCCAGATCAGTGTCGGTTGGAATGAGGTCAAGGACGATCCCGGTTGGTGCAAGCTGGATTGGGTGGTTGCTGACCCAATCAGGCGGCAATTGGCCAACGCGAGTAATATGCTGGATGTGACATGGGAAGCACCAGACGGAGAGATCACTCCGTTGGATGGCTATCTCGATCCATATTTCCAGGAAGTCTACCTTGAAGCTGCTTCAGTACCTATCTTCTCAAAGTTGGCACAGCATGTTTCATCCAACGCATTGGATGAATATGTTGCAGCGCTGGAAAGAGAAGTCTACAAATACCTGACCAAGGATTTGAATTACGGCAAGGTGGCAAAACGCATGTACAATATTTTCCGCCTTACCGGCAGATATGAAGAAGCCGCCTTTTTACGCGAACTTTTCGACGAACCTTCCACCATCCTATACCAGATCTGGTCGCTGATCCGCACCATAGATGATGCGTACGTTCCAGGCTCATCTATCACGCACGAACAGATGGTTGCTTCCGCTGACAACCTCATCATCGAGGTGATACGCGTCCTTGAAGGCGATGAGGAAACAGAAATCGTCAAGCATCTGTTGAAGCTGCGCGATGCTCTATCGCAACCGGAAGCACATGAAATGCTCACCACCGAAGCTGAAGCTGCACGTGATATGGTGATCAACATCGTCAACAATTTCTTCTATGATAAACTGGCTGCAATGCCCACCATTAAAGCCTACATGGATGATATGCAGACTGGGAGTCACTAGATTCAGAACTCCGTGGTCGAGGACATAGTATGATGGATAAGGTGAGCAATCAAAACCGGAGCTACCCAGAAGGCCTCGCAGTTGAATTCTATTTCGACCCGGAAACCGAGGCTAAGGTATTTGCCTTTCGCGACACTCTTTACAGGCAGGGAATAAGCCGCATACAGGGTTTGTTGAATGATAAACCGCATATCAGCCTGGGAGTCTTCCCTAAAAACGCGTCAGAGAAATTGATCGACCTGACAGGTGAGTTTTCGAGGTCCGTGAAGAGCTTCCAATTCGAGTTAAGTGCGTTGGGCATTTTTCCAACGCCTGAGAATGTATTCTTCCTCATCCCCGTCCCAAGCCGCACGATGCTTTCCATCCACGGCAGATTTCACCGCCTGTTAAAGAAAGAGGGATTGCCCGTCTCAGAGTACTACCTGCCGGGAAAATGGGTGCCTCATTGCACCCTGGAATTTAATCTACCGGAGGAGGATCTCTGCCGGGCGCTGTTGCTCAGCAAAGCGCAATTCAAACCAATTACAGGTACAATCATACAAATTGGTGTCGTGGCGTTCAGACCCATCGAATACCTGGCACACTTTGATTTATAGGATGAATATTACCAATGACAGAATCACCTTTCACACCATCGGATGAGCAGATTAATGATGCGCTCAACCGCTCCAGGAATCGTGCCGAAGAATACCTTCACGACCCTGATAAATCGAAACAATTACTGGAGGAAGCGGTAAAGAAGGCCAACCAGCATAAGGATGCGCGCATCCCGCAGACTGATTTTTGGTCGCACCTAAAAGCATTCTTCAGGCTGCTGAAAGCATATACCAATCGTCAATATACTGTCATCCCCTGGGGATCGATCGTCATGATCACGGCAGCCATCATCTACTTTGTTACACCCGTCGATTTGATCCTGGATTGGATTCCGCTGCTGGGTTTCATCGATGATGCTGCCGTAGTGGTTTTTGTCATCCGTCAAATCCGCTCGGACCTGGATAAATTCCTCACGTGGGAAGCCAACCAGGACCCATCAAAGCAAATCATCGATATGTAATCGGAGGAAATTTCCAAGGCTTTTCAATCTTCTTTCAATGATAGTGTTACTAGAATTATCTGGAGGAGATTATGAAAAAAAGAATACTGGCAATCCTGGTCATCGTTACAGCATCGATTTTGTTGTTGACAGCATGCGGTGCGGTCAACGAAATTAAGGCTGTCGGTGATACGGGGAAAGCGTTCATGTCTGCGCTCGAAACGGGCGACAACGCTGCTTCGTGGGTTTTGCTGGCTCCCGGCATCCAGGACGAGGTTGGCAGTGAAACGGCCTGGGCAGAATGGACCAGCATCCGCAATTTCTCAAAATGGTCTTTCTACAATACCGAAGTCAGCGGAGACACTGCCCAGATGGACGGCACGGCTGAACTGGATAATTATGAATACGCCGTCACGTTGATATTTGAAAAGACCGACGAAATCTGGCTCATTACCGGAATTAATTTCGAATAGCAAGATTTATTTTGACCAGCAACGTGGAGGAAAACATGGAGAAATGCATCCTCCATCCTATTCACATATAATTGTCCAATGAAACCAAAAATAAAATTCTCTCAAGCTTTGCGCGGTTTACTTTACTTCTTCGGGATCCCCGCTATCCTGCTGCTGACCAGCGGGGACATCAGATGGTGGCAGGCGTGGGTATATATTGGCATTTCATATGCAGCAGTAATTGTCAGCCGGGTTATAGTGGCCAGGAAAAATCCAGAGCTGATCGCAGAAAGAGCAGGTTATACGGAGAAACAGGATGCCAAGCAGTGGGATAAGCTGCTGTCGCCGCTTTCTGCTTTATGGATCCCTCTCACGTATTTCATCACTGCCGGCCTGGATAGGCGCTGGCAGTGGTCTCCTCCGCTTCCGCTCTGGGTCACGTTGGCTGCCGTGGCTGTCGCATTGGCAGGATTTGCGTTCTCCACCTGGGCGATGGTAGTAAACAAGTTCTTTTCGGCATTGGTACGCATTCAAAAGGAACGCGGCCACCAGGTTGTGGAAAGCGGCCCTTACCGTGTGGTGCGCCACCCCGGTTACGCCGGTGGTTTACTTACTGCCCTGATGTTTCCCCTGATCACGAATTCCTTGTGGGCATTCATCCCGGTCGTCCTGTACTTGATTGCTTTGGTCTTGCGCACAGCGCTGGAAGATAAAACATTGGTTGCTGAACTACCAGGCTATCAGGAGTACACCCGGAAAACCCGCTACCGGCTGCTGCCAGGTATCTGGTGAAGCAAGTTGATCGACCTGCTAGTGCTTCTCATAACATCAACCCACATGAAAAACCTTGAAGAGGTGAGAGATGAATGAAGACAACATGTTATGTTCCTCCTGTGGCGCAGCAATAAAAGAAGGGGATCATTTTTGCTCTAAATGCGGTCTTGTTGTTTCCGTCACACCAGACACTGCCGTACCTCCTCCACTTCCAACACTCACGCCTCCCGGAATAGTCCCGGGGAACGTTGCTCCACCTCCAGTTCCCGGATCTTTGATTCCCCCGCTGCCTCCGGCAACAAACAGCAATCCGTCAATCCCCCAACCTCCAGCAGGTCAGGAAAGGGTGATCAGTGTGGTGAGTAAAATCACTCTCAAGACTGGTGTGTTCTCGTCTGAGCTTTATCACCTGGCGGTCACCGACCAACGCCTGATCTTTGCCAGACAAACCAAGGAAATGCAGGCAGCAGATGCCCAGCATGCCCGTGAACAGGCAAAACAACAGGGAAAGAATTTATTTGGAAAAATCGGGGCTCAAATCTCCGCTGGATCAGGTGAGAAATACCTGGGCATGGCCCCCGAGGTGATCATGAACGAGGACCCGCAAAACTTCGCCGTTCCCCTTGCAGAAGTAACAAAAATCAACACCTACCACGGTGACTTTGAAGACAACTCGCCGGATACGATGGAATTGATCACCATCACCGGAAAATGGAAATTTCAAATCAATAACTATTACAAAGTGCAGCAGCAATTGAAGGAAGTTCTGGGATCAAAGGTGCATTAAAGCAGGCTCTGTAAACGATAAACTGACAGATTCAACATGCATATGATACAGGATTGGGAACGTTCCACCAGGCAGTGCGACTATGCGCAACTTCGACCGCAGGTGAGACAGGCGATCGACTCTGCGGTTTCCGCGTTGGCTGAGCCGGTGGATTATGTTTTCTGCATCGAAACCGTCAGCACCAGGATCAGGCCCGGGGGAATTTTCAGCGGCAGGCGAAAATCGCTTTACCATGCAGTCATCCTGACCCCGGATTGGTTGATCCAGGCCATCGACCCGGATGATGGAAAGACGGAACCGTTGGTGATCTTCAATAATTATCAAAAAATGGTCATCAGGGAAGACACAGTGAACGAATGCAAAAGACACGGCATCAAGGAATACGGCATCGATATTGTGTCACAAACCAACCGGGATGTCAGCACCGGCAGCTATTTCATTGGTCTCGAGCACGGCCCTGCCGCAAGGCAATTCCTGATCACTTTAAAGTTGTTCATCCGTTCTGCAAACCTGCCGCCAAGAGCAGCAAGCGAATAAAACCAAAAAGTGAATTTCGCGCATTGATCGAATTAAATCTTCAGTATTCTCTTTGTTACCTTCACGTTTTTCGTCTCTACCTCACAATAAAAACAACCCCCGGCATCTCGTGAAAGGATACCGGGGGGTATTCGATTTTGGATATTAGTAGATATCAGCTTCTTCGAACTGGCTGTTATACAGGTTGGCGTAGAATCCGCCCTTCGCCAGCAGTTCCTCATGGCTGCCTTGCTCCACAATATCGCCGTTGTTCATGACGAGAATGCTGTCAGCATTGCGGATGGTGGAAAGCCGGTGAGCAATGATAAACGATGTGCGGTTGCGCATCAGGGTATCCATTGCCTTTTGGATCAACACCTCCGTACGAGTATCCACCGAGGAGGTGGCCTCGTCGAGGATCAGGATCTTGGGATCAGAGAGTACCGCCCGCGCAATGGTGAGCAGCTGCTTCTGGCCCTGTGAAATATTCGAGGTTTCTTCATCCAGAACCATGTTGTATCCTTCAGGCAAGGTGCGGATGAAGTGGTCAACGTTGGCCGTTTTGGCTGCCCGGATGACATCTTCGTCGGTGGCATTCAGGTTGCCGTAGCGGATGTTCTCCATGATGCTGGCATTGTAAAGCCAGGCATCCTGCAGCACCATGCCGAACTTGTCGCGCAGGTCTTCACGTGTAAAATCGCGAATATCATGTCCGTCCACCAGGATCGAACCGCTTTGAATGTCATAAAAGCGCATCAAAAGCTTAACCATTGTGGTCTTACCTGCACCGGTCGGGCCGACGATGGCAACCTTCTGCCCCGGTTTAATATCTGCAGAAAAGTCGTTAATAATGGTCTTTTCAGGAAGATAGCCAAAATGCACGTGCTTGAATTCCACATGTCCTTCCACGGCGGCAGAAAGCAGTGGGTTGGGAGTCTCGGGTTGTTCTTCTGACTCAGCGAGAAACTCGAAGACGCGCTCCGCGGCAGCTGCAGTCTGCTGCAGTGTGTTGGAAATATTGGCGATCTGCGTTATCGGTTGAGTGAAAGACCGAATATATTGGATGAACGCCTGGATATCGCCAACGGTAATCAACCCGCGGAATGCCAGCCATCCGCCAAGGATCGCCGATGCCACGTACCCAAGGTTGCCGATGAAGTTCATCACCGGCATCATCAGGCCTGAGAGGAACTGGGATTTCCATGCCGATCCGTAGAGCGTGTTGTTCAGCTTGTTGAACTCTTCCACACTTCTCTTTTCGCCATTGAAAGCCTTCATCACAATGTGACCGCTGAACATTTCTTCAACGTGCCCGTTAACGTGTCCCAGGTAATCCTGCTGCTGCTTGAAATACTTCTGTGATCGCTTCACGATGAATTGAATGAAGATAGTGGAAAGCGGCAGGATGATCAGTGTGATCAGGGTCATGATCCAACTGATGGAGAGCATCATCACCAGCACACCCAGCATCGTGATCACCGAGCTGACGATCTGAGTCATACTCTGGTTGAGCGTTTGACTCACCGTATCGATATCGTTGGTAACGCGGGAAAGCACTTCACCCTGGTTGGTGGTGTCAAAGTAGCGCAGCGGCAGCCGGTTGATCTTTTCGGATATTTCTTTGCGGAAGCCGTAGGTCAGTTTCATCGAGACATTATTGAGAATCCATCCCTGGACGAAACTGAATCCCGCTGACACGATATACAATCCGCCTACCAGCAGCAGGATGTTCCCAATGCCGACAAAATCAAATCCGCTTCCCGTACCAGAAATTTGGGCGACGACACCCTCATACAGCTTGGTGGTGGCTTTTCCCATAATCTTGGGACCGACGATGGTAAAAATGGTCGCAGCAACCGCAAAAACAATCACTACGACAAACGACCACTTGTAGGGGGCCAGATAGCGCAGAAGCTTGACCATCGTACCTTTAAAATCATGAGCTTTTTCACCGCCGCGCAACATTCCCGGAGGTCCGCCCATCGGACCGCCACCCGGACGTGCAGGCGGCTGCATTGGAGAGCCAGAACGGGGTTGAAATTGAGAGGATCCAGCGTGTACCATTAGAGCATCTCCTCTCTGGAAAGCTGTGAAGAAACCATTTCACGGTATGTTTCACAGGTATCCATTAGTTCGGTGTGCGTTCCCTTGCCAACAATTTGACCTTCATCGATGACGATAATCTGTTCTGCGTTTCGAATGGTCGAAACACGCTGGGTGACAATGATCATGGTGCTGTTTTCAGTCTCTTTCTTGAGCGCGCGCCGCAGGGCTGCATCGGTTTTGAAATCCAGCGCAGAAAGCGCGTCGTCGAAAATGTAAATGGGTGGTTTCTTTACCAGCGCACGGGCGATCGCCAGGCGTTGCTTCTGCCCGCCTGAGACGTTGGCGCCGCCCTGTGAAATTGGAGCGTTCATTCCTCCGTCCATGGCTGAAACAAAATCTGCAGCCTGGGCAATTTCCATCGCTTTTTGTAGTTCCTCGGCAGTGGAATTCTCATCTGCATACTTAAGGTTGCTCTCGACCGTGCCTGAAAAGAGCATGCCGCGCTGGGGAATGTACCCGATGCGGTCGCGCAGGTCGGACTGGGTCACCTCACGTACATCGCGGCCGTCGACCAGCACAGAACCTTCGGTAACGTCAAAAAAGCGCGGGATCAGGTTGACCACGGTGGACTTGCCGGAACCGGTGGAACCGATGATGGCGGTGGTCTCACCTGGACGGGCTGTAAAGTTGATGCCGCAGAGTACATTCTCTTCCGCGTTAGGGTACCGGAAGGAAACGTTGCGGAATTCAACCTGCCCGCGGACTTTATCATCAAATGACTTGGGATGTTCCGGGTCTTTGATGGCAGGCTCAACTTCCAATACCTCGCTGACCCGCCGCAGCGAAACAAAAGCGCGCGGCAGGATGATAAACATCAGTGAAATCATCAGGAAGGAGAAAACTACGTGCATGGCATACTGCAGGAAGGCCATCATGTCTCCCACCTGGATCACACTGTTGGCCACCTGGTGACCGCCGACCCAGATGATCAGCAGCTGCAAACCACTCATAATGAAGGTCATGATGGGGCTCACGGCTGTCATGATGCGGCCGATAAAGAGCATGTTATCCGTGAGATCTTTGTTTGCCTTATCGAAACGCTGCAGTTCAAATTTTTGGGTGTTGAAAGCACGGATGACCATCAACCCCGAAAGGTTTTCACGCGTTACCAGGTTCAGGCGGTCGATCAGCTTTTGAACGCGTCTGAACTTTGGCATTGAGATGGAGAACACGGTAACGATCACGGAGAGCAGCACAACCACACCCAACCCAATGATCCAGGTCATGGAAGGGCTCTTCTGTACTGCGCGGATGATCGCACCGATGCCCATCATGGGAGCAAAGAAGACCATGCGCAGCGACATCACGATCATTCCCTGAATCTGGGTGATGTCATTCGTGGACCGCGTGATCAGTGAGGCAGTTGAGAAACCTTCAAACTCGGTTTTGGAGAAACTTTCCACCTTGGTAAAGACATCACGCCGCATGTCGCGCGCCACACCAGCCGCGATGCGTGAAGAAAGCAGCGAGATGATGATCACACAGACAGCGATGAGCAAGGTGAAGAGCAGCATGATCCCGCCGATTCGCAGCACGTAGGAAGTTTGCAGGCTGGCCTCACTGCCGCCCACCGCAACGTATTCAGCGCGCACCGCTGAGGCGGCGGATTGGGTAATCATCGAGCTATCCATCGTTGAAAACTTCTGGTCGATGGCGCTCTTCATGGCTGTCAATTGTTCGGCGGGAAGGCTCTTGAGCAGGCTGAAAACGTCTTTGCCTGCCGGCAACTTCGAGAGGTCGAATCCGAATTGGCCAGCCATGCTGGCCGCTTTTTCAGGGTTGGCTGCCAGGTCATCGATGGTGGAAACGATCAGCAGCGCTTTTCCGATCACGGGATTCAGCGTCTCGATCTGCTCATCGGTGACATCGTTCAATACGTAAACAGGTTCCGATTCAAGCAGCGGGTAGCGTTTCGCCAACCGCGTAAAGTCAGGCGAGGCATCATCCACCAGGGTATACACAGCCATCACCGATTGGCTTTCTTCGGGGGTCATGAACATCGTCAGCTTTTCCATTTGCGATGTACGGATCGCCTGCGGAACAGCGTTTTCCACACCGCCCTGCTGGATGCCGACATTAACGATATCGGACATGTAATTTGGCAGCGTGAGTTCTGACATGGCCTGCACAAAAAGCAGCCCAATCACGACGATCACTGATATCAGATATGGTTTTAAGAATCTAAGCATGCGAAACATTCAGGTTATTTTCTCCTTTACGATTAAAGGTTGTCTTCATGAGGGATGTGAATCTGCTGTATCAGGCTGGTCTGCAATTTGCCCAGGAGCACGAGCATCTGATCTTGCTCTTCACTGGAAAGTGATGAAACGGCATGGTTCATGAATTGAAAACGCTGCGGCGCAGTGGCTTTCACAAGTTCCCGCCCGGCGGGGGTGACGCGGATCAGGCAGCCCCGCTTGTCGTCAGGATCAACTGACCGTTCCACCAGGCCCTGCTCCTCCAGGCCGCTGATCAGGGCAGAAATGGTGTTTTTCTTTACCTGCCGCAAATGGCTCAGGTGGGTGGGGTTGATGCCTGATGCGTTTCCTTTATCTTCCTCAGCCATCAAGCGCAGCAGAAGGTCTAGTCGCGGCCCGGAGGGCTCGCCGAATTCGGATGACTGGCGCACCGCAATGTCAAAAAAGCGGGTGAGCATGCGAATCATTCCGGCAATTTCAATCCCGCGAATATCGACCCCGCCCGACATTTCAATCAAGTGGGCAATCCACGAGGATTTTGGATCAAAATCCGGTCCCCCACACGGGTGATCACAATTCATAAAAGCCCTCCAACCCCAAAATTTAGTTCGATGGCGAACTATAATACACCCCTATAGAAACCACGTCAAGGAAATGTGCGCTTATCTCCACAAATGTCCATTATTCACCTGCCCAACGCGGATGATCATTACAACCATTTTTCCGGTATGATGAAAGGAAGCAAATATGGGATACGGAACCATATGGTTGATTTCACCGTCTAGGATGAAAACGATATTGTTACTGCGAGGTTTGAGCGTATGATACGAAGGTTAATCGTCCTGCTCCTCTTGTTCGCCGTCTTGCTGACGGCAGGCTGCAATACCACCCCGGATTTAACCTCAACATCCACCCCCACCTACCTCCCGCCAATCACCACCGAACCTTCTCCTCCAACGACCACCCCGCTGCCCAGCGCCACACCCATCCCGCCCACCCCCACCGTCTACCAGCCCATCGCGGGCAGGATTCTGTTCGACGACATGCGCCTGCGACGCGGACCGGGATTTCTGTTCGAGACCATCGAACTGTATCCAATCGATCAGACCATTGAACTGCTGGGGTGCGCACCAGGCGGCAACTGGTATTACGTGCGCACGCCAGACGGCCTCACCGGGTGGATGAAGAGAGAGGGCATCGACCTGGAGGGTAACAGGTACGACGCTCCGGAAGTCACCCCCGGTGACGCAGTGGTGGTACAGGGCCGCGTCTTCGCCCCCAACGGGTCCCCGGCTTCGGAGATCGGGGTCGGCGTTCAGCCTGAGGGAGACCCCAACCCCACCAGGCAGGACGTGGGCGTTACAGACGTGACCGGCCGTTTCTATATCTATTTGCCCCCGGGCACCAGCGGTAACTGGATTCTTTCCGCCA
>ENA-UOYA01000959-UOYA01000959.1-activated-sludge-metagenome-genome-assembly--contig:-NODE-959-length-33553-cov-8.011135_pt1 | contig 33553 bp, 29 predicted proteins | sample MGYA00238163_ERZ764804 | MGnify/ENA primary metagenome ERZ764804 (study PRJEB28919, sample SAMN05720223) | activated sludge metagenome | isolation source: Anaerobic digester | place: Hong Kong... | reverse complement strand
GCACCTGGTGGTTCTACAGCCTGGCCTTTCTGGTCTTTATCGGAATTGTTTATGGGTCAGTCCGTTACCGGCTTGACCAGGCCAAACGCAGCCAGCGGGAACTCGAACGGCTGGTCGCCCAGCGCACCGAAGAGCTTCGCCTGGCCAATGACAAGCTTCAGCTCCTGGCTTCCACCGATGAACTCACCGGACTGGCCAATTACCGCAAGTTCCGCGATTTCCTTGAATATGAATGGCGGCGGGCCCGCCGGACGAAAAGGCCGGTCTCACTTATTATCTGCGACCTTGATAATTTCAAATTCTTCAATGATACCTATGGCCACCAGGCTGGTGACGAATGCCTGAAAAAAGTAGCGCTGGAAATGATCCGTTGCTGCCAGAGGTCATCGGACTTAGCCTGTCGTTACGGCGGCGATGAATTTGCCGTCGTCCTGCCCGAGACAGATGCGGCCGGGACCTATGTCGTGGCGGAGAGAATAAGGGAAGCCATTGAGCGGCTTGACCTGTCCGACCTGGGCCTGAAAAAGACGAATGGAGGAAGCAACAGCAGTGGCGAGAACGGCAGCAATAAGAGCGGCGGCCACGGCGGCGCCGCCGGCGCCGGCGCCGGCCAGCCCTTCCTCACTGCCTGTCTTGGCCTGGCGACCCTGAATCCAGCCGAAGGCGGTGATACGAATGAGCTGGTGGCCCGGGCCGATGAAGCTCTCTACCGGGCTAAAACGTCCGGCAAAAACCGCAGCCTGCTGTAGCGCCCACCGATGTTATTGTCTCGTGTTATGTTTGTAACTATATCAATCTAAAAAGTTTTGAGAATGAGACTCTATCATCTTTCGGTATCTTCTTCACCACAGTTTTGGCTGAACAGCCAACAAAGACTTGACATAGCACGGCATTATATATGTAATATCTAAAAACAGTAAATGATGGCCACGAATATAAATGAGAGGTATTGTAGATAAGTTATTAATAGCCCGTCCTCTCTTAATTTTCATTTTTATTTATGTTGCCAGCTCCACCTTGGTTTTTTGCGATCACCTCTCGCGAAAAGAATTTATTATTAATATATGGACTGAAAATAACGGGCTTCCTCAAAACAACATACAGGCCATAGTCCAAGATCTCACCGGTTATCTCTGGATAGGCACCGAATCAGGTTTGGCTCGATTTGACGGAAACCACTTCCGAGTCTTTGACAGTGATAATACGCCTGAAATGACAAGTAATGACATAATATCTCTCTACTTAGATCCGAACGGATCTCTTCTTATCAGTACTTACAACGGAGGTATACTGAAATATAGGCAAGGTCAGTTTTCGTCTCTAAACCAGGAACTCGGATTGGATCCTAAGGTAACGGGCAAGCTTTTAAGAGATAGTAGCGGGGCACTATGGATAGGGACAAAGACTGGCTTATTTAGATTTTATGGGGGGCAGCTCTCCAGATTTATTGAAGCTGATGGACTGCCGAACAATATTATCACCTGCCTGGCAGAAGACCATAAAGGAATAATCTGGATAGGCACCTACGGCGGTGGAGTTAGCAGTTTTAAAGACAACGCTTTTATTAATTACTCAACCAAAGATGGATTGGCCAGCAACACAATTCGCTGTATGTATTTGGATAGAAATGAAACTCTTTGGATTGGCACATATGGAGGAGGATTAACTGGCTATAAAGACGGGAAATTCCTATCGTTTTCTAAAGAATCCGGCTCCTCAAATGAAATGATTAGGGCAATTATTGAAGACAATAGCGGGGCGATCTGGATAGGAACCAACGGTAATGGCCTGAAAAGATTTTCTGATGGAAAGTTCTTGGAGTTAGAATCAGCTCAAGAGCTGCCTTCAAAATTTATCTGGGTTTTGTATGAAGATACTGAGGGAAATCTCTGGGTTGGGACTAAGGGAGGTGGTTTAGTTCAGTTAAGACGAAGTAAGTTTATGACCTATACAACAGCCGATGGTTTACCCCACGATTTTATAAGATCGGTAATAGAAGATAGAGAAAGAAACCTCTGGGTTGGAACAAACGATGGGCTGGCAGAGATCACAGGAAAAAATGTGTCAACCTTCCGAAACCAAGATGGATTACCTAGCAATTTTATCCGTACTATTTATCAGGATAGAAACGGATTTATCTGGGTGGGAACTAATGGAGGATTGAGCAGAGGAAAGGATGGGAAATGGGAATCTTTTACCGAAAAAAACGGGTTGAGCAGCAACCTAATAAATGTGTTATGTGAAGATCGAAATGGAAATCTCCTGGTAGGCACATATGGAGGAGGCCTGGATTTAATCAGTGATAGAATGATTCGTCCCTATCCTCTGAACTCCAAACTGCCCAACAAGATAATTTTCGACCTTTATGAGACTTTAGATGGCAAATTATGGGTTGGTACACACAAAGGCTTAGCCTGCTTTTATCAGGGGACTTCAATTGATTTTCCTGGCAAGAAGTCTTTTGAGCAGGACACTGTGCTGGACATTTATGAAGACGGCGAGGGGACCTTGTGGATAGGGACATACGGCAATGGGATAAAGATGATAAAGGATGGACAAGTAGCGGCTTTCACCACCAAGCATGGGCTTTATAATGATTACATATACTGCATACTTGAGGATAGCAGATCGAACCTCTGGATTAGCTGCAGCCAGGGAATATTTTCCTTGCCAAAGGCGTCTTTAGAAAACCTCGCAAAAGGTAGCATCTCTGTTTTAGATACAATCAATTATGATATATCAGATGGCTTGCCGAGCAATGAATGTAACGGCATGGTTCAGCCATCAGCCTGGAAGACCCAGGATGATCATTTACTTTTCGCAACAGTAAAAGGTCTTGTTCATATAGATCCTTTGCATATATATAAAAATCCTTTTCTCCCCCCTGTTGTTATCGAGGGAATCATCATAGATGGAAGGCCGGTCAATGATATGAATAATATACTTCTCTCGCCAAAAGTCAGGAATCTAACTATAAGTTTCACGGCACTGAGTTTTGCTTCTCCAAAAAAGATCGGATTTGCATATAAATTAGAAGGACTAGACAAGGACTGGATACGATCTCCAGAACCTAAGTTAAGAACAGCAAGCTATTCAAATCTGCCACCGGGTCATTATACCTTTCTGGTTAAAGCTTCCAACAGCGACGGTGTCTGGAACGAACAGGGCGCTTCGATTGAGTTCAGATATAGAAGGCCTCCATACCAAAATCCGGTTTTTCTCGCCATATTCTTCCCTGGAATAGCGGCCACCGTCCTGGTATTGAAACGCTATTTATTGATAACTATCAGAAAGGGCAGAGCCGGAAGATATAAAAACTCGAAACTTTCGGAAGCAGAAGCACGGACGATAGCCAGCCGGCTGATTGAGCTTATGGAGGTGGACCGGATTTATCTTGACTCTGAATTAACCGTTGAAAAGTTGGCCGCCATTATGCATATACCGCGAAAACAACTTTCTCAAGTTTTAAACGAACAGTTCAAACAGAATTTTAATAGTTTTATAAATACCTACAGAATCATTGAAGCTCAGAAATTGATTCTCGATCCCCGATATCGCAAGAATAAACTCTTGGTTGTAGCTCTGGACGCGGGTTTTAACTCAAAATCGGTCTTTAATCAAGCTTTCAAGAAGCATGCTGGTTGTACCCCTTCCCAATTCTTGCGGATGGAATCGAAAAAGAAATCATAAAATTAACAATTAAATCCATTCTGGTGAGAAAAAAATTGTCTTTAGCCATATCTACTCAACAATATTTATGGGTCTGAAATCCGGAATTCAGACGATTCAGAGAGCTTGATCCTTTAATTTATACCATAGAATTAAACTTTTGGACGGAGGTTTTTTGAAATGATGCTTAAAGAAAATTCTCGATTGCCTGTCTTTTTACTTTTGTTTTTCTTGATTTGTGGAATTGCTTCTGCCCAGATCACTCTGACTGGCTCTTTGAGAGGGAGCGTATTAGATAGGGACGGAGCACCTCTACCCGGGGCCCAGGTAACTATCAAATCACCCTCTTTGATAACGCCATCAATGACGCAGATAACAAATGAGAGGGGATTTTACCGGTTCCCAGCTCTACCGCCAGGTCTCTACACCGTAACCTTCAGGCTTGATGGTTTTTCCGCTTTAATTAGAGAAGGAATTAAAATCAGCGCAGGCATAGTGACAACTCTGGACGCAAACCTAGACATGGATGTAATAAAAGAAGAAGTCCTGGTTATAGGTCAAGCGCCGACCGTGGACAGGGTACAAGCTGGTCTATCCCATATTGTATCTAAAGAACTTATCGAAGATGTCCCTGCGTCCCGCGATCTCGTAAATGTTCTTGAGATGGTTCCTGGAGTAGTTGGTAGGGCCACCCATGGTAGCGCTCAACGTGATAACGCTTATAATCTCGATGGTGTAAATATTAATGACCCAGTTCTTGGAACGCTTAATGTCGGCTTGAGCATGGATATAATGGAAGAAGTTTCAGTTCAGACCGGTGGGCTTCAGGCAGAATATGGCAGCGTGAGGGGTTCGGTTATCAATGTAATCACCAAGTCCGGCGGAAATGAATTTAGCGGCTCAGGATTGTTGTATTTTCGTAACAAGTCGCTCCAATCAGATAATACAAAAGGGACACCCTTTGAAGGCCAGGAGAGTGGATTCGATTATGAAGTTGATGGAGGATTTAACCTGGGTGGTCCTATTATAAAAAACAAAATCTGGTTTTTTGGCAACCTCACTTACTATGCGTCGGATTCTTTCGTGCTGGGATACCCATGGGAGAAACAGCCTGTAAACACACCAGTTGACCTTTCTAAACCCTTTATATACGGTAAGCTGACCTTCCAGTTAAAGCCGCAACACACCTTGGTTCTCTCCTATAACCATTCTAATGAACGGTCCGATCATGATGGGGCAAGCTGGCAGCGAAGCGAAGATGCCACCCGCAATCAATCGATTCCGACCCATACCATTAATTTCCAGTTAACAAGTTTTTTTGGAAAGAATTTTATCGTCGAAACTAAAGCTGCCTTCGTTGACTACACCCAGAAGATGTTGAGTAAGACCGGACTGCCAAGGCTATATGAAACCAGTACCAGGCTCTATTCCCAGGGCTATGGTTACGATGAGATTCACACTAAGAAACGCTGGCAATTTGTAATGAACGGAACCTATTTCATTGATGACTTTTGGGGGAATCATGAACTCAAGGCTGGTGCTGAAGTTGAATATTCCTGGGACAAAAGGGATCGTTCCTATCATCGTGATCCGAGAATTAATCTCGGACCAAACATAAACCTAACAAATGGAATCCCGAGCTACGTAGAACATCAGGAAAGTTATATTCGGAGAGATAAAAAACTTTTACTCGGTGGTTTCATCCAGGACAAATGGACGATTAATAAAAGGCTCAACCTAAATATCGGCTTGCGTTTCGACCACCAGGAAGGAATTATCCCCAAACAGGGCGAAGAAAGAGATCCGGTTACCTTAAACGGAATAACCTATTATCCTGTAGTAGCTGAAACATTCAAACCAATAATCTGGAACACTCTGGCTCCCAGGTTCGGACTTACCTATGACATCAGTGGTAATGGAAAGACAATAGTAAAGGCAAGTCTTGGGCGCTATTATATGGCTAATGTCATGCAGTGGTTCGTGACTGTAAATCCTAATAGCGATCTCCAATGGCGTCAAAGACTCAACGCCGACTGGACGCTTAGAGGCGATCCATACAATGTCAGCGGTGGCTCTGTAGCCTCCATAGATCCTAATATTAAATCTCCTTATTTAGACGAATTGACCATAGGAATTGAGAGAGAACTTATCACCGACCTCAGCCTTGGCTTCCGCTACATAAGAAAATGGGATAGAAACTTGGTTGAGGATGTTTTTATACACCGTCTTGATTATGAGGCGCTTATGGAACGGGGCGAGCTGATCTGGACAATTTTCAGCCCTGTGACAGTAGTAGATCCATACGACGGCCAAACGGTAACCTTTTATGAACAGACTGATCTTACGGCTCCTGGCGATTCTGTTGTAACCAATCCCCCGGGCGCTCAGCGAGATTACGATGGATTTGAGATTGACCTGACAAAGCGTTACTCACACGGGTGGCAGTTGAATGCTTCTTATGTCTGGGCCTATTCGCGTGGTCTCATTGACACCTCGACAGTCGATGACTGGTCAGGACGCGCCTATTTCAACAATCCCAACTATCACATTAACCGCTACGGGAGGTTTCCGGAAGAAAGGCGGCATCAATTTAAGGTTCAAGCGGTTTATCATGGCCCATGGGGAATTAACTTCGGTAGTTACTTTAGATTTCTCTCTGGAAAGCGTTATGCCCGGAGCATAACCAGCAGTCATCTGGGGCTAGACCTTGCTCAAGGCAGTGTAACCATTCTGGCTGAAGAACGCGGCACAAGGGCCTGTCCTGACCTCTATATGTTGGACCTGAGGTTAGACAAGTCCTTCCAGTTGGGCAAAGTTGGCCAGATTGAGTTAATGATCGATATCTTCAATGCTTTCAACATTAACACGCCTACCTCAGTTCAGGAGGTGTCCAGTAGTCCCTCTCTCGTTTTCGAACAAGCAACAGCCATCTACGACCCGAGGATTATAAGATTTGGTGCCCGTTTTAAGTTCTGATACTTGAAGCATGTAGAACTCCCTTGAAATCATTACCAAAGTTATCGGAGCTTGTTTCTAAAAGCTGAAGAGGAAAGGCTATGAAAAAGGTTTTTCGGTTTCTCACTACTTTGCTTGCTCTGACCTTTGTTCAGGCTGAAGAGCTCAAGAGTCCGGAAATATATTTTGGTCAACAAATCGGCTCCGACAAGGTCTTGATCCCTTATTCCGAAATTGTTGAATACTTCAATTATCTCGACCATTATTCCGCCCGGATCAAAGTCACCGACCAGGGCGCCAGCACTTTGGGCAATAGAATAAAGCTCATCTTTGTTTCATCGGAAGATAACCTGGCAAAATTGGATTCCCATCTGGCTCTGAACAAACAGATATCCAGCATCGCTGATGGCAAAGCTCTTTCTGATGCATCATTCTTAGCAGAGTTAGATGAGGCTAAGGTTTTCCTGCTTGTTACGGCCAACCTTCATTCTGCTGAAATAGCCTCCAGCCAAATGGTTATGATACTTGCTCATAACCTGGCTACCACCAATGATCCTCTCTGGCTGGATATTCTGGACAAAGTGATTTTGATGATAGTCCCTTCTGTCAATCCGGATGGCAACATTTCAGTCACTCGATGGTATCAAAAATACCTCGGTACTGAGTTTGAGGAATCCAGAGTACCTTTTCTCTACCATCATTACGCTGGCCACGATAACAATCGAGATTTCTTCATGCTCAACTTGAATGAATCCAAAATAATAAACAGTATAATTTGTCAAAAATATTTGCCTCAGGTCTTTTTAGATCTGCATGAAATGGATTCTTCGGGGCCGCGTATGTTTATTCCTCCTGCCACAGACCCGCTTCATCCGTGTCTGTCGCCTCTATTGATGAGGGAGTTGGAACTAGCGGGGTCTTTTATAGCACTCCGTCTTCAGGAAAAAGGTAAATCAGGTATAGGTAACCGGTTTCTATTCGATTCATATTGGCCGGCAGGGTGCAGCAATACTGTCCTTTTCAAGAACATCATCGGCCTTCTTATAGAATGTGCTTCTACTAGATTAGCCTCTCCGATATACATCGCACCTGACGATTTGAGAGGAAGAGGCAAAGGTCTGCCCGATCACAAAAAACGTGTTAATTATCCAGATCCCTGGTCAGGTGGCTGGTGGAAATTCAATGATATAATAGAATACCAAAATATTGCTGTTCAGTCTCTTCTGGAATTTTGTGCTCAGAATAAGAAAACAATACTCCTAAATTATCTTCTCGAGAATTCGGAGAACATCCAGAACGGCAAAAAAGTACCGCCTTTCGCATTTGCCATTCCGCAAGATCAGTGGGACCTCTCAGAGGCAGCAGCATTTGTCGATAAAATGATTGACCATGGGATTCGGGTATACAAATTAAAGAAACCCGTTACCCTTGAGTCCAGATTGTATCCAGAGGATACCTGGATCATTCCCCTTGATCAACCCTATCGCCCCTTTATACTGGCTATGCTAAAACCTCAGTCTTATCCAGAAATTCGTGATGACGCCAGTAAGGAAATTATAGGTCCCTATGATGTGGCTGCCTCGACTATACCGATAATGATGGGAGTACGATGTGAGGAAATCGGAACGCCGGTGCACCCTGAGGTCCTGGAGAAAATTTCCAGTGCCACTCTTCCTCCAACCGGTCAGCTTGGAAAGGGCAATGCCTATCTCCTGTCTGGACGATTGAATCAGAGTTGGCTGGTTGCCAACCGGCTGTTAAAGCAAGGAAGAGAGGTGTTCCGGATCACACATGATGGCCACTTTAAACAGGGTGACTTTATCGTGCCGGCAACAGCAATTAGTCATAGTGATATCAGGGCAGCAATTTTAGGTACAGCTGTTCCCGTTGTCAGCGCAAAGTTGACTTCAGAGGATCCAGTGAAAAGAATCAAACTGAACAGGATCGGGATATATCAATCTTATTATCCTGTTTCAGACGAAGGTTGGATGCGATGGCTGCTTGATAAATTTGGATTTCCATTCACTGTTCTCCATAACAGTGATTTTCGATCTGCTTCGAGACTGGAGGAGTTCGACACCATAATTATTCCCGATCTAAGACGTTCATATATAGTTGATGGGTCCTTTAGTCGGGCCTCTCGTTATCCTCCTGAGTTCAGGGGGGGTATTGGTGCAGATGGTGTCAGAAACCTGATAAAGTTTGTTGAAGAGGGTGGACAGGTGATATTAATGGAATCATCATCAGAATTAGCTATGCAGGACTTCAAATTACCTCTGGAAAATGTCATTTCGGGATTGAATAAAGAGGTTTTCTTTTGTCCAGGGTCCCTTCTAAGAATCGAAATTGATAATTCTAGCTGTCTATCTTGGGGAATGCCAGAACTGGCCTCTGTAATGTTCCAAAGCGGCCTTGCTTTTAGAGTCTCTCAACCTAAGGTGCCATGGATACAGCAAGAAATCGTGGCTGGATTTGGAGCAGAAGGAAATCATCTGTTGAGTGGATATCTAAAAGGCTCAGAACATCTGAATGGTTCTAAGCTTATCCTTAGCTACAAATATAAAGAGGGAAAGGTAATCATTTATGGTACAAGAGTGAATTATAGAGGTTGGACCTCAGGTGCATTTAAACTTATCTTGAATGCCCTTTATTCTATGTAAAGAAATAGATATAAATACCGTCACAATTGTCTCTATCTCAACAAAATAAGGTGGATACTGTTTTCTATCTCTAATTTTATATAAAACTTTTTACTTTAAGGTCTTGACAAAAAAACACCATTTTTGTAAATATCAAATATGCTCCATTTGAAGGGTGGAACAGGGTAAGCAACTAAAAGAAAGGAGCGGAATATCCAGGACGAGTTTCGGGGCAGGACTTCCTTATGTCAAATGGGGCTACAGGAAATGCTAATGTTGGCAATGGCGAGGCCATGGGAGCTAAAAGCAAACCAAAGGCACCAGGGCTGCCTTCGGCAAAAATAAATTCAGTTATTAAACCTGATTTAAACCCGCTTTGAAGTTAGAGCGGATAGAACTATAAATTTATGCGCCAGACAGAGCGCGGTCTCTTCAAAAGCGGCCTCGAGCCTGCATCGGCGGTAGCCTTTTTTTTGACTTTCGCCCATCGCCTTGATAATAAATAAGATAAGCAAAAAGGGCAAATTCAAAAAGCCAAATTAGAAAAGTCAGAAGCCAAAAAATCAGCCCTCAGGAAGGGGTAAATAAAGGAATGAAGAAATGAAGGGAGAAACAATTTAATGCCAATGTCAGCCAGAGAAGAAAAATCAGGATCGCCGGCCAATTGCAATTCCAGGCGGGGTATGGGATGGCTGCCTGATCCACCGGATTTTCGGGATTACAGCGAGACGCATCCGGAGATAGATGGGATTATCGTCGAAGGAATAAAGTCAGAAAAAATAAAGGCAGGGCGTCATAGCAAAGACAGAAATGCCCCGTTGGCCTTCAGCCGGACCTTCGTGGCCTCCGACCTTCCGCCCTCCGTTGACCTTCGTTCCTACTGCTCGCCGGTTGAAGACCAGGCGAACCTTGGCTCGTGTACCGCTCATGCCGGCGTTGGGCTGATTGAATATTATGAGCGGCGTTCCTTCGGGCGTCATGTCGATGCCTCGCGGCTTTTCCTCTACAAGGTGACGCGCAACCTGATGAAACTTAAGGGCGATAGCGGTGCTTATCTTCGCACCACCATGGGAGCGATGGTTCTTTTTGGCGTGCCACCGGAATCCTACTGGCCGTATACCGATAAGGAAGAATCGTTTGACCGCGAGCCGTCCGCTTTCTGTTATGCTTTTGCCCAGAACTACCAGGCGATAAAATATTTTCGCCACGACCCGGCCGGCTCAAAACCGGCGGATGTTCTCCACAGCCTGAAGGCTTACCTGGCCAAGGGCATGCCGTTTATCTTTGGTTTTTCGGTTTATAACTCGATTGAGCAGGCCGAGGAGACCGGCTTCATTCCGTTTCCATCTCCACGCGAGCGGATGGAGGGCGGACATGCGGTGATGGCTGTCGGCTATGACGACAAGCTCGAGATTACCAACAACTTCAGCCATGAGAAGACCAGAGGTGCGCTGCTTATCCGCAACTCCTGGGGGACGGGCTGGGGAGACCACGGTTACGGCTGGCTGCCTTATGAGTATGTACTGCGCGGCCTGGCCGAGGACTTCTGGAGCATCTTGAAGAAGGAGTGGGTGGACACGAGCGCCTTTGCCGAGTAGAGTCGCTGTTAAATTTATAATCAAAATGATAAGCAATATCGAAAGAAGTTAGAACGATTAGACAATTTAATTCTGACTAATTAAATAAAGACCTGTTATCACAATAAATTAAAAGGGAAGAGAAGGAAAATGACGAGGCCTTTTATTAAAAGTGAGACAATAAGGTTACATTAAAAAATGCAATATAAAGTTAACTCGAAGGAATATTGGGACGAAAGATTCTATTCATTAGACTGGAGGAAGAAAGGAGGAAATTTTCAGACCATTAATCATGCTAAAAGATATGTTCCCCTTTTAGGCATACCAAAGGGATTTAATGGCTCTATTTGTGATTTTGGTTGCGCTGAAGGGGATGCCTTCAAGGTTTACAAAAAATATTTTCCGAAAGCGGACTTTATAGGCGTGGACTTTAGCGAGAACGCGATATCGATCGCAAGAGAACGATATGGAAGCTTTGTGAACTTTATTGTGGGAGGCGAAGAATGCGTTCCATTTAGTGATATTATTATTGCCTCTCATGTGATGGAACACTTAGAAAATGACGGGGACGCTGTTAATGAGCTTCGCTCAAAATGCACAAGATTATTCATAATTGTTCCAGTGGAAGAAGAAAATAGCAATGAAGAGCACCGAAGGCGATATCACATAAACTCATATGATGAACTTCAGCCAAAAAGAGCTACGATATGTAAAGCGGGGTGGAGTTTTAGTTTGAGACAAACAATCTATCAAATATATATAAAAAACGTAGCTAGATATCTTATTTTCGGAAGAACCATAAGCGAGCCCGAACAAATTATTTTTGAATTTGAAGGACTAAATGAGCATGATTAAACCTTATAGGAATAGAATTGATATTCATGGCTCTTCACTTATGGTTTAGGAGTATGCCTTTGTGTTTGATTTCTAAGTTGATTTGTAAAGATTATTTATGGGCAATAAGCTTTTGATTCTTTCGACTAAGAAATTTGCGTTTTTATGATAACGCTGTAATCGGAGGTCTTGAGGTGATAAACATTTTCAGCCGTCGAAAAACTAAGTGTGAGGAGGACAACAACCTAGGCTGGCTGCCCGATGAGTATGTGCTGCGTGGCCTGGCTGAAGCTTGTTGAGCATCCTGAAGGAGTGGGAGGACACCAGGCGCTCGCCTAATGAAAGTCTGGGGGCGACGCTCTATTATAATCATGACCTTACGAGACACTTAGATAAGTTTATAAGGCCTATTTATTAAAGTTTATGATTCATCAGACATTCCTATGGGTCACAGGGTAAAGGTCTATGCCGCCGCAATGGAAGTAAATGGGTGTTTTGAAGTGTTCCCGGTTTCGGAAACCGCAGGCCATCTTCTTAACCGTCTGGATGGCCGAGTTCAATCCCTCACTGACCGCATTAGTGATTCTATGTTTCAAGTAGGTCAGAATGTTGGGCAGATATTTGCGGAACATGCGGGCTACCTGCTTTACCGGTTCCAGCGAGGACCTTATAGCCCAAGCATACCAGGAGTAAAAGTGCTTTTTCAGCCCAGCCTCTAGAATGGTAACTCCACAGCTCTCGCAAACTCTCCTTAAGAGCCCAGGCCCGAGCCGTCCTCAACGGTTTATTCTTCAAGGAGAAAAAGAGATGGCACTTCTTGTGGAAACTGTAAGCTAAAATCCCAGGGGTAATGGTAAACAGAAATGCAATGGTAGAGGCAAGCAGAAATCCCATAGGGATGGTAAATAGAATTCCCATTGATTTTGAGTTCCTGTAAGGTAGGAAGAAACCTTACAGGAGGCAGGAATGATAAACAAAGCGATGTTTAAGCAAATCCAGGCATATCGGAGGCGGGGATATTTGAAGGGAGCGATTGTCAAGGCTCTGGGGCTTGACTCGAGGACGGTGGCCAAGTATTTTGCCATGGATGAGGAAGACTACAGGGCCTATCGTCGGGAGCATCTATTCCGGGACAATAGGTTTGATGGCTTGTGGGAGGAGATTCTGGAGGTTGACGAGGCCAACGGGTTTCGGAGGCTTCAGGTTTCCTCGGTATATGACTATCTGGAGGAGAGATACTAGAGTTTACCGGGCAACGAGCAGACGCTCCGCAACTACATTGACTATCTTAGCCGGACGGACAGATTGCGGTTTAAGGAGCGTGACAGGATCTACACGAAGGTGCCGCAGTTGCCGTTTGGCCAGCAGATGCAGCTTGATTTTGGTCAGTACTGCTGCCGCAGCAGGCTCAGGTTTTATATTTTTGCTGTTGTGCTTTCGGCCAGCCTGCATCGGTAAGACCCACCTGGCGATTGCCTTCTGGCGGGTGGCTGTGGAAAAAGGATACAAGGTCTGTTTCGAGCGGGTTACCAACATGGTCAGGCTCCTGAAAACCGCTGAGGTGCAGAAGACCTCTGAATACCGAGTCCGCAGAATCATGAAATCTGACCTGGTCATCATCGACGAGATCGGCTATACACCTATCGAGAAACGGGAAGCCAATCTCTTCTTCAACCTAATCAGTGAATTATACGAAAAGACCTCGCTCATCGTCACCTCTAACAAGAGCTTCGATGCCTGGGCTGCGATGATGGGCGACACGGTGATGACCACCGCCCTTCTCGATCGGCTGCTTCATCACGCCAGGGTCTTTACCCCGTACGGTGAATCTTATCGTATCAATAAATCAAAAAAGGAGGTTTGAATTATTCCAACCGGGTATGGGAAATCTGTTTACCACTAGGGTGGGAAATATCCTTACCGTGCCCCTGGGAAATGTTCTTACCACAGTAGTGGGAAAAGTGCTTGACATTTACAACTTGAAGCATCGAATCACCAATGCGGTCAGCAAAGGGCTGAACTCCACTATCCAGACAATCAAGAAGATGTCCTGCGGCTTTCGTGACCGCGAACATTTTAAGACCGCCATCTACTTCCATTGCGGTGGTTTAGACCTTTACCCTATTACCCACTAAAATGTCTTAACAACCACATTTTATTATCATGAAAATAATAAGATTATTAATAATTTTATTTCCGTTGTTTGCTTTATTTTGGTTACCTCTTAGTGAACTAGCAATAGGTGCATATACATTTAAAATAACCCTTTCCGATTTAGTTTTGCTTATTATTTCATTTGCCTTCATTGCTAAAAAGAGCTCTTTTACTAAAATAAATACGTCTGGGGTAAAAATAATATTTTGTTGTTGGTTAATTTGCTTATCATCTATTTTATCTTCCCTTATAAATTCAGGTTACCGAGATGCATTAGCTGACCTTATCACTTATTCAAAAAGAATAGGTGAATATTCTTTATTGGTTTTAATATTACCGGCATTATGTTCCTATAAAGAAAAAATGCATTCTTTATATAGCTTAAATATTATAGGAATTATAATTTCATTTAATGCAATTGTAGAATATTATAAGAGTGGTGGTAGGGCTGGATCCTGGCTAATTTACCCTAATAATCTGGGTCTATTTTCAGTGCTCATTGCTAATTTTAGCCTTTCTACTTATATATTTTCTAAAAAAAGAGGTATTAGGGCTATAAGTGCTTTGTGTATATTAAGTTCATTTTTATCACTTTGGGCGTCGGGCTCAAGGGCTGCCTCTCTTGGACTATTAGGGTCAATATTCTTTTGGATATTTGAAAAAAGGGGTAATAAATATAGTAAAGTGAAAATGATATTGTTAATAGCATTTCTTATATTATTAATTGGCATTATTGGGTTTATTGAAAATAAACTAAACATTAAAGGTGATGGAGTGGACCTTTTTGAAAGATGGACAGAGGTCGCGTCTGAAGGAACGGATACGATTCAAATATATAGTCGATTAGAGGCAAGTAAGGTAGGCTTAAAACTATTTTTAGATTTCCCTATTATGGGAGCTGGAATTCACAATGTCCCGATTTTTAGCTCTAGATACCTAAGGTTTTCAAATTACTTCACACTGGATGAGTCGGTTAATAATGTGGGTAATCAATATTTACAAATATTAGTAGAGGGCGGTATTATTGCAATGTTGTTCTTTATCTATATGATATATAAAATATTTAAAATTTTATTTTTAGCAAAATCATATGAAAAAAATAACTTAAACTTAATTTTTATCCAATCACTATTATCCATATCAATTTCACTTTTAATTTCTGGTTTAGGGATGCACACCTTTTATGTTCCTCAAGTTATGTCATTATATTGGTATGTATTGGGAATGATATATGTTAAATAGATTAGAAATGAATTTGGCGTTTTTTGATTTATTTACAATGGGTGGTGGTGTTCCAATTGTAGAAGGCAGATTATTAGAAGGTTTTTCTATTTATAGAAAGGATATTAAGATCATTCTATACGATCCTTTTGGGGATATAACAGATATAATGCAGATAGAAAAAAAACGAATAATTAATAATAAGAATACATTTGTAATTAATTTAGATTTCGATATATCTATAAAAAAAATTAAGGAATTGTCTTTTATTAAAAAAATGATTTTGTTTATTAAACTTATTAAATATAGCATAGTTATAGCAAAAGAAAACAAGCGGTATAAAGTAGATTATATTATATTCGGACTACCAAAGTCTGGCTTATTAATATACCTTTCAAAATTATTTTATAAAAAACCTAAAATGGTATTTCATTTTCATGGAGTTCAATACTTAAGTGATATAAATATATTTTATAAACTTTTATTTAAGAAAGCTGATATAATTGTTCCTGTAAGTGAAGGGACGAAAGGACAATTGATAGAAATGAACGTTCAGTCTGAAAAAATATATGTAATATATAACGCTTTAGATTATGATCTAAAAATGGTAACTGACAAAAAGCAATTAAAAAAGAGATTAAACTTAAAGGAAGAAAAGTTCATAATAGGATATGTTGGAAATATAATAAGAAGGAAGGGCGTTGATTTACTTATAAAAGCTTTTGCGAAATTAAAAAGAAATCCAAAATATAATAATATGATATTAATTATAGTTGGTGGTAATCCTAACGAAGAAAATGGTTCATATATAGCCGAGATAAAAGAAATAATAAAAAAAGAAAATCTTGAAGATAGCATCTTATTTTTAGGTTATAGAAATGATGCCCGTGAAATTATGCAGGTTTTTGATATATTTGTAATGCCTTCCAGAATGGAAAGCTTTGGAGTAGCAATTATAGAAGCAATGAGTTATGGCGTCCCGGTTATTGTGACTAACGGCGGTAGTATTACTGAAATTGTGCGAAATAATGAAAATGGAATAGTTGTAGAATGTGAAAATTATGATTCGATCGCGTATGCTATTGAAACGTTATATCGCAATGAAGAAAAAAGAAAAAAGATAAGCATAAATGCAATAAATGATGTAAAAGAAAGGTTTTCGCTTTATAATCAAATAAATAATTTTAGTGCACTATTATTAAGATTCATGGATGATACAAAAAGTTATCGACGATGGAAAAAATAAATATATTAGCTTGTACTATATTTAATTACCCCCATATAGGAGGTAGTTCGAGTCATCTAAGTGCGTTAAAAGAAGAGCTAGAAAAAGATGAATTTGTTAATTTTGAAATACTATCTTGGAACTCGGAGAATTATATATATTCATTGTTAAAAAAATATCAAATTTCTGTTTTACATAGGATTTTAAATCGAGATTTGAGATATGTTACTAATAAGGGTATTTTTTATTTAAGCCAAAAAATAAAATACAAGCTCAATAAAACAAGATATAATATATTAAATCCGCAGTCTATTTTCTCAATGAATTCTATTTTATTGATTAATGAGAGTTTTTTCGTTCCGAAGATACTAACAATACATGGCTATGCGACATACGAAGCAGAATCAGCTGGATTGATACGGACAGAAAGAGAAAGGGATTTTTATATGCAGCTTGAATATAGGGCCTATAAAAATGCAGATCTTATATTAACTGTGGATTCTAATATAAAAGAATATATTGCAGCCATTGATAAAGGGTTTCGGGACAAAACTGTTGTATGGCCCAATAGCGTGAAAAACATATTTTTTATTAGTCAAACTATGCGGAGTCAATTTAAAGTACAAACAAGAGAACGGTTAGGAATTAACGAAGACGCGTTTGTAATATTATGTCCTAGAAGATTAGTCCCTAAAAATGGAGTTTTAATACCATTAAAGAGCTTAATATCGCTGCCCAGGGTTGAAAATATTTTCCTTATTTATGCAGGAGATGGGATGTTAAGAAAGAATATTGAAAAAATGATTCCAGATTGGTTAAAAAAAAGGATAATTATCTTAGGCAATATTGATCATAATGAAATGCCAAGGATCTATTCAATAGCAGACGTGGTTGTGATTCCATCAGTACTAGATAAGGGTGTTGAAGAGGCAACATCTATAAGTGCTTTAGAAGCAGCTGCAGTGGGTATTCCTATAATAGCTTCTGATATAGGAGGATTAAAAGAGGTATTTAAAAGTTATGACAATGCAATTTTAGTTGAGCCAAACAATGTTCAAGCTCTCGCAAATGCTATCATAGAAATTAAAAATGATAGTAATTTAAGGAGCTCATTAATTCTCAAAGCAAGGAAATTAGTTGAAGAAAAATATTTACCATCAATTTGGGCAAGTAATTATATAAGATACGCAAAAGGTGTTATGGAAAAAATCAATGCAACTAAGAAAAAATTATTAAAATAGGTTCTTCTCCCATTTAGTCGGTAAAAGCTTGAATGACGTTTAAGGAAGAGTAACGAAAGTGATGGAAGCTATAGGCCCTCCGTTTGATGACTTTGACCTTGTTATTGACCCCTTCGAGCCTCCCGCTATGAATCGGATACTCGCAGTGATTCAAGATTCCATGCCGATAGCGCTCGATGGTTTTGGCGAACTTTCTCACTGCCGGATGATTCGCTGCCTTGGCCGGAGCACACCACTCATCAATTGCTTTATCTGTCCATGCCTGGGACCTGTAGGCCCAGGTATGTTTGAGTTTGTCTTTGAGGATCAGGACCGCGTTAATGACCTTGTTTAGGTGCAAGAGCTCTTCCAGGTGCTGCTGGTCTTTGCGTCTGCGGATGTTGCTCCAGTTTCTCAAGAGAAGATATTTGGCGCCTTTGAAGACCGCCTTGCTGGTCTTGGAGGCTTTCCGGTATTCGCTCGTGCCCACTTTATCGATGATCCTGTGAACTGGGCAACCATATGGAACAGATCCAAAAACGATCTTGACGTGAGGGGCTTTGGTCTGCACCGCCACGATTTAGGGGTCCCAAATGTCCATCACTACAGCTTCCAACTTCTGCCTTTGCTCCTGACTCATGCCCGAGAAAAAGCTCAGGAGGTTTCTTGCTTTGCGGTCTTCGCCGACCCAAACCATCAGGCCGGTCTTGCTGTCGAGAACTACGGTCAGGTAGCAGTGACCTTTGCGCATGGAGATTTCGTCGATGGCCAAGATGCGAAGCCCCTGGTAATCGGTCTGCCCAAACTGTTCTTCCAGGAACTTCTGGTCGATAGCCTTGACTGTTGTCAAGTCCAACCCCACATGACGGGCGGCTTCCTGGACAGTCATGAGCTTGCAGAGGTCGAAAATATAACGCGCCAGTCTGCTGGTCACCCTCAAATAAGGGTCGAAAAGCTCCAACTCTTCGGTAGGAATCTTCTGACAGTGGGCACAAACGACCTTCCGATAATGGCAGTAAATCCAGACTCGCGCCGGCCCAAAGTCCAGATCTCGCCAGGGTCGCTTCTGGCTGTGGACCCCTGTGGCTGGCCTTACACAGATATGGCAGCGAGGCTTGAATCGCTTGTCGGGGACTGCCTGCAAGTAAGCCTTCTGGCCATTGCCGGCGACTCGCTGCCGGAGGAGACGGACTCGCGGAAAGGGGAAATAATGTGTTATTCTTAATGATGACATCGTTGGCCTCCTTTGGATGTGGAGTCAGAGGCGTGATACCTCTACAATCCATCGAGGATACCAGATGTCAATTTCTTATTTTAAGCATTTTTTCCATTCTCTATCTCTCAACTAATAGGGAGAAGAGCCTTAAAATATTAAGATCTATATTGAATAAATAATTTAATTTTGATCATACGATATGCTCTTAACTTATATAAGTGACCAGAAATTCTTTATCTATGAAGACAGATGGTATACAACCGCCTCATTTCCCTTTGATGAACTCCAGAAACTTTTTCCTTTTGTTGATGAATGGCTTATTTATGGTCGACTTTATAAATTATATAATGCACCTCATTCATTATATCCTATTCCTATAACTGTAGGAGCGAAAGTCCAGTTCAGAGGTTGTTATAATATGCCATCTGGATTTACAGGTTACATACGAAATTTTTACAATTATATCCGAGGAGCACGCCAGGCTATTCTAACTGCTGATATAATATGGCTAAAAATTCCATTTGTTGCATCATTAGCTTATCTTTTTTGCCCTGTCCGGCAGGACCAGGTCATTATTGCCCAGATGGTCGGTCATCCAGTCCAAGGGACCTTAGGCCGTAATGCTGCCCTAAGACTTTTTTCCTATTTGTACTCGGCTTTTGTTAGGCTTGTTATCTATCGATGTGATTTGCCGGTGTTTGTATCGCGTTATCTGGCGGATAAATATGGAGGACCTTTAAATAACCCGTACCTCATTGCCAACGAATCTAGAATTATGCCTCAGATGATTGTGAGGAGGGTGTGTCCCTCATCTAATTCGATCCCGCGAATCTTATATGTTGGCAGACTATCACCTGAAAAGGGACTCGCCAACTTGTTTGAAGCCCTAAAGTTGCTCTACAATAGTATATCATTTGAAGCAATAATCGTTGGGGATGGTATACTATTACATGAATTGAAAAATCTTGCAGCTAGATTAGGGTTGCGAGATAACATCCATTTCGTGGGACCAGTTGTATGGGGTGATTCTTTATTCTCGATTATGAGGCAGTGTAACGTCTTAGTTTTACCATCAAAGACAGAAGGACTCCCGTTGGTTATAATTGAAGCAATGAGTCAAGGGCTACCTGTAGTAGCAACGAGAGTAGGAGGTATCCCAGAAATTGTGGAGGATCGAGTATCTGGGTTGCTTGTTCCTCCAAATTCGCCAGAGGACCTGGCTGATGCGTTATGGGATGTGTTATTCGACCAGAAACTTCGTGAAAATTTAATAGCGAATGGCCTAAAGGTTGCTAGCAAGAATACTTTTATTGAGCAAACGGGAAAGGTTGCTCAATTGGTAGAGAAATTGCTTAATGAAAAGAAGCGATGTTATGAACATAAAGGTGACGTTTAATGAGTGGCCGCGTTCTAATTTTGGCCCATCGGAACATGGCGACAAGCACAGGTGAATGGCGGCTTATCTCTGAGAGGGCGCTTGCTCTCTGGCGTGAGTCTGGGATAAGCACGGTAGTTTATACTTTGACGCGTCGTGAAAGATTATCTTCTCCCTCGATTACACCGTGTGTAGAGGGAATGGAGATCCACCACTTTGGGTATGGAAGTTTATTAGAAATTCCAATCGCGTTCACGAAGATGGTACGTGAAGTAATGAAGGTGGCCTCCCATCGATCAATCAAAGCCGTTATTATATCGGGGGTACTTGCATATTTGTCCTGGCCTATATTACGGCGAACAGGTAAAATTCTTATAACAGATATTCATGGCCCAATAGAAGAATGGCTTGAGTACCCTCCGAAATTCATCAAGTGGCGCTTGTTAGCTTGTTTTCTTGTTCGTTTAGTAAAAATACTAGAGGGTACTGTGATAAGCAAATGTAATGCTACATTAGTAGTTTCTCATCCTTTGGAGGCTTATGTTAAAAGAGAGTATAATAGTAAACAAGTTTTTGTTATACCTTGTGGTGCGGCCAGCCATATGACCATTGAAGATTTGGTATCTGCACGTATTGAATGGAGAAAAACATTTGGTATAGGAGATTCACCAGCATTTGTTTACACTGGTGGACTTTCTAAGTGGCAGTTAGTTGATAAAGTATGTTTTCTATTTAATACTTTAAAGAAACATATACCTAATGGTAAGCTTTTATTAATTACACCGGACCCTAAAGTCGCTATGGATATAGCATGTAGTTCAGGTCTGATGCAGGAAGATGTAATATGTATAGCATTGTCTGCTGACGAGGTTGGTCTGGCCCTTTGTGCCTGTGATGTAGGATTTTTATTGCGAGAAGATAATATCACAAATAAAATGGCCTTTCCAAATAAGTTTGCTGAGTATGTTCGCAGTGGACTTATAATAATAACCAGTCCAGGGCTGGTAGAACCTTATGAGATAGTTACTCAGTATAAACTTGGTATAGGAATTGTTCCGGGGAACATGATACAACCTTCAGTGTTTTTTGATCTTAAACAGATGATTGACAAACGTAAAACTGACATTATATCTTATTATCGCAGATGTTTAGAAATATTTGAAAGACATTTGGATATGCACGTACAAATAAGGCCTTTTATAAATTTTCTTATAGACTCGAAAAATACTGCTTCTAAGTCTGAATCTGATATCATACAATAATATCGTTCGGGTTAAAAATTTACGTCCAACCATTGTAATAGTTATTGGAGGTAGAATAAACAGTGAAATTGCTCGAAGAAATTATTCTTATAAAAAAGCCCAAATAGGAATCATCGGCCTTGGTTACGTCGGCCTTCTGCCGGGCCGGGTACAAGGTATTTGGTTTCGATACTGATCCGCAAAATGTGGAGGCGTTTAGGCAAGGAAAGTCTTACGTCGTGGACGTTCCTTCGGAGACGTATAATGGTCTAGTCAATTCAGACCAAAAGTAGTCGCAAAATAAGGTGTGTTTCCTTAGAATATGATAGGAGGAAACACAGATGAAAAAACGTAGTACTTACGACGACCGGTTCAAAGCCAGGGTGGCGTTGGAGGCGGCCAAGGGAGAGAGGACCATTTCTGAGATAGCAACTCAGTTTGAGGTTCATCCTAACCAGGTAATGAAGTGGAAGAAACAGCTTTTAGAGAACGTAGGGGGTGTATTTTCAAGGAAGCAGGAGCCTGAGGTAGAAGAGATGAAGGAGTTGATAGATAAGCTATATAAGAAGATTGGGGAGCAGGACATAGAACTTGAGTTTTTAAAAAAAGTACAAGCAGCTTCAGAACCTGTAAAGAAGGATATGGTGGAGAGAGAGAACGAGAAGTTGAGTATTCGGCGGCCGAAGTCATTGGATTACGCACTCGCGAGGTGAACGCCTGCCCGCAGCTTTTAATTGGATAAAAATTGCAAGCAGCTCTTAAGGGCATACGCGGGCAAGTCGTAGGGGTGATAGACTTTTCCTTCAAACCTAATACTGATGACATACGAGAGTCTCGAGCAGTGCAGTTGATTCGGTTTTTGGTGGAGCATGGAACACATGTTCGGGCTCACTACCTGGTGGCTATTCCAAAAGCGCGGCAAGCGCTTTCAAGGGTGGAGATTGATTTTTTAGAGAACTCCTTTAAAATGGTTTACGGAGTAAATACTCTTGTCCTGGAAACCGAATGGGAAGAATACCGTTTCCTGTACTTACGTTAGCTGGTCGGGTGTAAGGAGGAGAGCCTGCCTTGGTGGATAGTTGCAATTTTTTCAGTCCGGAGGAAGCCCGCCAAGCTGGTTTTAATTATCTGGGAACGGGGAGATGAAGATAGCGGTTGTTTCTAACTATGCCCTCTCGCTTATTAACTTTAGAGGGGAATTGATTAAAACTTTGGTGGAGGCCAGACATCGGGTAATAACTCTGGCGCCGGAGGCCGGTTTTGAATCTGAACTGGTAGCAATAGGTGCAGAATACAGGCAGATACCACTCCAGCGTACAGGAACTAATCCCGCAAAAGATATGGTTACCGTGTATGCACTTACTAAATTGCTTAGAAAAATGCATCCTGATATAGTTTTATCCTATTCCATAAAGCCCATAATTTATGGTTCGTTAGCGGCTTCATTTGCAACTATATCAGATGTCTACTCTATGATTACTGGTTTGGGCTATATATTTACTGGCGATAGTGCCAAGCAAAGAATTCTTTATCGTTTAGTCTATCCTTTATATAAATTGGCCCTCAGCAAAAACCGAGTACTATTTTTTCTAAATCCTGATGACCTTAAATTGTTCCGGCGGTTAAAGCTTGTAAATTCCAATACGAAACAGGTCCTTCTTAATGGTGAAGGTGTTAACTTAAGCGATTTTGCCTATAGCCCTCCGCCTACTGAGCCTATCTCTTTTCTTCTTATGGCCAGACTTATCTGGGATAAGGGTATTGGAGAATACGTGGAAGCTGCTCGAAATTTGAAAAGTCGTTATCCCAAAGTTTCTTTTAAATTACTCGGACCTTTTGATAGTAATCCTGCTGCTATTAGGCCTGCTGGTGTGGAAAGATGGGGAAAAGAAGGAATTATTGAGTATCTGGGAGAGACGAAAGATGTCCGCCCTTATCTTGCTAGTGCCAGTGTCTATGTTTTACCTTCTTATCGAGAAGGAACACCGAGATCGGTGCTCGAGGCGATGAGTATGGGTCGGCCCATCATCACCACCGACGCTCCCGGTTGTCGGGAAACAGTCCGGGACGGGGTAAATGGTTTTCTGGTGCCGGCTAAGGACGCTGCTGCCCTAGAAAAGGCTATGGAAAGATTTATCTTAAATCGCGAGCTTATACCCGAATTTGGTCTGGCCAGCCGCAGAATAGCCGAAGAAAGATATGACGTTCATAAAGTGAATAAGGTCATAATGGAGGCGATGGGACTTTAATAACTTTAATTGAGTGATCCGACATGACAAATATCCTTATTGATTCCTGTGGTAGGAGGCTGGAATTATCATTGTTCGTTTTAGAATTGCAGGTTTTCTAAAAACCAGATATAAATTCAGAATTCTATAAAAAGTGAAGAGCCTAACCTTTAAGCGTCTAATTGATATTATCGGTTCAACTGTTGGATTAACAGTGGGGATTCCTATAATAGTATTTATATCGCTTATAATTCATCTGACAATGGGCAGGCCGATATTGTTTAAGCAGGTTCGTCCGGGTCTTTATGGGAAGCCATTTGTGCTATATAAATTTAGAACTATGCTTGATTTGAGAGATCAAACGGGAAAAATGCTCCCCGATGAAAGAAGGCTAACGTCTTTCGGTAGGTGGTTGCGATCAACGAGTTTGGATGAGTTGCCGGTATTATTTAATGTGCTCAAAGGAGATATGAGCCTCGTCGGCCCGAGGCCGCTCCTTATGGAATATCTCGATAGGTATACGCCAGAGCAGGCGAGACGCCACGAAGTGAAACCTGGAATAACGGGTTGGGCTCAGATAAATGGAAGAAATGCCATTTCTTGGGAGGAGAAGTTTGCTTTAGATGTTTGGTATGTGGATAATTGGAATTTTCCACTTGATTTTAAGATCATATTTCTTACGATACTGAAAGTATTAAAGCATGACGGAATAAGTGCTGATGGGCATGTTACGATGCCTGAATTTAAGGGAAGTAGAAGCTAAAAATGGACAAAGAAGTCACAGTTATTGGCGCAGGAGGTCATGCGAAGGTTATTATATCAACGTTAAAAGTGTTGGGTTTTGAGGTCAGAATGGTACTCGATGAAGATGAAAATAAGTGGAACAAAACTATCTTAGGGATTCCGATATCTGGGCCTTTAGACTTAATCAAATCCGGCAATTTTGAACGGGGAATTATTGCTATAGGCGATAATAAGACTCGCAAGATCATCACCGAGAGATATAAGGGGTGTTGTAAGTGGATAAAAATAATTCATCCATTTTCTTATGTTCATACGACTGTGGAGATTGGAGAGGGCAGCGTAATTTTTGCTGGAGCGGTTATCCAACCTGAAGCCAAAGTTGGAAACCAGGTGATAATTAATACTAGCGTAAACGTCGATCATGATTCTGAGATTCAAGATTACGTTCATATTGCTCCTGGGGTTCATTTGGCGGGTGGGGTATTTGTTGGAGAGGGAGCTCTTGTCGGCATAGGCAGTTCGGTTTTACCCTACAAGCGAATAGGTAAGTGGGCTACTGTCGGAGCAGGTGCTGTTGTAAATAAAGATATTCCGGATTTTTTGACAGTTGTCGGAGTCCCTGCAAAGCCCGTACGCTGATATAGCTATATGGAGATTGAAATGAAAATAATTGATATGGCAAAGCCTGAATTAGATCAATCTGATAAAAATGAAGTATTAGAAGTTCTAAGCTCGGGGCGGTTGGCTTTAGGGCCGAAAGCACAAGAATTTGAAGAAAGAATGGCAGAATATATTGGGGTAAAATACGCAGTAGCCGTTAGCTCAGGGACGTCAGCATTACATATATTAATTAGGGCTTTAGGAGTTGGTCCTGGCGATGAAGTCTTGGTACCTTCCTTTACATTTGCTTCAACAGTTAATGTCGCTTTGTATGAAAAGGCGGAACCAGTTTTTGTAGATATAGAGCCAGAGACGTATAACTTAGACCCTAATGATTTACAAAAGAAGATCACAAAAAAGACGAAAGCCGTATTGGGAGTCGATGTTTTCGGTCATCCGGCTGAGTGGGATGAGATATTAAAGATTGCTGAAAGATATAATTTAAACATTATTGATGATTCCTGCGAAGCTCTCGGGGCGGAATATAAAGGGAGGAAGATTGGCCAATTTGGTGATGCGGCTTGTTTTGCCTTTTATCCCAATAAACAAATAACTACAGGAGAAGGTGGTATTATAGTTACGAATAATTCTGAGATTCATACCTTAGCCAGGAGCTTAAGGAATCAGGGAAGAGACGAAATGGGCGCCTGGCTCGAACATAAGAGGTTGGGATACAATTACAGGATGGATGAAATGTCTGCAGCTCTGGGCGTATCCCAGCTGAAGAAGATCGAAACCTTTCTGCAGAAGAGAGAAAAAGTTGCCAGAATGTATACAGAGAGATTGAAAAAGTTTTCTTGGGTGAGACCGCAGATTGTAAAACCATACGTAAGAATGAGCTGGTTTATTTATGTCGTAACATTAAGTGAGGGAATTGATCGGGACAGGGTAATGAAGAAAATGGAAGAAAAGGGAATCGCTACCAGAAACTATTTTTCACCGATTCACCTCCAACCTTATATAAAGGACTACGTGGACTCAGATGTGCTGAGGTTACCTGTGACTGAATCTATCTCCAGGCGAACACTGGCTTTACCATTTCATAATAATCTATCAGAAAGCGAGATAGATATAGTGACAGAGGCATTAAAAGAAGCGGTTGAATCGTGCTGATGGCTTATAAATTATAGCGACACACTATTTTAATAAGATCAGGCTACCGAGCTAATAAGTAATATAGAAGTAAGGTCATTTAGGGAAAGCGCAAAAAATGAATAAATGGCTGTCAGCTTTGGTCAGGGAAGCCTTCCGCATAACCAAGTGGAAGAGGCGGGCTTTTTTCTTGATAGCTGACACTGTCCTGATTTCTTTCTCTCTTTATGCCAGTTTCTGGCTGAGGTTTGAGGGGGAGATTCCGGCTGAATTTCTTGAGCAGTTTCCATTATTTCTGGCTATATTTCTTGCGGTCAAGCTGATTTTTCTTCATTTTTCCGGGATGTACAGCTTTTCCTGGCGATTTTTTGGCCCCATGGACATAGCGCGGTTTTTTGCCGGGGTGACGAGCTCAACTATTGTTCTGGCGATAATATTAATGAGTTTGCGGGGCTCTCAATATCTCGGCGGGTTCCCCAGGTCGGTTGTTCTTGTTGACTATGCTCTTACCCTCGGGCTTCTAGGCGGTCTGCGCCTTTCCAAGCGGGTAGTCCGCGAATACCTGAGTAAATCGGGTCGCAGATTAAGAGGAAGGAAGAGGGTTTTGATCATCGGGGCAGGCGAAGCCGGTAATATCATGGCCCGGGAGATGCTTAAAAACGAAAAATCACAGTATGTCCCGGTCGGCTTTATAGATGACGATCCGGCCAAGAAAGGGCTGAGTATTAGCGGGATTAAGGTTCTGGGCACTCGCCAGAATATTGGTGAGGTTCTTCGCGCCAATCACATAGATGAAGTCCTTATCGCCATTCCCAGCGCCAGGTCTAAGGAAGTAAGAGAGCTGGTGAATCTGGTCAGAGCAGAAGCTCCTTCCAAAAAGATAAGTGTGCTTCCCGGGATGCTTGGTCTGGTGGAGGGGAAAGTCAGTCTGAATGATATTAAAGAGGTAAGTGTTGAGGATTTGCTTGGGCGGGAGAAGGTCGACGTGGATGAGGCAGCAATAAGCTCGTTTATTAAGGGAAAACGTGTGCTGATAACGGGAGCAGGGGGTTCCATAGGAAGTGAGCTGTCCAGAGCTGTGTTTAGCTATCAGCCGGCCAATCTGACGGTTCTGGATATTGACGAAACCGAGCTGTTTTATCTTATGAATAGACTACAGGGCGACAAGGCTAAAATTAGGGCTGTGGTGGCTGATATCAGGGATGCCGCTAAGATGGAAAGAATTTTTGCCTCGGGGCAGCCTGAGATCGTCATTCATTCTGCAGCCTACAAGCACGTTCCAATTCTTGAGGATTTTCCTGAGGAAGCCATAAAGACTAACGTCCTGGGGACAAAGATATTGGCTGAGCTGGCTATAAAATATGGGGTGGAGAGATTTGTCAACATCTCTACCGATAAAGCCATTAATCCGACGAGCGTGATGGGCTCGAGTAAGCGGGTGGCTGAAGAGTTGCTCAGGGTGATGAACAGAAGGAATAGCACCAGATTTATCTCGGTCAGATTCGGCAATGTTCTGGGGAGTCGCGGAAGTGTAATCCCGATTTTTGAAGACCAGATAAAGAGAGGTGGGCCTGTGACTGTGACTCATCCTGAGATGAAAAGGTATTTTATGGCCATATCTGAGGCTGTAATTCTGGTGCTTCAGGCGGCTGCCGCCGGGGAAGGCGGAGAGGTTTTTGTTCTGGATATGGGTGAGCCTATAAAGATAGTTGACCTGGCAAAAGAAATGATAAGGTTGAGCGGATTTGAGCCAGAGGAAGATATTCCGATAGTTTTTTCAGGGATTAGATCCGGGGAAAAGCTTTTTGAGGAGCTTCTTGGGGCAGAGGAGGGGTCAGAGCCTACAAGACACTCCAAGATTTTTAGAGTCAGAAGTTCGAGAAATGGATTACTTAACGACGAGATAAAAAAGATGGATGATGAGCTTTTGAAAAAGGTTGATGACCTGATAGCGATGAGCGGAAATTGCGCTTATAAAGAAGAGATTATAGGGATGATAAAAGAGATTGTGCCGACCTATCGGCCATAAAAATGGGGACACCTACTATTTTTTATCAGTTTTTATCAGAACAGATTATGAGACTGGGGGATGGTTAGCATTTTTGCCGGTTTTGCCGGGATATCATATTCAGGAGCGTAAATAAACAGGGTTAAGAAGAAAAAAGAGAGACGGGGGACACGGACTATTTTTGCAAAGCTAAAAATAGTCCGTGTCCCTTTTTTTATTTATGGGTGAATTTTTTCAGGGTGGTGAGGGCATAAGATTTGAGAAAGGCGAAGGAGTCGAGCTTAAAGAGATGGCTAAGGGCGAAAAAGGGAATGACTGAAATGAGGCCGACTATAGCTATTTTGATGGCCAGCGAGACGAAGCTATTAAGTGTGGCGGCTGAGGTGTTTTGAAAATAGGGAAGAGAAAGATAACAGACCAGGCCGATGGGAATTGAGCTTAAGATAATCTTGACGGTTTCAGAGGCCAAGTTTCTCGAAAAGGGATTGAGGTATTTTTTAAGGAAGAGACTGAAGAGGATAAAGTTTAAGATCATCACAATCGAAGTAGCTAAGGCGATGCCACCAGCCCCGAGGATTCTGGAAAGGATTATGTTCAGGACTATGTTGAGGCCGACGCAGATGGCGCTGATGATAAGAGGGGTGGCTGTATTCTTGAAAGAATAAAAGACTTGCGACAGGAGGGGCGAGGTGGCATAGGCAAAGAGGCCAATAACATACATCTTAACTACAAAGGCAGTCAGGGCGGTGGCTTTAGGGTCAAAGGCGCCCCGTTCAAAGAACAGGCGGACGATCGGTTGGGATAGAAAATAGAGGAAGAAGGTGGAAGGGATGATGAGGTAAAAAGAAACGCCTATGGTCTTGTGGAGGCGGGATTCATATTCAGCCCTGAACGAGCCATTAAGAGCCAGCTCCGAAAAAGTGGGGAAGATGGCCGTGGCGATGGGCGTGGCCAACAAGGAAATGGGAATCCCCCAGACTCTGATAGCAAAGTTGAGGGCAGAGATTGAACCGGCATCAAGGCCTGAGCCGATGGTTTTATCTACTATCTGATTAAGAATTGAAAGGCCGCTTGAAATAACCAGTGGGGCCAATAAGACGGCAAACTGGCGGGTTTCACGCCAATCAACCTGGCGAAAACTCAGGGAATGGAAGAAGTGGTGGCGCCGGTAAAGGACAAAAAACATGGCGAAAAAGGCAATTGAGGCACTGAGAATCTGCCCGACTGTCCAGCTATTGATACCAAGATAGCGGTGGAGGAAAAAGAGAGAACATACCAGAGCCACGTTGCCGATAAAGGAAACGGCGACAGGGAAGAAAAACTGCTTTTCTGCCTGAAAGAGGCCAGTGAACATACCGATCAGGACGGTGAAGAGGCCGGAGATAACTAAGTAGCGGGTTAAGGTCACGGCCAGGGTGAAGCGCTCACCCTTGAAGCCGTAGGCGACTACTCGGACACAGGCAGGAGCGAAAATAAAAACCAATATAGAAATGGCGACAAAGATTGAGCCCCAGACAGTCAGGGCGGAGTTGACGAAGCGGCGGGCCGCATCAAGGCTTTGGGCTTTTTTTTCGAGGTAAAAGGGGATAACCAGTGTCGAGAAACCGCCGGCGAAAAGTCCGAGGATTGAGCCGGGGATGAGCATGGCTACCAGGAAGGCGTCGGTTGTGCCGGAGGCCCCGAAATAATTGGCAACCAGGACTTCGCGGAGGAAGCCAACAAATTTGCTGATAAGAGAGACAGCGGCGATAAGGAGAGCCGCCTGAGTTACCGTCTGCTTCCTGAGGACCTGGCGAATATCCATCCTTCCTTATCCTGGCGACATCCCGTTTCTTAGAGATATAAGATTGAAATTGCACCGCCTTCTATCCATACAAGCGTCCGACTTATCTATTTTTTAAGCCCTTATTCTACCATAAAGAAAAAATGGGGACACCCTAGATTTTCACCATTTTTTTAGATGCAGAAGCGAGCCTTTGTCCCTGTATTATTTTTTAAGTTCTGCTTTGTTTATGCCAGCTTGCCTGAGGATCTCAAGTAGTGTGCCCTTTGGCAAATCTTTTTTGTGGAAAGGCACAACCACTCTTTTTCCGGTTGTTGGGTTGAAATATATTTGATGGCTTCCCTTGGTTCTGTCTAAGACAAAGCCTTTCTTTTTAAGGAGGTTGGTGATTTTTTCAGGCGATAGAGGGGAAAGCTTAGACATTGGTCCTTATGGTGAGTGTATATTCTAATACACCATCTTCTGTTGGGATTTCTTCTCTATGTGCCTTTAAACTTTCTATATAAAGTTGGATGGCTTCCCTGGCCATATTTATAGCCTCTTCTATTGTGTCACCATATGTTACGCAGCCAGGCAAGGACGGAACTGTTACGGTGTAGCCACCTTCAGGTTCCTTCCTCAGGGAAATTTTGTATCTTAATATTTTCACCTAATCTTGTCACCTCTTATTGAAATGATACTAAAAAGCCAGGAAAAAACAAGAGGGAAAAACGGGAAGACACCCAAGGGGCAAAAAATGAAAAAATGGGGACACCCTAGATTTTCCGATTTTCAAAGCAATTGCCATGGAACTGCGAAAACGTTTGGTGAGAGTTTCTGAATTCTGTTTCCGCAGTAAATTATCATTCCTCCGACTGCTCTCGGGTTCAATCCTATAAAATGGAGGATATTCTGAATATCGCCATACGCCACCCGGCCGCTCAGTTTGACTTCAACTGGCAAGATGTCCCTCCCACATTCCAGGACAAAATCCACTTCTTTGCCTTCTCTTGTCCTCCAATGGTAGATGTTCATCTGATATATATCGGCTATCACCAGGAGGTTTAGCAGGATCAGGCTCTCGAAAAGGTTTCCTTTGAATTTATCATCTATGGTTTCCGGGCTTCGGCAGCCGGCCAGCTGACAGGCCAGTCCCGGATCGATAAAATATCCTTTGGGTGACTTAGTGAGGCTTTTAGCTTTAATTTTCGTAAAGGGTCTTAGGCGAACGAATAAATTTGAGGCTTCGAGCAAGCTTATGTAGCGGTGGACTGTTGGCTGACTGATACCTGTATCTCTCGATATGCCGGTCTGGTCAATTATAGAGGCTGTCCTCAGGGCGAGAAGCTGCATGACGTTTCTGAAATCCGTCAGGGAGGTTATGTGTGATAGGTCTCTTAAGTCCCTTTCGAGGTAAGTTTTTATGTAACCATCCCACCAGATAGAAATTTCCTCGGGAGTATTTAATGAAAAAACGGGTGGGAGAAAGCCCCGATAGAAAAGCTGGCTTAAAGACGGAGCGTTGTTAGTTTCTTTTATCTCCGGAAATTCTTTTTCCTCTGAATAGATTTTTTTAAAAAAATCAATAATCCAGTCAGGTTTTTTCTTTCCCTGATATTCAGATGGAGTAAATGGGTAAAGTGTGTGATAAGTTGCCCGGCCGGCCAGCGTCTCAGAGATGCCCTTTAAAAGGAGAAGGTTAGCCGAACCCGAGAGTATGAATCTGCGCTCTCTTGGCCTGCGCTGGGCATCAACAGCCTTTTTAACTGCGTATAAAATTTTGGGCTCTCTTTGAGCTTCGTCTATGATAATGTTCTGGCCAGAATTTATTATAGGCGAGGGATCTTTTTGGACCTGGGCTAATGTATCCAGGTCATCCAGACTGAAATATTTAAAGCCCTCAAAAATCGGTTCGTTTTTTAACAGGGTTGTTTTTCCAGTTTGACGTGCTCCGGTTAAGACCAGAACACTGCTCACGTTTAAGGATGCGCTGAGTTTATCAGCCAGCCAGCGTTTTATATACAATTTATTCACCTCGTGAATAAAATTTATTCATGGCGTGAATAGAATATACCGGGCTTTTGAAAAAAGCAAGGGAGGAAAATGGGGGGAAAAATAGTGAAAATCTAGGGTGTCCCGATTTTTGTTGACAGGGAAAGATGGTTTTTATATAAAAGGGAAAAATAAGCCTTTAAATAAGCCTTGAGATGGAGAAGGAAGTCAAAACAGGCGGCAGGCAAGCGGCATGAGGACATGAGGAGGCGAAATGACCACAGATTTTGCTATCAAAATTATCGGTCTTTTCCTCGGGGTGGTGGCTCGTTCGCTTATTCCCTGGCTTAGAAAGCTGCGCAATGGCGAGGTCAAGGGGTTTGATAAGCGATATCTTTATTCGGGAATTGCCACTTTTATTCTTGGGGTGATTATTACCCTGGTGATTTTCCCGCAGTTTAAGGGTGAGGTGGGAGGCCAGGGCGGGGCGAGCGGGATAGGAATCGTCCCGGGTTTTGAAAATTATTTCAGGCTTTTCTGCCTGGCTTTTGGCTTTGGCTTCGGCTGGAACGCCATTGTGCTGGAAGCAGGAAAGTGGGGAAATTGGTTTCTGGAAGGTGAAGAATAAATCATGATGAAGATTGGCGAATTTGAGATTTATCTTAAGGCAGTTGATGACCATAAGTGCCCGCATTGTGGGGATGGGCTAGGCCGGCGACCGCGGAGGCTGTGGCAGAAGGCTGTGTCATTTGCGGTGCCGCTGAGGCACTATAAATGCCAGAGCTGTTATCACCGTTTTTTTGCGATGTCGCCGAGATGGAAGCAGATGAAGCGCGGAGAAAGATGGCTGCGGGTGGCGGCCACGGGGGTGGTCTGGCTGGCCGGAATTTACATTGTCTTTAGAGTTTTGTTTGGTGTATTGTATGCCGTAATGAGCTGAAAAATGAAAAACAGGGGACACAATCTATATTTCCTATTTTCTATCGGCGGGTGTCCGGTGAGCAGGCCAAAAAATTAGGGAATAAAATTAGGAAATATAGATTGTGTCCCCTGTTTTTAAGATAGGAGCTAAGATGAAGAAAATTGCTGTTGTCGGGCTTGGATATGTGGGTTTGCCGCTGGGGCTGAACTTTGCCAGGGCTGGAGCGAAGGTCATTGGACTTGATATAGACCCGGAAAAAATCAAAGCCTTAAACGCGGGCAAAAGCTACATCAAGCATATTTCTGAAGGGGATGTGGCTGAGGCGGTGGCCAGCGGGAGATTTATGGCCTCGGGCGATTTTTCGCTGGTCAAGAGCGAGGCGGTTGATGCGGTTATCATCTGCGTTCCAACGCCGTTAACGAAGCAGAGGGAACCGGACATTTCTTTTATTCTTGACACGGGGCGAGAAGTGGCTCCATACCTTCAGCGGGGAATGGTCGTTATTCTCGAATCAACGACTTTTCCGGGGACAACGGATGAATATCTGAGACCGGTGCTGGAGAAGGGGTCGGGGCTGGCGGTGGGGAAGGATTTTTATTTAGCTTTCTCGCCGGAGAGGGAAGACCCGGGTAATCCGAAGAGCCGGGTGTCGGAAGTCCCGAAGGTTATTGGCGGGCTGACGCCGGAATGCCTGAAGAAGGCCATGGAGATTTATGGGGTGGCGGTGAAAAACCTGGTGCCGGTTTCGTCCTGCCGGACGGCTGAGGCGGTTAAGCTTCTGGAGAATATTTTCCGGTCGGTTAATATCGCCCTGGTGAA
>ENA-UOYA01000954-UOYA01000954.1-activated-sludge-metagenome-genome-assembly--contig:-NODE-954-length-33654-cov-7.308075_pt1 | contig 33654 bp, 35 predicted proteins | sample MGYA00238163_ERZ764804 | MGnify/ENA primary metagenome ERZ764804 (study PRJEB28919, sample SAMN05720223) | activated sludge metagenome | isolation source: Anaerobic digester | place: Hong Kong... | reverse complement strand
GCAAATGATTATCTATCGACCATCAACCAAAACGATGGATTTGTAAGTGTTCCGCTTAAAAACACCGGACGAGGAATGAATTACGGTTTAGAGCTTACGTTTGAAAAACTATTTTCGAAGAACTATTATTTTCTGTTCACGGCATCCGTATTCGACTCTAAATATCGCACCGATAATGGACGTTGGTTCAATACAGCATACAACACACGATATGTGTTCAATTTGCTAGGCGGAAAAGAATTTGTGATAGGCAAGAAAAAAATCAATCGCATAACCACCAATGCTAAAGTCCTTTGGCGTGGTGGTTTGCGGCAATCTCCTGTAAATAAGGCAGCGAGTAAAGCAGCAGGTTACACTGTGTATGATCAAACCAATCCATTTTCCGAAAAACTACCCGATTACGTGCGTGTTGATTTAGGTTTAGGCTATCGCAAGAATCAAAAGAAATGGAACTGGCAGGTAGGCGTTGAAATTCAAAATGTGATTAACCGCTTGAATGTAGCTGCCCGTGTATATAACCCGAAAACACAGGCTGTGGAATACAAAAAGAACATCGGAATTATTCCTGTGTTATTCTTTAAGGTAGAGTTCTAAAATCAAATAGCTTCTCCACACACTGCGAAGAAGCTATTAAATGACCGAACAATGTTCGATGCCGAAATTATCCTTTGAATAATGATTGAAGTTTCATAGCCACACCCATGTCGCCTTTCACTTTGATTTTACCACTCATGAAAGCCATCATTGGGTTCACAGAACCGTTCATCATGCCTTGCAAATCGTCCATAGACACACTAATTGCGCAGTCTACTTCTTTGTCTTCTGTAGAGACAACATTCGCGTCTCCTTTGCCGTCAATTACAATTACGCTACCACCGAAATCGAATTTCAATGATTTACCTAAAACCGGAGCTGAAGCAGCTGCACCTTGTAAAGCGGATAAAATTGTTTCAAATGCCATTGTTTTGTTTTTATTGTTTTTAGTAATGAGTACTTGTTTGTGTAGCAATAATAAAAAATTGTTCAGTAATTATAGTTAATTCAAAAATATAAATGCGAGTGTTCAATACCTGTCAAAAATTAAGATATTCATGGCAGCCTGGTGCTTTTTCTTAAACTAAATTGGAGAAAATGGTTCTTTTCCTAGTTTTACAAAAAAACACGTATGAAAAAACTTATGCTTTTCAGCCTTGCCGGTTTATTCTTTTGCTCTTGTCAGTTCAACGAAAAACTGGTACTCAATGAAAATGGCTCAGGTAACTATACCTATTCGTTCGATATCGATGCCGCGAGCATGTTGAAAGGATTAGATACGTCTACAACAGAAAAACAAGAATCAACTGAAAAGAGCAAAGTAACTACCTACACCGGAAAAACATATCAAGCTTATGTTGATGAGAACTTTTCCAAAAGTGTAGTAAAAGGTAATAAAGAGTTGTTTGATAAATATTCAAAACTAATTGAAAACTACACGGTGAAAGTGAGCGAAGAAAGTGATGATAAGTCATCTACAAGTTTCAGTATAGACTTTAAACAGCCAAGTGAGATTGTTGACGGGAATAAAATCTTCTTTTATCATATGATGTTGGAAGATGCAAAAAAAGGGAAGAGTACTTTTAAAGATAAAGTAGGGAAGCGCGACAATGTGGTTAATTATTTCAATTCTAAATTCGATTATAAAAACAACGTCTTTTCTCGAAACATAGAGTTTAAAGCAGAGGAGAAAGACAAGAAACAATCGGAAAAAGATAAGGAATTGATGGAATCCATGTCGAGTATGTTGAAATATAAAACCACTTATGTGTTTCCTAAACGCATTAAGAAAGTGAATAACGAAAAAGCGACATTCAGTTTAGATGGCAAAACAATGAATATAGAATATGGATTTTTCGATATTATCTCCAATCCGGAAATATTGAAATGTGTTGTGGAGTTTGAATAAGCCAATTATCCACGAAACACAGATGCCGGTTCAATCTTCACGATTCTGCGAATGGCAGCAATAACGCCAATCATAGAGATAACTAGCGTAACTACCGCAAAGGCGATGTACATACTGATGCTGTAAGAAAACATAATACCGGCTTTAGCAATGCCAAGTTTGAAACCATACATTAACAACACTCCAATAATGTATCCAACTAAAGCAAAGATAAGCGCTTGGGTTAATATCAGATTGCGCACATATGCATTAGTTGCACCTATAGCTTTAAGTGTAGCGTAATCTTTCAAACGGTCAGTCGCAGCGGAATACAGCGTTAAGCCAATAATAATACTACCGGCTATAATAGCAAAGACGATAAGCGTTCCGACAGAAGTGGCTATTCCACTTGAACCTAAAATAGTACTTACTGTGGCAGAAGAAAAATCTTGCTTCGTCCATGATTTCACACCAAACATATTTTGGTCAATCATGGTAGTAATTTGTTTCAAATCTGCACCCGGCTTTACTTTCACCAATAATGCACTCACCTTATCGCGCGGAAATTTGCTGTAATAACGCGCTCTATCGATGGTTGTAAATACAAACGATGCGCCAAAACCTCTGGCGCCATTAGTTTGTAAGGTAACCTTTGCTCGCTTTCCGCCAATTTCAAATTGCGAACCGAGTTGTGCGCCACCCAGTAACTTTTTGTCAAAAGCATCGGTGGTAACCGCATCGTCAAACAATAAATTTTCTAAAGTCCCTCCGCTTATTTTCCATGGACCACCCACAAAAGCGGGTGCCTGTGATCCCACAAGGGATATACCACCTGATTTTCCGTCTGAAAATTTTGCCGATGCTCCAGCAATAACCAGCGGATACACATGATCGATACCCGGCAATGCTTCAATCTGCCGTTGATAACGCGCATCAATTTGGCCGAGAGCAGATACGTTCGTAGTTTTATTATCTACCACCCAGATATCGGTTTGAATGTTATCGACCAAACTCGACATCATCCCTGTAAGGAAAATAAAAATTCCGGTTTGCTGCCCAATCAAAAATATAGAAATTACCACCCCAAACAGCGCACCGATGCTCTTTGGTTTGTCGTACATTATAAAACGAATGGCGGTCTTAAACATGGTTTGCTATTATTTTGCAGGTTGTAAATCAATCACCACTTCTACTCGTGAGTTAATCAACAAGTCCGGCTTACCTGCTAATCGAACACGCACCTCGCGCACTCTTCGATCTTCCATATTTCCACTATCGTCACTGAACAGCGATTTCTTCTTCAAGTAAGAACCTAAAAAAACAACTTCGCCTTCGGCTAAATTATCGTCCATACCTTGCGTTCTGATAATGGCTTTTTGTCCGAGTTTCAATTTATTCACCCACATTTCATCTACTTCACACAAAACTGTTAAAGGCGAATTTGGCGCGAATTCAAACAAAGGTTTTTCGGTTGTACCCGCTCCGCCTTCCGTTAAATCCATCGTAAGAATAACACCATCGGCAGGCGCTTTTACCTTTCTTCGTTCAATGTCAACAGCAGTTACCTTCGTATCAGCTCCTATTTCATTCAACTTACTTTGTGCACTTCGCAATGCGGCTTGTAAGCGCTCAATGTCCTTCACAGCTTGCAGATAGGTTGCTTTTGCATTATCGGCATTTTGTGCGGTTTCCGCTCCTTCCAAAAATGTTTTTTGAATGCGATCGTTTTGTACACGAAGGTTTTCCGCTTTTATATTAGCCGAATTGATTTGTGCCTGTATATTCTGAATTTCGGCTTGTTGAGCAGCATTTTTAGAAGTTGTTTGTTGTAGCTTTGCATCTTCATAATCGTGCGCGAACTCCACTAACAATTGGCCTTTCTTTACTGTATCTCCGGCATGGGTATACAATTTTCGAATCACTCCATTTACTTCGCTGCCGATTTCGGTAATTTTTACTTCCGGCTCTACTCTACCAATGGCTATGATCCGCACAGGTTCAGCGATTTTGGGTGGAACAGGGATAACCACTTTCTCTTGCTTGCTATTGCAGCAGGTCAACAAAAATAGCAGCATTAGGGCTGTAATGGATGATTTCATACTTTCATTTCTTTTGTCAAATTCTTTAAATATTCCGATTGCGAAACTTCTACTGCTGCTCCATTCTGCACTTCTACAACTCGCGTGGCATAAGGCACTAAGCGCTGATCGTGAGTAACGACAATCACCGATTTACCTGACTTCGCTAAATCTTGTAATTGCTGCATCACAACCCCAACCGATTTTACATCTAAGGATGCAGTTGGTTCATCGCACAACAACATAGGCGGGTCGGACACCAATGCGCGAGCAATAGCAACACGTTGTTGTTCTCCTCCGGAAAGCATTTTGGGTAAAGACTTTAAGCGATGCGTCATGCCTAATAAATCTAGCGCTTTCAACACACGAGGCAAAGCGTCTTTTTTAGCCACTTTTTGTAAAGTAAGCGGCAACATTACATTCTCTTCCACATTCAACGGAGCAATCAAATTAAAACTCTGGAAAACAAAACCAATGTTGTTCAAACGCACATTGGCCATTTGCTCATCGCTCAAATCGTTGGTGTATGTGCCATTGATCCAAACCTTTCCTTGCGAAGGATAGATAACACAACCCAATAAAGAGAGCAATGTTGTTTTTCCTGAACCGGAAGGACCGATAATCAACACCAACTCCCCTTTCTCCACTTTGAAATCGGTAGGCTGGAGCGCCACCACTTCAGAGTCACCGCTTTTATATACTTTCCCTGCTCCTTCGAGCCGTGCAATTTCCATTTTGGTTTATGTTACTTCTGAAAGTTAAACAATACAATGCATTGAATTTTATTAATTACACTAATTAAAATCATAATTAATTTTTTCTGCAGCTAACTTAACCCACTAATATCGTTCCGCCCATTTCTGAAGGAATAGCTAAACCCATCAACGTGAGCACAGTAGGTGCTAAATCGGCTAAAATTCCGGAGTTCAAAGTATGTCCTTTTTGATTTTCCACCAAAATAAGCGGAACCAAATTTTTAGAGTGTGCCGTATTCGGTGAACCATCCGGATTAATCATAAAGTCGCCATTACCATGATCGGCTGTGATGAGCAACGAATAATCATATTTCAAACAAGTTTCCACCACTTGTTTCAAGCAGGCATCCACTGCTTCAGCGGCTTTCATCTCAGCCGAAAAAACACCTGTATGGCCCACCATATCAGTATTAGCAAAATTCAAGCACACAAAATCGGGTTGGTTTTCATTCACAAAATCTACTACACGTTTAGCTAAACCCGGTGCACTCATTTCAGGCTGTAAATCGTAGGTAGCCACTTTCGGTGAAGGCTCCATAATTCTGTTTTCGCCTGTAAAGGGTTCTTCCTTTCCACCATTGAAAAAGAAGGTAACATGCGGATATTTTTCCGTTTCAGCAGCACGTAACTGCGTTTTACCGTGCAACGAAACAATTTCTCCTAATGTTTTTTGTAATTGTGCATTGTTGAAAATAGTTCGCACTCCCACATAAGTTTCGTCATACACCGTCATGGTTACATAATACAACGGCAACGTATGCATGCCAAAATCTTCAACATTCTTTTGCGTAAGTACTTGGGTAATCTCCCGACAACGATCGGTTCTGAAATTGAAACAAAACACCGCATCATCTGCCTTTATGGTTTGAAATCCATTCGCCAAAATTATTGGCTTAATAAACTCATCGGTTACGCCTTCAGCATAACTGGAATTCAAAGCTTCGAGCAAATCGTTAGCTTGTCCCCCCTCTCCTTTCACCAACATATTGTAAGCTAACTGCACACGCTCCCATCGTTTGTCGCGATCCATGGCATAATATCTTCCGCAGAGCGAAACCACTTTAGCGCCAAATGGGGAAATCTTCTCCATTAAATCCTTCACGAAACCATAAGCGCTTTTTGGATCGGTGTCGCGGCCATCCGTAAATGCATGAACGAGAATGTCTTTCACTCCGGCTTTATGCGCAAATTCGCAAATCGCTACCACATGGCTGCTATGCGAATGCACTCCCCCATCGGAAACCAAACCCATTAAGTGGAGTGGTTTATTTTTCGTTACACAATATTGAAAAAGTTGTTGCATTTCCACTGCATTTTCCAATTCACCTGAGGTAACCGCGTTATTGATCTTCAGCAATTCTTGGTATACCACACGACCGGCACCGATGTTCAAATGCCCAACTTCGGAGTTCCCCATTTGTCCGAATGGCAGCCCCACGTTCTCGCCAAATGTTTTAAGTGTGCTGTTTGGGCAAGTCGCCATCAACTGATCAAAAAACGGTGTATTGGCCTGTTTAATGGCATCTGCCTCAGGAATTTGACCAATTCCCCAACCGTCTAAAATGACTAAAGCGACTTTTTTATGCGACATGTGAACAACTTTTATTGTATTAATTCGTAATGTGTATTCGAAGAATCGTTTACTTTGTTTTGTGGCACGAAATTAGCATATAATTCAGTAAAAAAACCGGTATAAAAACAATTATTTATAAATAAACGTTGAAGTACCACAAACAAGATTTAATCAGAAAAAAATAAAAGAAGTGAAAAACAATTTTTTGAAAATCATATTTAGCATCACCTTTGCAATCGCCACCCTTTTTGCGAATGCACAAAGCGTTGATCAAATCGGAGGCTATTTACAAAGCGGGAATGCCGGTGAATTGTCGAAGTATTTCCAATCGAACGTTGAAATCAACTTAAAAGACGGAGGAAATTCGTACAGCAAATCGCAAGCAGAGCAAGTGTTGAGTAATTTCTTCTCTAAACACACTCCGCGTTCATTTGCCGTTGCCCATCAAGGAACTTCTCCTGAAGGGTCAAAATATATCATTGGTAATTTGGTTACTTCTGCCGGAAACTTCCGTGTTTATGTGTACACAAAACCTGCAGGTGGAGGTGTGAGCATCCAAGAAATTCGTTTCGAGGAGCAATAAGCTACAGTCTGTTAAATTTCACCTTTACTCTCCAAGCAATTTATAAATTGCATTTCAAATGATATTGAAATGAGTTTATCTGCAGCTGAACGTCTTTTAGTAGACAAATACATCCTCCTTGCCTTAGAAGAAGATGCTTGCGACCCAACCGGAAAAATTTTGGTAGGCGACCATAGTACACTGTCGTCTATTCCCGCAGAAAAATCAGGCAGCGCTAAATTGTTGGTAAAAGCCGATGGTGTTTTAGCAGGCGTGGAATTGGCAGAAATCATTTGCGGTTTGGTGGACAAAGACATTCGTTTCGAACAAAAAATGAACGATGGAGACAGCATGAAAAAAGGCGATATCGCTTTCTTATTGCACGGAAGAGATCGTTCCATTTTAACTGCTGAACGCATTATTCTCAACTGTATGCAACGGATGAGCGGCATTGCTACTACTACCAAACAATATGTGGATCTAATTGCCGGAACAAAAGCCAAGGTGTTGGATACACGTAAAACTACCCCTAATTTCAGAGTATTTGAAAAATGGGCGGTACGCATTGGAGGCGGACATAATCATCGTTTTGGCTTATATGATATGATAATGCTGAAAGATAATCACATCGATTTTTGTGGAGGAATTAAGAAAGCCATTTTAGCGGTGAAAAGCTACCAAGAAGAAAACGGATTGCAATTGCCTGTGGAGGTGGAAACGCGCTCACTACGAGACATACAAGAAGTAATCGATACCGGTTTTGCGACCCGTATTATGTTCGATAATTTCAGCGTTGAAAACACCTATAAAGCGGTGGAATTAGTCAACGGAAAATTTGAAACCGAATCATCGGGCGGAATAAATTTGAGCACTATAAAAGGCTATGCCGAAACTGGTGTAGACTTTATTTCAGTGGGAGCACTTACCCATTCGTCTATTAGTTTGGACCTTAGCTTAAAAGCGATTTAATCATGGAGAAACAACAGATATTATTCATTATCAATCCAATATCAGGGGTTTATAAAAAAGAACATATCCCCGAGAAGATTGCGAAGTATATCGATTACACGAAGTACGACTTTACAATTAGAACTACTCAGTATGCGGGCCATGCTACAGAAATTGCTCGTGAAGCCATAAAAGAAGGATTTAAAACCATAGTTGCGGTTGGAGGTGACGGCTCTATTAATGAAGTAGCCAACGCCTTGATAGGCACCGATGCAGTATTGGGTATTATCCCCTATGGTTCAGGTAACGGACTTGCACTGCATTTGGGTATGACACCCAGAAATGCGAAAAAATCGTTAGAGTTATTGAATACCGGAAAAGTGGTGAAGATGGATGTGATTAAAACCAATATCCGCTATTTCTTGAGTTGCGGTGGCTTTGGCTATGATGCCCATGCTGCCCGAAGATTCCGTTCACAAGAAATTAGAGGTCTATTTTCCTACATATTAGCAGGTGCTCGAGAAGCCTTCTGGCATTTTAAGCCTTCAAAAGCGAAAGTTCAAATTGATGATGAAGTAATTGAACGCGATGTATGTCTTTTCACCGCTTTCAACTCTAATCAATACGGATATAACATTGGATTTCTACCAACCGCCTCGGCTAAAGACGGGGTTATGGATGTGATTCTTTTAAACGCCTTTCCATTGCGTAGATTGTTATTGGTTTTTGGTTTAATGATTCTTAAACGCACCGATTTAGTAAAAGAAGCCGAAACCTTTAGAGCCAAGAAAATCAAGATCTTTGGCAACAAAAAGATGGTGTATCAATTCGATGGCGACCACTTTGTTTTTCATGACGATTTAGAAATGGAAATTGTACCTCAAGCCTTAAATGTGATTATCCCAAGCGATACCGTGAGCTATTAAATTGTGCAATAAACAGCACAGTGTTAACAACTTACGAAACATAACCGGAATTTACTATATATCTTTCATCTATTAAATGAACGTAATATAATGTTATGGGCTATTCTATTTTGATGATTGATGACAATCTTGCGGATATCCGATTAGTGGTGGAAGCATTCAAAGACATCAACTTTTACGATCAGTTGGAATGCCTGTATGCCTACGATGGCGAAGAGGCTATAAGTTTATTGGATGCCGCTGCCAAAACCGGTCAAAAGTTGGACTTAATTCTACTCGATTTGAACCTGCCACGCATTCATGGTATTGAAGTTCTAGCCTATATAAAAGGGCATTCGCAATTGAATAAGGTTCCCGTATTTGTTATTTCCAATTCCGACTACCATAAAGATATCGCCAACTGTTCTGATTTAAGTGCAGACGGTTACATTCAAAAGCCGAATGATTTTAAAGATTTAGTGGATTTGGCTTCAGCCATCAAGAAATCATTGCTATCCAATACGGCTATAGTTCCTGAAATACTTTTGGCAGAATATGCCAGCATCAAAGCTGCTTGTTAAAGCATTAGCTGATCGCAGAACGAAACAATCTCTTTTTCCTGTACAACATGCAAACCTTTTGCATGAATGTGCCATAATTGGTTACACTTATTCAACACCGCCAAATCGTGACTAGAGAAAATAATCAACCTATTTTCTCGTTGCACCAATTGAAAAAAAATCTCCATGAAACGCTTTCTGTTTCTAAAATCTAGAAAAGCCAATGGCTCATCCAATAAAACAATTGCTGTTTGACGAGATAGAGCAAAAACAATAGAAACAAGTTGATATTGACCATCACTTAGCGATACTAATTTCCGTGGTAATAGTTCTTCTAATCCAAATAGAGAAATTAGTTCCTGCACATAACTACCAAGCGATTTTGCATCAACACGAAACAAAGCATGTGTATCAACCGATAACGATAAAAGTTCTTGAACGGTTAGGTTTAAGTAAAACGATTTACTGTTAGGAAGAAATGTTATATGACGCGACAAGGTATTCATATCCACTTGCGACAAAGCAATTCCATTAACGGTTATTTCACCCGATAATGCCGGTACTAAACCACAAAGTGTGCGTAAAAAGGTTGATTTCCCTACCCCATTATCGCCTACCAAACCTATTAACATGGGCGATTCGGCCTCCAAACAAATATCGTGAATGAACGCATCTTTATAACCGATGGCGATATGTTGAAAGCTTATTTTCATATTTCACCTCGCTGTTTGTAGATGAGCCAAATCACAAACGGACTACCAAACAAAGCTGTAAGTATATTTACGGGAATCATCATTCCGAATACATTCGACACAATCATTAAATTAAAAACACCGCAAATAATGCCGCCAATCAAAAATGAAAAAACAGTGAGCGGTAAATGGAAATTAGATTTGAATAATAACCGAGCAATGTGTGGAACGGCCATACCTACAAAACCAATAGGGCCGCAAAAAGCGGTTACAACACCAGAAGATACTGCAGCAGAAAGCAAGGCCAAATTGCGGGTGCGGTTAACTTTCAAGCCTGATAATTTAGCGATATCATCGCCTAACATGAGTAAGTCTAAGGAGCCGGAAATAAAAACCGACAAAACTGCGACAAACAAGAAAACAACGACAAGAACAATGGTTTGAGAGAATGTCATAGTGAAAAAAGACCCCTGATTCCAAAGGTATAAAGAACGCAAGCCTTGATTACTCATAAACAGTTGAATCAACTCCACAATAGCGCTCACAGCTCCTGCCACCATCAAACCCACCAATAATAAACTCTCTTTGGAATGTAAGCGTTTCGCTAAAAAGAGAATAAAGGCACAGGCTAATAATGCTCCTCCACTAGCAAACAAAAAGGATAACCATGAAGAAGACAATTGGAAATCAAAAACAGTAAGCAATACAATCAGAAGCGCAATGCCCAATGATGCTCCCGAACTTACACCCGTTACATAAGGCCCTGCCAATGGATTTCGGAAGAATGTTTGCATTTGTAAGCCGGCTACCGATAATAATCCACCACCTAAAGTGGCTGCAATAGCTGAAGGTAGGCGATACTGTGTAAATAATAAAAATGCTGTTGAATTGAAATCCGTTAAAGCGGAAAAAGATAAACCAAATAACGATTGAGCTACAAAAACGAGAATAAGGACTCCTACAAGCGATATGGTTTTAAGTGCAAAACTCATGGCTTTAACCGATTAAAGTAATACAATGAATCTTCACTCAACTTTGGGTTAGCAAATATCTGATGTAAATCGCGTAAAGCCAAATGAGGCAGAAAACAAGCCGATTCCCAATAATCAATTCCGCCATTACTATTACTGCGTTTAGCTGCAGAAAATACGTGTTCCTGTTTATAGGCATCAAACCACGAAAACTTTTCATCGATGCGCTTCAATCCGCTTAATGTCTTATCGGCAGAGGTAAGTAGCCAAACATCGGCATGTTGAGCAACGCTAAATATTTGTTCGAAATTCAAGGATAAGTTAAGTCCGTTCGTAGCCGCTTTATCTGCAAACACATAATGACCACCGGCATCGTTCATCAATTGCGTGAAATAGCTTTTGTTGGCCGGTGTGTACCAAATGCCCTGATAGGGATAGTTGCAAAATACAGTAGGATGCTTTGTAATAGGCAATTGCGCAATGGCATTATATTCCTGCTCAACTATTGAAAATAAGGAATCAGCTCTGTCTTCTGCATTCAAGAAAAAGGCAAAAAACTTAATCCATTCGGCACGAGCCAATGGCGATTGCTCTTTGTAATCATTTGAAATCACCAAAGGAATTTTGGCTTCCTGAATTTTGCCTAACACACCAATACCTGAACCATTTTCAGCATCTGTAAAAACAATATCGGGATGCAGCAAAATAATTTTTTCGATTTCGGGGTTAAAATCTTTACCTACGGATACAATCTTTTGGTTCTGAATTAAAGTTTGAACCACTGTGTCAAAAATTAAGGAAGCATTCGCTACTGCGGCTATTTTACTTTCTTGTAGGAGTAGTCGAATGGCAGCTACATGGGTGGTAGACAAACAAACTACTTTAGCTGTTTGTTCATCAATGGCAATAAACGTTTCAAAGCCCTTTGGAACAGACTTGCCTTTAGGAAAAATCACATATCCGGTTACAATTGACGAATCTTCAGGACGAAGTACCGACAATGTTTTAAACCCATTATAATACTCCATTACAAAACGGTTAGAGTATTTTGGATAGACCGTCTTTTGTACTTTGCAGCTTTTTTCAACTGATGGATTCGAGCGTTGAAAACAACCCGAAAGCGATAAAAACATCAATATACCTAAGCCATATCTCATGGTAAAAACACAAATTGGTTAGTGTTGATGCCTGCATTAAACGAATGACTTTGTGAACCATCGGCATTATAAATAAAGCACTTAGAAGATTGCGTATAATCAATGGCATCGGCCACATAATATTTTCCTTTTGCATCAATATCAAAGGCATAAGGAATAGCTGCCGACATACTAAACAATGGAGAAGTTGGCAACGCAGATGTATTACTACCGGTTGAATAAACAGCATTCCCCAACAAAAAACAAAGCGTATGATTTGCTGCATTATACCGCAATCGACTTGGTGTTTTACCTGTTGGAAAATCAAAGTGCTTGGTTACCGACAAAGTACCGTTATCAATAGCTATAAGACTTGCAGGCTTCCCTCCTCCTGTATCGGTCATTACCCAGATGTTACCGGCCACATCTTTGCAAATGCTGTTGGGCTGAGTAGGCAAAGGAATTAATTTTGTGGTTTGATGTGTATTCCCATCAATTACCCGAATTTGTGCCACAGGCGCCCCATTAAATTTAGTGCGTTCTGCAACAAAAACCTGATCGTTTACTTTTTCCATTTGATTGGTTTCTCCATCAACAGAAATATTGCCTTTAACTGCGCCTGTCAAACGATTCACTATCCAAATTTTGTTCGCATACAACTCTGTAACATAGGCTATGGAATCATTTACAGATAAAAGATAACGCGGAGAACTTCCGGTAATCGAAATCACCGATTGTTGTTTGAATGTTGATGCAGAAACTACTACTACCTTTGCCGAGTTATTCACCACTACATAAAGTAAACTATCGATTAACGTTGCACTCTGCGCCACATCGCCTAAACTAAATCCGTTCGCTTCTTTGAAAACATCTTTACTCGATGTGTTTTTATCAGAATCAAAGAGCGAAAGCCCTGCATTCCCCCAATTGAAGTTGCCTTCATTCACCGTTAAAACACCATGTTCAGCAATAGGTACATGGGTTGAACTATCCTTCTTGCAAGAAGCAATGAGCACTATACATGTAAGCACTACAAATAACCGCTTCATCCTTTCAAATTTAGTTTTACAGAACATTCGAAATAGCGACCCGGCATGGCGCGGTACGGAATAGTTTGATAAAATGTGTTCGCTACATTACATACTGCAAACCCCAAGGTAATCGCTTGTCGTTGTATGAAAAAAGCCTTTGTTAGATGAATATCCATCAACATAAAAGCAGGCAAGGCTTCTGTATTATCGGTAGTGGTATACACCTTCCCGGTATACGAAACATCGAAGGTCGTTTGAAACCCTTTATAGCCTGCTACTAAAGAAGAGTTCAAGCGATGCTGTGGAACATAAATCAATTGCTTGCCTTTCGACAAATCGTTTACAGAATTCGACTCGAGGTTAATCATATTGTTCCAGGAGTAATTGCCTAAAGCATAAACAAACCAAGTCTGATCATTGGTTTTCCGTTTGCCGACAACCGCTTCAATTTCAACACCATACCCATACACCTTTTTCAAATTTTCGGGTTGCCAATAGGCCGCTGTTACCGGATGCCAAAGAATCCAATCTTGCACATATTGACCATAGGCTCCAACCTTCAAATTTACATATTGTGTCATTTGTTTTTCGAGATGAATATCCCCTTTCCATCCCTTTTCAGGATTCAAATTCGGATTTCCTGCTCCCGCCCAAAACAAATCGTTAAGCGAAGGGAAACGCAGGGTACGAGCGAAAGACAACTGCATGACAAACAAATTTGCACTTGGCTTAATAAAAGTAATTTTAGCTTTCGCTATCCCGGAGACAAATACTTTTTTCTGAAAAAACATTTGATACAATGTGGCGTGCACCGTTACTTTTCGATTCCTGCTGGAATAGAAAAATTGCTCCTTCAATTCGTAAAAGTTTCGCACTCGGTTTTGCAACAAATTAAGCGATTTGCCTAACTCAAAATCATACTTAAAACCCAATTCTGCTTCAAACATATTTTGTTTATAAGCCCTTCTATAATACAATTCGTTTCTGCTTACAAGCGAATTATTGTTACTGATTAGATTTATCTCGGGATTGCGATAACGCATTTCTTCCTTTAAACATGAAGCACTTAGCCCAATCCTATTATTTTTCCGCTGAAAACTATAACGGCCCATGATGCGCAGCGATTGGTCGTATTGCGATTCTTGCGACAACAACTTAGTGAAAACCGGTGGAAGCTGTCGATTGGTATTGACCCACCACACTGCAAAAAGCACATCATGTTCTTTAGACGAATAGCCAACAGTTCCTCTTGCACTTAACTGAGACGTTTTTGAATTTTGTTGCTTACGATAACCCTTGCCTTGTTGTCCTTCGGGCACTAAAAAATCGTACTTCCCTTGATGGAAATATAGATTCCCGCTTGTGTAAAAACCTTTATGGCGAAGGAATAGTGTGTTCGAAATATCAAATGCATTTAACGACAAATAGCGTGTCTGCAATTCAAATTGTATGGGAGCTTGTAGATAGAAAGGACTTTTATCATCCATTGAAACTCTTGCTCCTATAGCATTTGAAGCTGAAGAAATCGAAAACTGCTGACTTGGATCAATAGGAATCAACGAACAATCTACTTGTCCGGTGAGTGGTGAATTTATTTTCACCCCATTCCAATAAAAATCGTTTTGCGCAGCGCTTGTCCCGCGATAAGTGATAGACGATAACGCTTTTGCGCCATAGTTTTTAATATACACACTGTTTGAATTTAATAACAGCTTATCAACGGAATTCGACTGATTATGCTCGGTTTGAAATTGCTTAGCATTACGAGCAACCGGAAATGCGACAACTTCTTTCAATTGCACAGTATCTTTCAAGGAGCCTGCTTGCGTAGCTTCCATGAAAAGACAAAGGAAAAGAATGAATAAAAATCGCATGTTACTTTTTTGAACGATACGGACAATGACGGCAATTATTCTTACAACAAAAGCCACGCTTTTCGTGATACGTTGCTTTGAAAACAACAAATCCATTTTCCATGTAATAATCCTGTGCTTCAGGAGTAGGACATAATTTCAAATTTGAATTATGTCTTACGGTAGTTTGTAATTCCATGAATACCGTATTTATTGTTTAACCACTCTTAATACCGACATTTCATTCGCTTGCTTAACGCGAAGTACATACACTCCGGTAGGAAGCGTAGCAACATCAATTTGAGTATTACCTTGGATATTGCGTTCCAAAATCACTCTGCCACTTAATTCCATCAAACTCAAAAGAGCTTCACCTTGAATACCTTCAACAATTAGATTATTCGTGAAAGGATTAGGATAAACGACTGGAGAGAATTGTTTTAGTTCGTTCACTCCTGTTGGTGATTGAACGAGAATGTATACAGTAGCAGTGTCACACAAACCGGCTTGATCACAAACAGCATATAGCAATGTATCGTTAGAAACAATTCCAATGGCCGGCACATACCAAACCGATTGCGTTGCAGAGTCAACGGTTGCAGTAGCTCCGAAAATTTTAGGTGTTCCTATGAGACTCACTTTCAAAGGAAGTAAAGTGTAGTCAGTATCATTTGCTAACACATTCAACAATGTATCTTTATTGTATTTCACCATTAAATAATTGTCAACTGCCAATGGTGCATCATTCGTTGTATAATACAATCCCATTTGTTCAGGAGCGATTCCCACTTTAACGGAATCAGTGATGATTACAGCACTTGAACGATACACCATACCTTTAGTACTATAGTCGGTTGTACTTTGGAAATAGGCTTTTTGGATAGGATCATATACAGTTTTGGCTGCATTGGTCACACCCGCTAAGTTTGTTCCAACTACACTGTTTGTTGTCAAATTATAAATGCTTTGCAAGCCATTAATTTCGAGGAACAAGGTATCGTTGACTAAAGCAACACCTCTTCCCAATGTTCCGGCAACTGGCACAGTAGTGAATGTTTGAGCAGTTATATCATAAGTAGTGATTGAACTTGCTTGCGTATTCACTGTAATAATTTTATTTCCTTTCAAATATAAATCGTTCACACCTGCTGCATTCTCGCCTAGGGTAATGGTTGAAATATAGGCTCCTGTTGAAATACGCACTAGCGCTATTTGTCCGATAGAATCATCGAAACAACCAAAGCCGCCACAATTATCGATGGTACCCAAAACATTTTGTGCTAAATAAGCCGTATCGCCAACGGTAAGAATACTCTTTACATCTTTAGTGATTTGCGGTACAACATATTGCAAGGCGAATGTTGTTGCATCGTATGCATAAAGAAACGAATCGGCTTGTCCGTACCAATTACCTACCAAAAGTTTGTTCCCGGATAAGGCTAAAGCATGTGGAGTTGCTCCATTGTAAAGGCCAGATAGTGTTTTGGTTTCTGATTTTAAATCATACTTCACTAATTGTTTTTTGGCAGCAACGTAGGCTGTTTGTCCGTTCACCAATAAAGCCTGCACCGACTGACTTGGAATTACATCAAACACCTTGTAGTTTTTTGTAAATACATTGTAGCTAGCAACAGAAACAGAATCGAGGAATGGTGCAGAAGATTCGAATTTTCCGCCATTCACCACAATCAATTTTTCGTTAACGGTTTGGGCGTGGAGCATTCCGGCTAACAGCACGGAGACGATGGTTTGTAAACCTTTTTTCATTTGTAAGCATTTGTGTCGACTGTTTGCGTTTGACTTTTAAACAAACAACCAACGGGTTGAAAAATGGCTTACGGTAAAAATAAATACGGAGAAAAAAACACTGATCAAAATGTTCTTCTTCGCTTTTCTTCCCGAAAGCTTTGAATATATGTTGCACTTGGCAGGTCTTCCGGCTCGCTTCGTCTTTTGGCCTTCCCATTCAACCGAACAGTGGCGTGTGTCAAAAGAATCTTTAGAAGCTTACGGCAGCGGGTACTGCTCAGGTTTTACACCTGATTCCCTATTAAACTCACTTGCTTTTCAACAAAACAAATGGGTACCATATGCAATGCAAAGGAATGAAATTTTCGGGAAAAGGAAATTTATTTTATACCACAAAAGTGAATTTATGTTGAAAAGTGAAATTTCAGACTTTGAAAAAAAAAATGACCAAAGACAAAAACACGCTAGTTTTTGCTTTGGTCATTATATGTTGATTATAAAACGTTTGCCTGTTTATTACGTTTAGAACATGGCACGTACAGTCACAAAAAGATTTCGTCCGGCACCACTAATACCTGATGCAAACACGCGATACTTCTTGTCGAGTATATTATCGACCCCAACATCTACGCCAAAATATTTACAAGGCAACACCGAAAAGTGTGCATTCAACGTCCACCATGCCGGCATACCGGTTGCTGTTGCATATTGTTCGTTATCCTCTCCTTCTAAATTGTAGTTCTTGATGTCCTTTTTACCACTAAATACAGTAAACACATCTAAGCGGAATTGTTTCAAATGTACATTCACTCCCGCACGACCATACACCGGAGCCACGTGATCTAATGGATATGGAACTGAATCGGTAAGGATTCTGCCCTTAGTGTAATCCACAGAGGCGTACAAACTCAACCAACGCGTAGGATCAGCAGTGAAGCGAGCACTTACGCCAAAAATATCGGCTTTACGTTTATTTTGATTGGCATAAACGGTTCCTGTTTTTCCGTCTAACACAATGGTATCGGCACCGTTGTAGGTAAATTTATCGGTAACAATGGCGTTAAAGAAACGCGTGTAAAAACCTGTAGCTTCTACTCTAAAATACTGATTAAAGGTATAGCCTAACGTCAATTCAGTATTCACGGTATATTCAGGTTTCAACTTTTCGTTGGGTACAATTACAGTTCCTGCACTTGCATCCGTTTCGAAAATTTTGGCTAAATCATCCACATTAGGAGCGCGAAAACCGGTAGATACTAACGCAGCTATCTTCAATCCTTTTACAGGCAAGAACGTTAGTCCTAAATTTCCGCTGGCCGCATGATGATTTTGTGAAGTTGAAGTGAAAGGGAATTGATAAAACTGCTGACTTTCAAAACTTGATTTCAATCCTACATAGTTATAGCGAATGCCATCACTCAAAATCACTTTAGGGGTAATGGTCCATTGATGTTGTAAAAACAAACCCACATAATTCATATTATTCTTTCCGTCTGGATAACGGGTAGATGCAGCTTTTGTAGTATCAACATTTACGTCTGTTGCCTTTGCGGAAGATTTCAACAAATTGAATTGCCCGTCCGCTCCAAAATTAATACGATGAGTTTTGATCTTTTTGTTGAAGTCGGCATGAAAGCCAATCACATTCACGTTTTCCGTTCGGTTGGTTAAGAATGTTTTGCCAAATCCACGCGAATTGCGGCTTTCTATGATTCGCTGATAGTTCACTCCAAATGCAAAGTCATCAAAAACGCCTGCTAACTTTTTCCATTTCAATTCATAAGCGACTAACAAACGCTGTTGTGGCCCGTAGTACCATTCGGCATTGGCGAATTTACTACCGCTTCTATCGGTTAATCGATCATAGCGCGGAATGTTGCTGGAATTAGAAAACTGAACATTGAGTAAGTGTGATACATTTTCATTTTGCTGGAACAAGAATTTCTGCAAAATGTCGTATTGATAAAAACCGGTAAACTTCTGAATCGAAGGGTCTCCGTTAGTGAACACCGAATCTTTCCCATTCATGCGTTGCACATAATTGTATCTATTCCACAACGAATCGTTGCCATTAGGAGCGAAACTCATACCTTGACGAAGATCCCCAAATCGGCTGAACGTAGCCGATGTAAAAGACGCAAATCTTTTGCCACCTAAATTCAAATCGATATGCCCAGTCAATTCATTATTCACTGTACCATAACGGAAAAATGCATTCCCTTTTGGTAAAAACTTTTTATCGCCAGAAAGCACTGGTCCTTTAGTTCTCAAATGCACTACTCCGCCCAATGCATCGCTACCATACACTACTGAGCCCGGACCATAAATCACATCAACACCTTCTAAAACAGAATTATCGACTGTAATTATGTTTTGGAGGTGACCGGCTCGGTAAATAATATTGTTCATTCGCACACCATCTACAACTAATAATACACGACTAGCTTCAAAGCCCCGCAACATCGGGCTTCCTCCACCCTGCTGACTTTTCTGCACTAACAAACCACTTTGTTGCAACAAATCGGCAGTGCTTTGCGCATTCATGGCTTTGATGTCTTGAGACGAAATCGTTTGCGTTTGTTGCGCTGCATTTTGTCGAGATTCAGGAAATCGGTTTGTACCCACAACCACCTCATTTAATTTTATCGTTCTTTGCGTACTGTCTATCGCTTCATCTTGCGCGTGGGAAAGAGAGGCAAACAGTACAACAGAAATACTTAGGTATATTTTTTTCATTTGTTTTTGTTTAATACTAAAAAAGAATAACACCAATAGCCTTAACCATTTGTATTACTTTGACACGAAAAGAAGATTAAACAAAAAACTGAGGAGGTGGTCCTGGAACCGTCAATGGCTTTAAAGTTCGGTAATTTGAGGTAGCCCAATGCACCTCCTTCATATTAACTGGAGATACCAAAAAAAAAGGCTGTTTTTCAACAGGCAAATAGTCGGTGAGTTGGAATTTGATGATAGTACTTTTCTTATTTGAATGATTGTGTCCTTTGATAAAGAGATGAATAAACTCTGAAAATAGTTCAACAATCTGCTCTTCCTTTTCATCGTGAAAACCATCCACCAGAACACTGTCGCCCTGATGTACAACAGCAACTATATCATATCGATTACCCTGCCAACTGATTTCGTTTTTACTATCAACTAATAGATTATATTCTACTGCCGAAAGTTTGATTGTTTCTTTTTTTTTCTCTGATAAGGTTTGATGCACATACTCACGATGGGTTGATTCTTGCATTTGATAAAACAACTGAAAGCCCACAGTATAGAACAGAAAAGAAAAAGCGACAAAAATGGCTAGGACTACTTTCACATAACTAAATTAAAAAAAATATCAATCGAGTAAAACTAAACAGCGTCCCCTTTGGTTGGTGTTCTGCCACCAACTAAACCAAAATACCAAAATCGCTTAAAACAAGTAGGGCGTATGCCACAAGAGCGGCACCGGGTTTTCCGCTACAAGTCCTCGTTCCGCTATGCAGCTCCACTGTGGGCTTTCCGCTTCAACCCCTTACGCAAATTGTGCTTCAAAAATAATTTCGGTGTATCTATATACAAAGCGAGAAACCTAAAATTTGAAATTTTGGTGGGTGGCGAAACACCAACCAAAGGAAAATTTTTCAATGAACCGAAATGTGCGTGAGGGGTGGCAGCGGAAATCTTTTTTGTGGCGAGCTTTGGCGCTGAAAAAATTGGAGCGAACGACCCGACCTCGCTTCTTAGTGAGGGCACGCCCAAATCATTTTTTAATTAGTGCCGTAAAAACATCGAACTTAGTATAATGTGCATCAAATTCGCACACATCTAATCAACTCATTTCGCTTAGTCCTCCTTCTGCTTCTCCGCTCTTCGGTACGGATAAGAGAAGAAAATGTGTCTACGCGCGAAACGCGCCACTGTAGCGGAGTTCACCATTTTGATGTAAATATTGCGAGGCACACCCAAATACTCATAAACACAACCATCGTAGAACGTAACGGTAAGTGTCACACCTTTATATTCGTAATCGGTGATAAAATTAGCCGAAGTAATTTTGGTGTACTCTTCCAAATTCGCAGCATTGGTTTCAGGCGATATACTTACCAAAAATTGATAGGCATCAATAATTTCTTTGCTGCGCACTTCTGCAACGGCCAATTTTTCTTCGTCTTGTTGCAACTTATCGGGGTGCCATTCTTTGATCAGCTTGCGATAAATCGTTCGCAATTCATCTAAACTTGCTTTCCGGCTCGCACCCAAAATTTTCTCACTTACTAATATTCGTTTCATAAAATAGACTTGGGTTTTCGCACAAAAATTGGGCGAAGATAGCAGAACAGCCGAATAACTCTGCTATTTATAGAAAACTGTACGCCAAAAGGCAATCGCCTATCGCCTTTTTTGTTTCAAATCCGTAACATTACTTTATGAATACTGAGCTGAAAAACCACATGATCGACTTGTATCGTGAATCGATAAACAAGCGCTATACCTTCGAAAACATTAAGAAAGACCCTAATCTTCCAAAGAGTTTCACCAAGCAAACAGTGGATGAATTGCGCGATTTTTTCTTAGAGAATCTATATAGCTCACCTAGCGAAAGAGAAAAACTCGATAAAGCCTTCCTACAATTGGAAAGCTATGTATCACATCCATCAAAGGTATTCGGACTTTTAGGCAATCTGGCATCTGCCGTTTTTGAATTCGGATTTCATTTGCCACAAGCTATTCATACCGGTTCTGTTACTTTGCGTACACATGCTGCAGCGCGTAAATTTGAAAACGATTTATTGGCTATTGCCGAAGCAAAAAACTTCCCCATCCCCTTCACCGAAGAGCAGTTCAACGAATGTTTGGCGGAACTTCCCTACAAACAAATTGAGCAATTCATCGTTGAGCTTACCGATTTGTTTAAATCCATTTCCGATACTTTTGTGCTTGATAAAACCATTTCTATTCTAGGTAGAGTATTGTCGAAAATGAAACAAAAACCCGACACCTATGGGCAAGACGATTTCGATGCCATTCAACTGGGCATAGATATTCTAAGCCACGGAAAAATTTTGTTGAGCCAGTATGATGATTCACTAAAAGAAGATATCGTCACCTTTATCACCTATAGCGAAACCAAATTCCTCAAGAGTTTGAAGAAGAAAAAAAAGAGCTAAAAAGTATTCTAAGAAAATTCATTCCTTCACCAAGTAGAATAAAACCGCGCATTTTACTCAATACTATACCCGACTTTAATTCTACAGGAACTTGAGCAATCGATAATTGAGTTCGTGCACTCAGAAATACAAACTCCAAATCGAATAAGTAACGATTGATTTTAGTTTGCAAAAACACGTCTTTCCCTTTTATATTAAAGCCTTTCAAGCCGCACTGAGTATCATCGGTGGGAATAGATAAAAACTTACGAATAAAGAAGCGCAGCGTTTTAGAAATGTACACCCGCGCTTTGGGCATATTTGCGTAATACGCTTCAGAACGCACCCCAATAGCCACATCCGCTTGTTTCAAAGCATTATATACAGCTAGAAAACTATTGTGTGTATACGGGAAATCGATATCAGTGTATATAATCTTATCCGCTAAAGCTTGTTGTACTCCTTCCCGAAGGGTGAAACCTTTACCGTAATTGACATCTCGTTGAATAAACACAACACCTTCAGTTGCGAAAAGTGAAATACTCTCTTCAGATACATTTACTGAACTTCCATCATTCATAATAATCAACTGAATGTGTTCTAATGGCAAAGTAGCTTTCAACAATCGATATTCCTCCAGCACATTGCTTTCCCAACCCTGCGAAGGATTGTAGCATGGTAGCACAATAGAGAGTGTGTATGTCGACATTTAATACCTGTTAAAGCAGAAGGAAAGATGTAAAATATTTATCTCATTGAAAGAAAAAAAATGTATATTGAAAATGAAAACCAATTCGTAATCAAATTCTTACGTTTAACTATGAAAACCACTACACTACTCTTTTTTGTTCTTTTTTCGGCATTATGCTTTAGTCAAACGAAGTTGAACTACGATGTTGTGCTCTTCAACAAAAAAATAGGAGAAACTACCATTGAAAAAATCGACAAAGGCAATGGATATACGCTATATAAGCTCAAAAGTCAATCGGAAGCCAAATTGCTTTTTACCAGCAAAAAATCGTTGGCTAACGCAGAAATTTTAGTGAAGAACGGTGAGCTACAAACTTCTTATTACAAGGTAGTGAATGATGAAGGTGAATCTTTGACGCAAGCCAAGAAAATGGATGACGTTTATGAAATTGAACAAAACGGCAAGAAACTACGACTGAAAAAGGTAATCAAAAACTACTCAGTGCTCTTATATTTTCAAGAGCCAAAAACCAATCTTGTGGGCTATTTTTCAGAGCGTTTGGGAGAGTTTTTCAATTTGGAAAAAATTGCCAATGCTGAATACCGTTCTGTTTTAAGAAATGTAACATCCTACTATCGTTACATCAATGGCAAGCTGATGGAAGTGGAAATGAGTAAACCCCTTGGTTCCGTATTCCTGAAGTTAGTAAACTAAACCTTCCAAACGATTTCAGCTGCGCCTAATGTTTTCGATAAGTAGCGAGCATAAGTGAACAGTAAATCACTTAAGCGATTCAAGTACATAATGACTAAAGGATTTAATGCAATCACTTTATTTAAGGCTACACATAATCGTTCTGCTCTCCTACAAACAGTGCGTGCAATTTGAGCGTGAGATACAGATGTATGCCCTCCAGGCAAAATAAAATTCTTCAATGGCTCCAATTGACCATCCATCTTATCAATCCATTGTTCTAGCAATTCAACATCCGACTGAACAATATCAAAACCCAAATCGAAAGGATGTTCAGCATCATTGGCTAGAATCGATCCCACTTTAAACAGTGTGTTTTGAATAGTACGCAGTTTTGGTAATGAGTGTTCATCGGCAACATCGGCCAATAAGCCAATCCAGCTATTAAGTTCATCCACTGTGCCATAACTATCGATTTGCAAATCGTCTTTAGAAATTCGTCTTCCGCCAACCAACGATGTTTCTCCTAAATCTCCCTTTTTTGTATATATCTTCATGTCTATGTCGCTTTAGTGTGTTTGGCTATGAACACTTTTACTTGCATAAAAGTTGTTACAAGCACTAAATAAATGTTCTATTTCATCAAAAGTAGTATAACTGTGTAAACAAATACGAATTCGTTCTGCGCCTTTGGCAACTGTTGGGTAACGAATAGGTCGCGCATCAATACCATTTGCCTCTAAATAGGCTGAACAGGCCACCACCTCTTCATTCCCGGCAATCAACAAACCTTGAATTGCTGTATTACTATCCAAAAAAACATATGACGATTGATTGGAAAACGTTTTAAAGAATGCAATGTTTTCATTCAACTTTGTACGCTCGATTTCCATTTTTGGAAATAGCTGATACGCAACACGAATACATGCCAACGAATGAAACGATAATCCGGTTGAAAAAATCAACGGTCGGCAAAAATTAATCAAGAACGACTTTAACGAATCAGACCCCAACACACATGCACCATGCGCACCTAAGGCCTTACCGAAAGTAACTACACGAGCAAATACTTTATCCGACAACCCTAACGATTGAACTACACCCTCCCCCTTTACACCAATCACTCCGGTGGCATGTGCTTCATCCACAATCAAATGGGCATGGTATTTTTCGCACAAGGCTGAAATAGCCGTCAAATCAGCGATGTCGCCATTCATCGAATACAACGACTCAACAACAACAAACTTTTGTGTGAAGCTTTCGGCACCGAGTAACTGCTCTAAATGCATTAAATTGTTGTGTTTAAAGAACTGCTTCTCTGCCTTAGAAGCCTTAGCACCATCATGGATAGAGGCATGCACCAATTCATCCATAATAAGTAAATGGCCCTTACCCGGTACGGTAGCTAACAAACCGTAATTCGCATCAAAGCCGGAATTGAAAATTAAACAAGCATTCGCCTGGTGAAAAAGAGCAATTTCTTTTTCAACCAACTCAATATATGCATTGTTTCCTGTTAATAAACGAGAGCCTGTTGCACCCACTTTGTCGAATTGTTGCACAGCACATTCACGCTCCACTTCTTTTGCAAATAAAGGGTTTCGGGACATACCCAAATAATCGTTACTGGTAAAATCTATAGCATTTGGAAGTACTTTCAACGAACGAAAATTCCCTTCCGCCTTTCGTTGTTCAAGCTTAGTCTGTAAATATTGTTCAATCGATTCCATTAACAAACAGAAGCCGATACTTTCACTTCTTTGAAACTTTCGCGAGGCACTAGTCCTAACATTTCAAACATCAACTTATCTTGATTCACTTCAGGATTGGGTGTAGTTAATAATTTTTCGCCTGCGAAAATAGAATTTGCACCGGCCAAGAAACACAACGATTGCTCCACAATGCTCATCTCGTTTCGTCCGGCACTCAAACGCACCATCGATTTTGGCATCAATATGCGAGCCGTTGCAATCATACGCACCATTTCCCAAATATTAACTTTGTCTTGATGTTCAAGCGGAGTCCCTTCAACAGCAACTAATGCGTTCACAGGTACTGATTCCGGATGCTTGGCACGCGTTGCCAAAGTATGCAAAAGTTTAATTCTATCATCATTCGTTTCCCCTAAACCAATTATCCCTCCACAACATACACTGATTCCTGCTTTTTCTACATTGTCTAATGTAGTCAAACGATCATCGTATGTTCTTGTTGTGATTACTTCTTTGTAAAACTGATCAGAAGTATCCAAATTGTGATTGTAGGCATATAAACCTGCGTCTTTCAAGCGTTGTGCTTGTGCTTCATCTAACATGCCCAATGTACAACATACTTCCAATCCTAGGGCATTCACCCCTCTTACCATTTCAATAACATGATCAAAATCGGCTCCATCTTTTATGCTTCGCCAAGCAGCGCCCATACAAAAACGAGTAGAGCCATTGTGTTTGGCTTCTGCAGCACGCTCTACCACATCTTCGTATTTCATTAAACGATGGGCATCAATGCCTGTATTGTATCGAGCGGCTTGTGGGCAGTACGAACAATCTTCTGAACAGCCCCCTGTTTTAACTGAAAGCAAGGTACAAACTTGTACTTCAGCTGTAGTGTTATATTGGCGATGCACCGTTGCCGCGTCAACAATCAATTCTAAAACAGGTTTATGGTAAATGGCGTTTACTTCCTCTATTGTCCAATCGTTTCTTAACATCCTTCGAAAATTTAGTAACCAAACCTACAAAAAAAAATCATTCGGCAATCCTCTTCACTAACGATTTCCTTCCTTGAAAAAACTTTTCGGCTACACTACTCGTATACAAAGTATTAGCGCTTTGCCATACATTATAAAAAGATAGATTATGCGCACTTTTTTTCTCCTGTTTTGCTTTATTTGGCTCAGCCAAAGCAGCATCGCACAATTGAGTGACGGAAATTCAGAAATACGTTATACTAATGGGAAATACGATGGTAACCACGATGCCAACGGAAAGCGTCAGGGCTATGGGAAAGCCACCATTGATGGAGTGGGGACCTATGAAGGGAATTGGGATAATGACCAACGAAACGGAAAAGGGAAAGCTGTATTTAGCAACGGTGAAACCTATGAAGGGAGTTGGAAAAACGATAAAAGAGAAGGTAATGGCACTTACCGTTTTGCGAATGGTGATGTGTACTCCGGTGAATTTTATGACAACACGATTCACGGTAAGGGAACCTATAAATATGCCAATGGCGATCGATTAGAAGGCACTTTTGAGTACGGACGGATAACAGGTATTGGAACATGTAATTATGCCAATGGCGAACGCTACGAAGGCGTTTACATTAACGGAAAAAGAACAGGTCCGGGCAAATACTTCTACAAAGACGGAAAAATCTACGAAGGTATGTTTGATACCGATATGAAAACAGGCGTTGGCAATATGTACTTCCCGAATGGAGATAAATATACGGGTCAGTTCAAAGACAATAAACGAACCGGAAAAGGAACCTTTGTATTTGTCAATGGCGATTATTATGAAGGAGAATTTTTAAACGGAAAAATGGAAGGCAAAGGCGTTTTTTACTGGAAAGATGGCGACCGATATGAGGGCTTTTGGAAAAATAACGAGCGCGATGGGAATGGAACACTATTCACTAAAGACGGAGAAGCAAAACAAAAGAAATTCAGTTTGGGTGTAGAGGTCAACTAAGGTCTATTTCCCTTCAAGAGCGGTTGCAATAGCTCTATGTCCGGCAGCTGAAAAATGAATTTCATCGGCAAAAAGATATAAATCTTTTGTGTTTTGTGCTTGTGCCAAACGAGGATATAAGTCCCTAAAAGCAACGCCATTCATGCCTAAGTAATAAGCTAATGTTTGTTGAGGGAAAAGATTCTTCGATTCAAATTGCGAACGATAGGGCAAAATCAAAACCTCAAAGTTTATATGATGAAGAGCACACTTATTTTTAGCCCTTACCAAGTAATCTATACTCTCATGTACTTTTTGTTCCTGCTTGTAAAACTGTAAATCGTATTGAAAATACTTATCGGAATGCTGATATATCAATAACTTCAACAACTTATACGTGCCAATGCTTTGAAGCAGTGCGTTACACTTCGCAATAAAACCTGAAGACATTATCGGCAACTCCTTTTCTGCAAGCTTTCCGTAAATATCATTCAAACAAAACACAACTGTAATCGAATCAATGTCAGCAATAAATGTAGGTTTTGTACTGTCGATAATCGCATCAATAATATTTGCATAATCTGCACAGGAATTACCAACCATCGATAGATTAAGAAACTGAGCGTTTAAATCGCCTTGCTGAAGTATTGACGTACAAACTGCCGAATCTTCAAGCCCCACCCCTTCTAAAACAGAATCGCCTATAAATAAGCGTTTCCGTTTTGTGGTGGGAGTTGTACCGGGCCTTGAGCCATATTGATCGGTAGTAAACGTTTTACCCCAAATATTTGTTTTCTGATTGGCCTTTAATCCGTTTGATGTTCCATACTTACTTTTCTCAACAATAGAAAAATCAAAATTTCTATTGTAAATAAAGTGAAGTACAATCCTACTCACAATTTCGCATAGCGCAATTGTAACCACTATCACGATTATTGTAGACATATATCTCATGGGTTAACTGTACATCTAAACTAAAAAAATGTATGGTAGAAGTAGATTAATTCGTGTAAAAATGGAGTAATCAAAAGTGGAAAGATGAGTAATCCATCAATTCCAACTAAAAAGAAAAGATCAGATCTTGTAGGGGAAGTTTCACGAACCAAAGCAACTCCAATTAAAGTAGTTAAGCCAACTGCACATCGTTCAACGCCACCGGAATCGATCATCCAATAGAATAAAAACGAAACAATAAGCAATAAATATGAAATCAGTTTTGCTTTGCCTTCTCCAAATAATAAAGGCAGTGTGGGCACCTGAAATGGCGCATCGTGTTGCATATCGCGAATTTCAAACGGAATCATTAAAGCTAAAATGAAAAAGAAAAGATATATGGAAAGCAGTGGAAGTGAAGTTTCCCCATCAAAAGGAAGCAGAACAAAAGTCCATACTGCAGCCACAATGCCTATTTTCATAAACGCTTGAAATACGCGGGGGAGCATCGACAATACATGTACTTTTCTAAAGTAAATATAAAACAGGAGAAATACAACCGCAATTCCCCAACTTAGATGGAGTACGAATTGAAGTTTATACCAACAAAACAGTACACCTGTAAATGCTGCAATTGCAATTACATATTGCATTGAAGTGTTCTGCTGTAACCAACCAATAGCAGTAAAATCGGGTTGAAGTGCATGATTCTTATTTCCGACTAATTTCAATACACTGTATGCTGCTAATACTGCAAAAAATAATAAAGCCGATGCGCAATAAGTTGTGGTGGGCCAACAAAAACATTGTAATCCCACGGCACAAATGGCAATGAAAACATTAGAATAAACAAGAAGCCGGATTAATCTCAGAAAAAACATTTAACTTGCTAATAGAAATAAAGGTATGGAATTTGACATTAAACAAATATCCTCGTGGATTATCGGGATTGGCGGGCTGATTGGCATCTTAGCTTGGACAATGCTGTATTACCGAAAAGAAAAAAGCGATGACTCTAATGAATCATCGCTTTAAAACGAAGGGTGGATGATGGGATTCGAACCCACGACCAATGGAACCACAAACCACTACTCTAACCAACTGAGCTACAACCACCGTTTAGGATGCGAATATAGTATTCTCGAAATTATTTCAAAACAATAATTATAATTTTGATGTAACTGCACTCGCGTCAATCTTTGTAATTAGCCCCTGAAGCACGTTTCCGGGGCCACACTCAATAAATTCTTTTGCACCATCAACTATCATCTGTTGAACAAGTTGTGTCCAAAGCACAGGAGCAGTTAACTGTGTAATCAAGTTTTGTTTTATAGTTTCTGCATCAGACGAAGCTTTTGCATTGCAATTCTGATACACAGGGCAAATAGGTGCACTAAAGGCAGTAGCGGTTATGGCTTGCGCTAATTCTTCTCGAGCAGGCGCCATAAGAGGAGAGTGAAAAGCACCTCCTACTTGTAACTTCAAAGCTCTTCCAACACCGGCTTCCTTTAACTTCTCAATCGCTAAATCAATACCTGCAATAGAGCCAGATATTACCAATTGCCCGGGACAGTTATAATTAGCAGGTACAACCACCTCATCTTTTATCTCAGCACAAATGGCCTCAATCTGTTTTTCATCTTGATAACGCAAAACGGCTGCCATCGTTGAAGGCTGAACATCACAAGCCTTTTGCATGGCCTTGGCCCGCAAAGAAACCAATCGCAACCCGTCTTCAAACGACAAGCATTCGTTGGCTACCAATGCAGAAAACTCGCCTAATGAATGACCGGCCACCATTTGCGGAGCCTTTTGTTTTAGTACTAAAAAAGAAACAACGGAATGTATGAAAACCGCAGGCTGTGTCACTTCGGTTTTCTTTAAATCTTCGTCTGTTCCATTGAACATCACATCTGCAATGTCGAAACCAAGTATTTCGTTAGCCTTTTGAAAAAGTTCTTGTGCGAGTGCATAAGCATCATACAAATCTCTTCCCATGCCTTTGAATTGCGCTCCCTGTCCGGGAAAAACATAAGCTACCATAGCTGTTAACTAAGTTTACTGGATATCAATTTAATAAATTCACTTCGGGTAACCGAATCTTCGAATTGACCGTTAAATGCAGAGGTGGTAGTAACGCTATTTTGTTTCTGCACACCGCGCATCATCATACAAAAATGCCGCGCTTCAATAACAACTGCAACTCCTAGCGGATTAAGGGTTTCTTCCAAACAGTTCCTAATTTGTTCTGTTAAACGCTCCTGAACTTGAAAACGTCTGGAATAGATATCTACAACACGAGCAATTTTGCTTAATCCTACAATTTTACCGTTGGGGATATAACCAATATGCGCTTTACCGTAAAACGGCAACAAATGATGCTCACACAATGAAAACAATTCTATGTCTTTTACAATAACCATTTGTTTATGATCTTCATGAAATAAGGCTGACTTAACTACTTCATGTGCATTTTGATGATAACCGGAAGACAAAAACTGCATAGCTTTTGCTGCACGTAATGGAGTTTTCTCTAACCCTTCACGAGTTACATCCTCTCCTAAAAGCGAAAGAATCGATTTGTATTTTTCCGACAACTCTAGCTGATTTGCTTCGTTGTAAATTTCATTTTTTTGATAATTCATGTTCGTTTTTTTATCCAAAGTATTCTACATAAATATTTTCTGTTTCCTGCAATTTCACACAATGCAATTCGCATCCCTGAATGTGTGGTTTAACCCAATTCCAAATCTGAATCGCCACATTTTCCGATGAAGGAAATTTGCCGGTTAACTCCGGTACATCCAAATTGAAATTCTTGTGGTCTAATCGTTCAACAACTTCCTTTTTTATGATTCGACTTAAAATATGTGCGTTCATTACAAATCCGGTATCAGGATGTGGAGCACCTTTTACAGTAACGTACACATCAAAGTTATGTCCATGAAAATTTCTATTCGAACACTTTCCAAACACTTCTTTGTTTTTCTCTTCGCTCCACATTTCATTGTACAAACAGTGTGCCCCATTAAAATGTTCTTTGCGCGTTAAAAAAACCATGTTAACTTCTATTCTATATTTAGCTAAATCTCAATTACAGAGGCAAATGTGACAAAATTTTATGTATAAATAATTGTTTAACCCCGAGAGAATGATATTTTGGTATGAAATTTCCATTACTAAACAAAACTTAACGTATGAACACAAAATCGCAATTACTAATACTGGCGTTGTTCTTTGTAACATTGTCGGTAAATGCACAAAACAAATTATGCAGTGTTTGGTGGAATCAGGAAAAAACATCAAAAGTGAAAGTGTTTTTAGCTACCGATGGAAAGTACTATGGAAAAATTATTTGGTTGAAGGATTCTGTTGAAAACGGCAAACCTAAAACAGATAAAGAGAATCCGGATGAAGCCAAACGTAATAGACCTTTGATGGGAATGCAATTTTTGAGTGGATTGGAAAAAAAATCGGAAACAGAATTTGTGAACGGTAAAATCTATGATCCTAAAAATGGCAAAACCTATGATTGTAAAATGACCATTAAGGACGATAAAAACGTGGACTTACGTGGCTATGTAATGGGGATGCCTTTTTTGGGCAGAACGTCCAATTGGACTTTGGTAGAATAAACAATCGCGAACGATAAAAAAAGGACTGAAATTCAGTCCTTTTTTTGTTAAGAATGTATTAAGATTTTAAAGAATGTGGATATTGTAATTATCCATCCTATTTTTTTTTCAATATATTGTTTGTCATACAACCAAACATCATTAATTTCTATCATATTAGCATAAATCAATGAAAACCAAAGTTCTCCCTATGAAAAAAACTATACTTCTATTGCTACTTTTCTTTTTCGTTTCGGTATCCTACTCGCAAAACTACACTGTATTGGGTAATGGAGTCAACTATAGTGGATGCAACTGTTTCAAACTTACTGATGCTGTAGATAACCAAGGTGGAGCAGCATACCAAAACCAAACGATAAATCTGAATAACTCGTTCGATTATCAATTCGATTTATTCTTTGGTTGCGATGATGCAGGAGCCGATGGTATAGTATTTGTTTTAACAAATAATATAACCGGTTTAGGACAAAGTGGTGGAGGATTGGGCTATGGTGGACTTGCCGGAAACTCTTTTGCTGTTGAATTCGATACCTATCAAAATGGTGGAGAACCTGCAAACGACCATATTGCTTTTGAATCTGGAGGAAGTGTTGGTCATAACATTGCTGGTCCAGTTGATGCCATGGCAGGTGGCGGGAATATCGAAGATTGTGGATACCATACCGTTCGATTGGTTTGGAATGTGAATACGAATACATTTAGTGTTTATTTTGACGGAAGCCTTCGACTTAGCCAAGTGTTCCCTTCCTTTATTAACACATATTTTGGGGGAAATCCAATTGTGAATTGGGGATTCTCAGCATCAACAGGGGGAGCCAACAATGAACAACGTTTTTGTGTTATTTCAAACTCCAACTGGACAGCCGGTACCAATTTCCAAAGTTGTAATAAAACCGTACAATTTAACGACATATCTACCTCAAACATTGGAACTGTAGCCGGTTGGGCTTGGAATTTTGGAGAGCCATCATCGGGTGCTGCAAATACATCGACACTCCAAAACCCTAGTCACACTTATACATCAAATGGAACATATACTGTCACCTTAACTATTACTGACAATTCAGGTTGTACAAATACCTATTCTCATCCGGTTGTAATTAATGCACCAATAACACTTTCCCCTACTTCAACAAGTCCACTTTGTAATGGTGGAAACAACGGAAGTATTGTTATTACTCCCTCTGGTGGCTTTGGCACATCAACAGGATATTATCTTCCTTCGGGTTATGATTATACTTGGTTTGACGGAACAAAAGGGGCATCACATGTTGGCTTAACAGCAGGAACATATACTGTAACTGCAACTGATGGGGTATGTTCTGCAACCGGAACATATACACTTAATCAACCAACAGCCCTTTCAGCCGTTGTTTCTAAGACGGATGCCAATTGTGGCATTAACAATGGAACTGCATCAATTACAATTTCAGGTGGAACACCTCCGTATACAGGTATTAACTGGGGACCCGGACATCCAGGGGCATCTGTAACCGGTCTTTCGCCAGGCACTTTTATTGCCGATTTTCGTGACGCTAATGGATGTTCTTCGCTTTTGCAATATACTGCCACGATTGGATCTTTACCTTGTGGAGTTACATCAAGTATAACCACTACCAATGTTTCTTGCTTTGGAGGGGCAAATGGTACTGCCACACTCACAGTAACCGGTGTTTCTGGTACAGCTAATATTTCTTGGAGCAATGGAATGACCGGTGCCTCTATTTCAGGTTTAGCAGCAGGAACATATACCTACAACTACACGGATGCTCTTCCTGCACATGCATTTTCGGGTTCCATTACTATCACACAACCAGGTGCTGCCATGGTTGCAGATATTAATACGGTTGATATGTCTTGTGCCGGTTCAAACAATGGCCAAGCATTAGCTTCAGTTTTCTCAGGTGGAACTACCCCATACTCTTATGCTTGGAGTGGAGGACAACCCAATAGTCCATCTGTTACCGGACTCAGTACCGGTCCCATATCCGTGACTATTACTGATGGGAAAGGTTGTACTGCAACCGCCTCAGGGAATATTACCGGCCCGCCTACCCTTACGCTTTCAATCACGAAAGTAGATGATAGTTGCTACCAAGCTAATCATGGAAGCGCAACTGCAATTGTTGGCGGTGGAAATGGAGGATATACTTACG
>ENA-UOYA01000953-UOYA01000953.1-activated-sludge-metagenome-genome-assembly--contig:-NODE-953-length-33674-cov-7.169963_pt1 | contig 33674 bp, 32 predicted proteins | sample MGYA00238163_ERZ764804 | MGnify/ENA primary metagenome ERZ764804 (study PRJEB28919, sample SAMN05720223) | activated sludge metagenome | isolation source: Anaerobic digester | place: Hong Kong... | reverse complement strand
AGCGAAGGAAGAGCGAAGGAAGAGCGAAGAAGAAGCGAGAAATGACCGGTAAAACCCATCTATTGCTGATTCCAACTTTATTTTTTTGGCTTTTCGGCGGAATATGGCCATAATTTAACAATATGTTTCAGCAGCTGGATTATAAAATTTTTCAAGAAAATGAGGTAACGTACAGGGTTTGTATTTTTCGATAAAATTAAATGCATTTTTTTCTTGCGGAAATCTTTTTTTATTGAAAAATGTATTACATTTGCACTCACAATTCATAAGAAAAACAGAAAAGATGAAATATATCCATTTTGCATATCCTTTTTACTTTTACTTTTATTTTAAGAAGTAAAACGGGATTTTATGTGCAAAAATGGATAACAAAAAGACATACATTGAAGTAGGTAAAATCCCGTCAGTAGTGATGGGATTTTTTTTTGAATAGAAACGAATTTTTTGACGAATATGAAAAGAGTAGCCATTCAGGGAGTGCAGGGTGCTTATCACGAAATAGCAGCACGGAAATATTTCGATGGAGAAGAGTTGGAAATTGTTCCGTGTTTGACGTTTAGGGATATTTTTATCGAAGCAAAAAAAGATCCTTCGCTTATCGGCGTCATGGCAATCGAAAATACCATTGCGGGTAGTTTGTTGCCTAATCACGATTTGTTGAAAATGAGTGATATGCAGATAGCCGGCGAGTGTAAATTGCGCATTTCGCACGCATTGGCGGCGCTGCCCGGACAATCGATAGCGGATATAAAAGAGGTGATGTCGCATCCCATTGCATTGATGCAGTGTCAGGACTATTTGGATACATTGCCCCATGTAAAAATAGTGGAGAACGACGATACGGCGTTGGCAGCTAAAGAAATCCATGATGGAAGATTAAAAGGATGTGCCGCCATTTGCAGTACATTGGCAGCAGAGATGTATGGTCTTGAGGTATTGGCGTCGGGAATAGAGACGAATAAACGAAATTTTACCCGATTTCTTATTTTGGCCCACAAAGAGATGTTGCCCGAAGTGCAAAAAGACAATCATATCAATAAATCGTCCCTTGTATTTGTACTCCCGCATACCGAAGGAAGTTTGTCGCGGGTATTGACCATATTGTCTTTCTATGGCATCAATCTCACCCGCATTCAATCACTGCCTATCATTGGTTGCGAGTGGGAATATCAGTTTTACGTCGATCTTACTTTCTCCGATTATGAACGTTACAGACAATCCATCGATGCCATCTTGCCCTTGATCGGCAATCTGAAAATATTGGGAGAGTATCGCGAGGATAAACAGAATATGAACAATAACACCACATATGAAAAAGTTGAAACAGATAGAGCCTGCTGAGCACGTAAAAAATATTTCGGAATATTATTTCTCGGTAAAACTGGCCGAGGTTGCTCAAATGAATGCACAGGGTAAGGATGTGATTAATTTGGCGGTAGGAAGTCCCGATCAGCCGCCATCCGAAGCAACCATCGACGCGCTGTGCGAGAGTGCCCGTCAGCCTGATGTGCACGGTTACCAGCCTTATACAGGGATTCCTGAGTTACGTCAGGCATTTGCCGATTGGTACAAAAGGTATTACGGTGTGGAGCTTTCTCCGGAAGAGATATTGCCGCTGATCGGTTCCAAGGAGGGCATTTTGCATATTTCACTCACTTTCCTTAATGTGGGTGATGGTGTGCTTGTCCCCAATCCCGGCTACCCTACCTATACCTCGGTTTCGGCGTTGATGCGTGCCAACATTATCCCTTATGATTTGCGGGAAGACGATCATTGGCAGCCCGATTTCGATGCGCTGGAAAAGATGGATTTGTCGGGTGTGAAACTTATGTGGGTGAATTATCCCAACATGCCTACAGGGGCTAATGCTTCGCGTGAACTCTTCGAAAAATTAGTTGCTTTCGGTAAAAAACATCAGATCATCATTTGTCATGATAATCCTTACAGTTTTATCCTCAACGATCGTCCCCTGAGCATTCTCTCTGTGGAAGGGGCAAAGGATATTTGCATCGAACTCAATTCGATGAGTAAGGCTCACAATATGCCCGGCTGGCGCATGGGAATGCTGGCTTCCAACACACAGTTTGTGAAATGGATACTCAGGGAAAAAAGCAATATCGACAGCGGGCAGTTCAAACCCATGCAGGTTGCTACGGTTGCGGCCCTCTCGAATCCCCCCGAATGGTATGCACGGATGAACAAAATTTATGCCGAGCGACGAGTGATAGCCGAAAAGATTATGGATTTGCTCAACTGTACGTATGATAAAGATCAAACCGGTCTGTTTCTTTGGGCAAAGATAGATGACGGTGAAACCGGCAGCGAAGAGCTTATCAACGATATTCTTTATCATGCGAATGTATTTATTACGCCCGGCTTTATTTTTGGGAGTAATGGCGAGCGTTATATTCGCATTTCGTTGGGCGTTGCAACGGAAAGAATGCAGGAGGCTTACAGACGTATTGAAAATTATAGGAAGAACAACGAACAATAAAATATTTCATCGGATATGGAATTCTCATCGATTTTATTTCCCGGAATGGACAATAAACGTCCACTTGTAATTGCAGGTCCGTGTAGTGCAGAGACTGAAGAGCAGGTGATGACCACGGCACGGCAACTTGCTGCCATCGGCATAAAAATATTCCGGGCGGGAATATGGAAACCCCGTACCAAACCGGGTGGTTTTGAAGGGGTGGGCAGTCCCGGGCTAAAATGGCTGCAACGTGTGAAGAAAGAAACCGGAATGTATACCGCAACCGAAGTGGCTAACGAAAAGCATGTGTACGAAGCGTTGAAATATGGTGTAGACATACTGTGGGTTGGGGCGCGCACTACGGCAAATCCTTTTGCTGTGCAAGAGATAGCCGATACCTTGATAGGAGTGGATATTCCTGTGCTGATTAAAAATCCGGTCAATCCCGATGTGGAATTATGGGTAGGAGCAATCGAGCGTTTGTATAACGCAGGGATCACCCGTTTGGCTGCCATTCACAGGGGATTTAGCTCGGCCGATAAAAATGTGTATCGGAATATGCCGCAGTGGCACATCCCTATTGAACTGAAAAGGCGCTTCCCGGATCTTCCCATCCTTTGTGATCCCAGCCATATGGGCGGCAAACGCAGCTTGATTCAGTCGCTGAGCCAACAGGCAATGGATTTGAATTACAATGGACTGATCATCGAGTCGCACTGTTCGCCCGATGAGGCATGGAGTGATAAGGATCAGCAGGTAACACCTGAAGAGTTGGATCGTATTTTACATTCACTCGTGATTCGTGATACGATTCAGACTACGGAAGATCTTTCAACACTACGCCGTCAAATTGACGAAATCGATAATCAATTACTGGATTTGTTGTCGAAACGCATGCGGGTATCGCGTGAAATCGGGCACTACAAACTCGAACACGATATGCCGGTGTTGCAAACTATGCGTTATGACGAGATATTGCGTGATCGTGCCGAACAGGCTGAACGGATGGACATGTCGGGAGATTTTATTCGAAAAGTGCTCGAAAGCATCCACGAAGAATCGGTTCGTCAGCAATTGGTAATTATGGAAAATGCTAGAAAGGAAGATCAATCAAACTAATCAAAAAAACATATTATAAGCGGTATATGAGAATATTGATATTAGGAGCGGGAAAAATGGGATCGTTTTTTGCCGATGTGCTGAGTTTCGATCACGAGGTGGCTATGTTTGATACCGATCCCAAACGTTTGCGTTTTACTTATAATACGCTGCGCATGATCGATCCGAAAGAGATAGAGGACTTTGCACCCGAAATGGTAATCAATGCCTCTACGTTGAAATACACCATCGATGCATTTAACAATGTGATGCCTTATCTACCTGAAACCTGCATTTTGAGCGATATCGCATCAGTGAAAACCGGTCTGAAAGAATATTACCAAGAAACGGGACATCCCTTTGTTTCTACTCACCCGATGTTTGGCCCCACCTTTGCCAGCCTGAGCGACTTAAGTAAAGAGAATGCGATTATTATCTCTGAATCGGGAGAAGAAGGGAAAGCATTTTTTCGTCGTTTGTATCATCATCTCCGTCTGAATGTTTTTGAATATACGTTTGAACAGCATGATGAAACCATTGCTTATTCGCTTTCAATTCCTTTTGCTTCTACCTTGGTATTTGCTTCGGTGATGAAACATCAGGACGCACCGGGGACTACTTTTAAAAAACATATGGCTATAGCTCAGGGACTTTTATCGGAAGACGATTTTTTGCTTACCGAAATTCTCTTCAATCCTTATACTCCAAAGCAAGTGGAAAGAATCAGAGAGAAACTCAAGGAATTGCTTTCTATCATTGAAGAAAAAGACAGTGAAAGCATGAAAAAGTTTCTTACAGAGGTAAGAAAAAATATCGAGTAACAGTTTATTGGTTAATTTTTAGGGTTTTGTCGTTTCTTCGTCACCGCATTTTCGGCTTAGTTTGACGGTTAATAAGGCTTGGCTTACTTCCTTGTTGATGTTGTAAATAAGAGTTTGATAGGGTCTTGCACCTTTTAGATATGCCAAGGCATTGATAATTTCAACCAACCTGGAAAATGCTTTTTGCATGTTTTCACGTGCTTCTTTGGCTTTCCCTGCTGCAATGGCTTCTTCAACCCGGTTACGGTCGTTATAGACTTCCTCTAACGCATCGTTATACGCTGCAAGTTTTTCTATGCGTGGCATTGCCGAAACTAATGCCACATACGCAGCGTTTTGTGGCGAAGAGAAATCTTCCAAGATGTTTTTGATGATGGATGTTTCTTCGCGTAAAGGTTTTCGCTCGATATTTTTACCGTAGCTGTGTATTATGTTGATCAGGCGTTCGGCTGCTTCGGCTATCTGAGGATCGGGATGCATTTTTTGTGCTTTCAGGTAACTGCGTAAAGCTTTAAATTCTTTATCGCGATCCTCATCGAGTAGTAAGATTTTCTCGGTCAATCCGCTTTTATATAGCGGGCTTATTGTTTCGGAAAAAGCAGTAAAGGCAGGCAAAAAGTCTGTTTCGTATGCTTTTTTCAGCTTTAAAGTTTCCAAATCTTCTTTTTTCAGGTGGTTATTGATGTTTTTCATCACTTGAAAAAAATCCATCATGTGCATATTGCGCAAATTCGATCTTTTTACCATTTTATTTTATTTTTGGTAGTTGATAATTATGTGTTCCTTAGAAAGCTGAACCGATTCGATGGTTTACACAAAACTAACAAATAACCTTTTGCTTTTGTTCAAATAGTAGGGGGTTATCCGATTTTATGTTTGATTTAAGGTTTTACATATGCCTTGATAATCCTTGCCTCTTTTTTGGGTCGTTCGTTGGCATCAGTAGGAAGAGCTGCAATTCGGTCGATTACTTCCAATCCTTCGATCACCTCCCCATATACCGTGTATTCTCCGTCTAAATGGTGTACACCGCCTAGGGTGGAATAGTCGGTTTTTTGTTCGGGGGAAAAGAAAAATTTACCGGGAGCAACTGCGTATAACGAATCCACGATGTGGAGCACGGAATCGAGTTTGGCATTGAAGGCACGAGGATCGGTGGCTTTCAATTGAGCCAGTTCTTCTTTGTGGGGCGAGTAATGGCTACGAATGATTTTATTTTTTATGGGCACATTTACAGCCATTTCCAGTGTATCGAGTCTTCCCGGCGTGTATAGGGTTCCTTGAACGATATAAAATTGCGACATATCCGATTTTTTCTGCGGATTTTCTTTGTCTTCCCTTCGCGGAGCAGCCAGTGCTCCTTTTTTGTGATAATGGTTCGGCCGGATTTCGGGCATAATCTCCATATCGGTACGTCCCGATCCGATGGCGATACCTGCAGGTGCATTGCGTGAGTCTTGAGCACCTCCCTGTATCATGAAATCTTTGATAACACGATGGAATAAGGTTCCATCGAAATATCCTTGTTTTACCAATTTCAGAAAATATTCGCTGTGATGAGGAGTATCGTCATACAGTATCACTTTCATATCGCCATAATTGGTCGATATAATTACGGCCGGATATTTTGTTTGTGCGCTTAAGATAGTCGCACCTGCAAATAGAACGAATAAAAGAAAGATGTATTTTCTCATTTTTTATTAGTTTGGTGCCCTGCGATACAGGAAAAAGGCAATGGCTGTAAATAAAAGGTTGGGTATCCATGCAGCGATAAAAGGACTCATCGTGCCCGATACGGCGAATGACGAACTGATAGTCATAAACAGAATATAGGCCATGCTCAATATTAAGCCGATGCCGATGTTTAAACCCATGCCGCCTTTTACTTTTCGTGCCGATAATGATGCGCCGATAATGGTTAGGATAAAAGCAGAAAGAATGGAAGCAATTCGCGAATGATATTCAATCTGAAAGGGCTGGATGTTTCCCATACCTCTTTTTTTCTGACTGCTGATATATTGTCGGAGTTCCGTCAATGTCATCATTTGCTGATCGGTTTTGGCGATAATAAAATCATTGGGAACAATTTGCAAGGTGGTATCGATGCTTGTTCCCGAAGTGATTTTTTCGCGTAAATTATCGAAGGTTCGTATCTGATAATCGTATATGGTCCAATGATAGGCGGAATCGTATTGGATAGATTGTGCGGTAAGACGGGATGTTAATTGGAGGCTATCGAATTTATCGAGTGAGAAATTATACCCTTTATTGGTGGAGAGATCAAAATTACCAAAATAGGCGATAGTGCCCGGAGCAACCATAAATTGAATGTCGCGGTCGCCAACTTTACGCTTTTTAGGGTCAATATATTTGGCTTCGAAGGCGATGCGGGTTTTGTTGGCAGGCGGAATAATGTATCCGCCAAAAACGAAGGAAAAAAGAGCAATAATTAGGGCAGCGATCATATAAGGACGCATCATTCGCTTAAAGCTGATGCCGTTGGTAAGGATGGCGATAATTTCAGAATTATTGGCCATTTTTGATGTAAAAAAGATAACGGCCAGGAAAACGAACAAGGGGCTGAACAGGTTGGCGTAGTAAGGTATAAAGTTGAGGTAATAGTCAAAAACGATTTCTTTCAGGGGGGCACTATTGGTCATGAATTTATCGATTTTTTCGTTGATATCGAAAACCACTGCTATAGAAAGAATAAGAGTGATCATGAAGATAAATGTCCCCAGAAACTTTTTAATGATATATCGGTCTATCAGCTTTAGTCGAAAATGGTTGTTCATTTTGTTCCTTTCCATCTATAATCGTCTCATCACATTTTCTATCGTGTCATTTTTCCATATCGAGAAATCGCCTGCAATGATATGTTCTCTTGCTTCACGCATAAGTTGAAGATAAAAAGCAAGATTATGAATGGATGCAATTTGCAGTCCCAAAATTTCTTTTGTGTTGAAAAGATGACGCAGATAGGCTTTGCTGTATAAGGAATCGACAAACGAGGTACCGTTTTCGTCGAGAGGCGAAAAATCGTTTTTCCAACGTTCGTTGCGCATGTTCATGATGCCGTTTTTTGTAAATACTTGTCCGTTTCGGCCATTATGGGTGGGTATGATGCAATCAAACATGTCGACTCCGCGTTCAATGGCTTCGAGTATGTTGGCGGGAGTTCCTACACCCATCAGGTAGCGGGGTTTGTCTTTAGGAAGAATTTCGTTTACCAATTCAATCATTTCGTACATTTTTTCGGTAGGTTCACCCACAGCGAGTCCGCCGATAGCATTTCCTTCAGCCTCTTTTGCTGCAACATTTTCGGCAGCACGGCGACGCAAATCGGGATATACACACCCTTGAACGATAGGGAACAGCGTTTGCGAATAACCATAGGGACATTCGGTTTCGCGAAAACGGGTAACGCATCTGTCGAGCCAGCGCTCGGTTAGTTCCAATGATTTTTTGGCGTAAGTATAATCAGCCGTACCGGGTGTACATTCATCAAACGCCATGATGATGTCTGCACCGATAATGCGTTGAATGTCTATAACATTCTCGGGTGTGAAAAAATGTCTCGATCCGTCGATATGGGATTGAAACAGGGCGCCTTCTTCGGTAAGTTTGCGGTTTTCGGCCAGCGAAAATACCTGAAACCCTCCGCTGTCGGTCAGTAAGGGTTTATCCCAACTAGTAAATTTATGCATCCCCCCGGCTTGTCGCAAAATTTCTAACCCCGGTCGAAGATACAGATGGTAAGTATTGCCCAAAATAATTTGGGCTTTGATATCGTTCTTTAGTTCGGTGATATGAACTGCTTTTACACTTCCCGCTGTACCTACAGGCATAAATATCGGCGTTTCCACTTGTCCGTGGTCGGTGGTAATTAATCCTGCTCTTGCGTTCGATTTCGGATCGGTATGTTGAAGTTGAAAATCCAATATGTTTATTCTCTGTAATTTTAACGACAAAGATAGTAAATCTGTCATCATAAACTGAATAGAAGAAATTTAAAAATAGTTAGGAAGATTACGAATAGTTGTCTTTGAAAGTATTATGGATCTCGCTTAAATATTTTTAACGGCAAAAGCAAGGGAAACCGCTTTAACATTTCTATTTTTGTAGCTAATAACAATCTCCTGTTATTTAATAATCCCATAATATGAGTCAAGTAGTTGATATAAAAGAACTAAATGAAAAGATTGAAAGGGAAAGTGCTTTTGTTAGGACAATCATGAACGGAATGGATAAAGTGATTGTCGGACAGAAACATCTTGTAGAATCGCTTCTGATAGGGTTGTTGTCTGATGGGCATATTTTGCTGGAAGGAGTGCCGGGTCTAGCGAAGACGTTGGCAATCAAATCTCTGGCTCAGTTGATTGATGCCAAATACAATCGTATTCAGTTTACCCCCGACCTGTTGCCTGCTGACCTCATCGGTACAATGATATACAGTCAGCGTACAGAAGAGTTTATCGTAAAACACGGGCCTGTTTTTGCTAATTTTGTTTTGGCCGATGAAATTAATCGTGCTCCGGCCAAAGTCCAAAGTGCATTGCTTGAAGCCATGCAGGAACGACAGGTAACCATTGGCGAAAAAACGTACAAATTGCCACATCCTTTTTTGGTGATGGCTACACAGAACCCTATCGAACAAGAGGGGACTTACCCACTTCCCGAAGCTCAGGTTGACCGTTTCATGTTGAAGGTAGTGATTGGTTATCCCGATAAAGAAGAAGAGAAAAAAATTATACGACAGAATATTTATGAACCGGTAAGCATCGATCGCCCTGTAATTACAGCTGACGATGTGCTGAATGCACGTGAGGTGGTTCGCGAAGTGTATATCGATGAAAAAATCGAACACTATATAGTAGATATTGTTTTTGCAACTCGTTATCCCGATTTGTACGGACTGGCTAACCTTAAAGAAATGATCGGATTCGGTGCTTCTCCTCGTGGTTCTATCAATTTGGCATTAGCTGCTCGTGCTTATGCTTTCATCAAACATCGCGGATATGTGATACCCGAAGATATTCGTGCTGTTTGTCATGACGTGCTTCGTCATCGCATAGGTCTTACTTATGAGGCTGAAGCCAATAATATGACCTCAGAAGAAATTATTAGCGAAATTCTGAACAAGGTTGAGGTTCCTTAATGCATGTGGATATAACTGACAGGTTGAATTAATGGAAACATCCGAACTGTTAAAGAAAGTACGCCATATTGAAATAAAAGCACGGGGTTTGTCGCAAAATATTTTTGCAGGGCAGTATCATTCGGCTTTTAAAGGGAGAGGTATGCTCTTTTCGGAAGTCCGTGAATACCAGTATGGAGATGATTTGCGCGATATCGACTGGAAGGTGACGGCACGATACAATCGTCCCTATGTGAAGATATACGAAGAAGAGCGTGAACTAACGGTGATGCTGGTCATTGATGTGTCAGGAAGCCTTACCTTTGGTTCTTCCGTTATGATAAAGCGTGATATGGTTGCAGAAATTGCTGCTACTCTAGCTTTCTCGGCTATTCAAAATAATGACAAAATCGGGGTTATTTTTTTCTCGGATGAAGTTGAAAAATTTATCCCTCCTCGAAAAGGGAAGAAGCATATTCTTTATATCATTAGGGAGATTTTAAGCTTCGAGCCGAAAAATCAGGGGACGGAGATTAGTGTAGCTTTGCGATATCTCACAAATGCAATCAAAAAACGGTGCACGGCGTTTCTTATTTCCGACTTTATCGATCCCGATGATTATAAACAATCGTTGCGAATTGCAAATCGAAAGCATGATATCGTTGCTGTTCAGGTATACGATAAACTCAGCACTAACCTCAAACCTGTGGGATTAATGAAAGTAAAAGATCCGGAGACAGAAGAGGAAACGTGGATAGATACTTCATCGACAAAAGTAAGGAACGAATACAGTACCTGGTGGAACAAACGACAGTTTGAAATGCATAATGCTTTTCGGCAAAGCAGCGTTGACTATGTTTCGGTTTCAACCGATGACGATTATGTAAAATCGTTGTTGCAATTGTTTCAGCAAAGAAGATAAAGGAAAGTATTAAGTGAAAAGTTCGAGCGTTAGATATTGGCTTAAGATAATAGGGCTATTTGCTTTGGCAATTGCTCTATTTTCGGAATATTCGTTTGCTCAAGGAGTGTCGGTAAGGGCTACTGTACAGCCTCCCCAAATTATGATCGGGCAACAAGCTTTGATTGATTTGCAAGTTATTGCTCCCAAAGACAAAAACATTCAATTTCCGGTTTATGAAAAGGAGATTGTTCCCGGAGTAGAGGTAGTTGCTATGCTGAAACCCGATACGGTGATCGAAAATAATGTGATGACGATTAATTTCAAATATGTTGTCACCTCTTTCGATTCCACCTTATACCATATACCCGGCATTCCTGTATTCGACGGAAAAGATACCCTACTTTCCAATTCTATTGGGATAAAAGTAGTTTCTCCTGTTTTAAAGGATTCCACCCTTGCTTATCTTGAAAAATTGAAATCGGGTGAAACGGATTCCATCGATTTTAATCAGCTTGGACTAAACGATATAAAGCCAATACAAAAACCTCCTTTTGTATGGACAGATTATCTGGGTATTTTATGGATTGTTTTGGGTATATTGCTTCTCTTTGCTCTTATCGCAGCGATTATTTATTTTATACTCCACAAGAAAAAGAAAGGGTATTTCTTTACGCCTACGCCGGTGTTGCCTGCTCATGTTCGAGCCCTTAATGAATTGGATAAGCTGAAAGCCGATAAAATATGGCAGCAAGGTAGAGAAAAAGAATTCTATACCCGACTTACCGATATTCTCAGGCAATATCTCTATGAACGCTATGGAATGAAGGCAAGAGAAATGACTTCAGGAGAAATTTTGAATGAGATGCGTAAATATACCGAAGCTGAGTCGGTTTATGAAAATTTGAAGCAAGTATTATCTACAGCCGATTTGGTGAAATTTGCAAAGTATAAGCCTTATCCCGATGAAAATGACTTGAGCATAATGAATGCTTACTTTGTTGTGAATCAAACCCGTGAACCGGATCCTCTTCCCGATAAGAACGAAAATGAGGATGATGAGAGTAAAAGAAAAGAGCAGTTATGACGTTTGCACATTCAGAATATTTATATTTGCTGTTGATCCTTATACCCCTTATTGTGTGGTATATCGTCCGTTTATCGAAGATGCAGGCTTCCTTTAAATTGGCCTCTACTCAAGCGTTTAAAGGGATGAAAAAAAACCTGAGGGTATATATGCGTCATTTGCCGTTTGTTTTGCGTGTGATCGCTATTGCGCTCATTATTATTGTAATTGCTCGTCCACAATCGGTTAGCAGCTGGAATGAAACAAAAACACAGGGAATAGATATTGTACTGGCTTTAGATGTTTCGGGATCGATGCTGGCTCAGGATTTGAAACCCAATCGGTTGGAAGCTGCCAAAAAAGTAGCTGCCGAATTTATAAATACGCGAAAAAATGACAAGATAGGTTTAGTGATTTTTGCCGGAGAAAGTTTTACTCAATGTCCATTAACAACCGATCATAAGGTATTGTTGAATTTGCTGAAAGAAGTCGATTTCGGATTAATTGAAGACGGAACTGCCATTGGGTTGGGCTTAGCAAACGCTGTGAATAGGTTGAAAGATAGTGAGTCGTCATCGAAAGTAATTATTCTGCTCACCGACGGAACAAATAACAGGGGGCAAATTGCTCCTCTCACAGCGGCTGATTTAGCGCGTTCGTACGGCATAAGAGTATATACCATAGGTGTGGGCTCTAAGGGAATGGCTCCGACACCTGTTCAAACACCATTTGGAATGCGATTGCAAAATATGCCGGTAGACATTGATGAAAAAACGCTAACCGAAATTGCTTCCATGACAGGTGGAAAATATTTTCGTGCCGAAGACACCGAGGGATTGCGTCATATTTATAATGAAATCGATCAAATGGAGAAATATCTCATCAGTGTTCAAAATGTAAGTCGTAAAGAGGAATTGTTCGTACCTTTTGGTTTGGTAGCTCTTGCATTGGTTCTCATTGAGCTTATTCTGCGGCGAACATGGTTGAGAACAATCCCATAAAATATTGAACTGTAATAGCTATGTTTCGATTTGAAAATCCTGAGTTTCTGTATTTGTTTCTTGCGATGCCCTTCTTGGTGGCATTCTATATATGGTCGAATATAAAAAAAAGGAAAGACGTGGAGAAATTGGGCACGCTTTCGTTGCTCAAACAAATGATGCCCGATCTTTCGCTTAAACGTTCGTATTTAAAATTCTGGTTGATTTTCGCTGCCTTGTGTTCAGGAATTTTTATGGTGGCACGTCCACAATTCGGAACCAAGGTGGAAACAGTCGAAAAAAAAGGAATCGAATTGGTGGTAGCAATTGATGTTTCGAATTCTATGTTAGCTCGCGATGTTTCACCTGACAGGCTTACTCGCGCGAAACAAATTCTTACCCGTATCATTGATGAGAGAAAAGAAGATCAGGTTGCTTTGATTGTATTTGCCGGTGAAGCTTTTGTTCAGATGCCCCTTACTTCCGATACACAATCGGCTAAATTGTTTTTAAATTCCATCGATCCGGGTCTTGTTCCTGTTCAGGGAACAGCAATTGCCGATGCTATTCAATTGGGAATAAATTCTTTTTCGAGTGAAAAAAATGTGGGTAAAGCCATGATAATTATTACCGATGGAGAAGATCACGAAGGAAATGCCATGGAAATGGCCAAAAAAGCCGCCGAACAGGGAATTATGGTTAACGTTTTGGGAATAGGAACACCGGAGGGAGTTCCTGTTCCCGAATCGGAATACAGTAATGATTTCAAAACCGATAGCGAAGGAAAAGTGGTTGTTTCGCGTTTAAACGAACAAATGTGTAAAGAAATTGCTCAGAACGGTAAAGGTTTGTATGTCAGGGTTGATAATACGAATTCAGCTCTTCGTGCTCTGCAGGCAGAATTAGAGAAGCTTCAGAAGAAAGATTCGACAAGTATTGCTTATTCCGAGTACGACGAAAAATATGCTGTTTTTGCATGGATTTTGCTTGGTTTATTGATTATTGAGATACTGATTTACGATAAAAAGAACCCATTGTTTAAAAATGTTCATATTTTCAAATGAAGTTGCGAATTCCTACATATGGTCTGATTGTGTTGTTGCTACTGATTTCGTTTTCTCTTTCGGCACAAAAAGAAGTACGTCAAAACGTGAGAAAAGGGAACAAAGCATATAGCGAACAAAAATATAGTGAAGCCGTCCGTTTTTATCAGCAAGCGATTAAAATAAATCCACAGTCAAAGGAAGCTAATTTTAATCTTTCAAATGCATTTTACAGGCAAAATGAATGGGATAAATCGATTGAACAAATGAATCGTTATCTGATGATTGAAAAGGAAGATCCCATTAAAATGGCGTCAGCATGGCATAATATAGGCAACGCTTTGCTGCATAAGAAAGAGGTAGAGAAAGCCATTGAAGCTTATAAAAATGCTTTACGGATAAATCCGGATGATGAGGAAACCCGATACAATCTTGCTGTTGCACAAAAAATGCTGAAAGATCAACAGGATACGAGAGATAACCAAGATCAAAATAATCAACAACAGCAACAACAGCAACAACAACAGAATCAGGATCAACAGCAGCAACAGCAACCTCCTCAGGATAAGAAGGAGAAACGTCCTGAAGAACAGAATGCTCCGGAACAAATGTCTCGCGATAATGCTCGACAATTGCTTCAGGCCATAGAACAAGATGAAAAAGAAACACAGGAAAAAGTGCAGCAAATAAAAGCACAAGAGCGTGAGAAACAAGCACAGGAAAATAGAAGGCAAAATAAAGATTGGTAACATACGAGGACAATATACATATGAAATACGTAAGAATAAGGAAGATAATATATGTGTTCACGGCGTTGATTGTGACTATGGCGATGAGTGTAAATGCACAGGTAACTTTTCGCGCATCTGCTCCTGCCAACGTAGTAAAAGGTGAACAATTTCGACTTACCTACACGCTGAATAAGGAAGGAAAGGATCTGCGATTGCCTTCCGATATGGAAGGATTTGAAATACTTTTCGGACCTTCTGTTTCTCAGAGTTACAGTCAGCGTACGGTGAATGGAAAAACAACTTCCGAAAGTTCGGTTTCGTATACTTATATTCTGGTTGCTCAAAAAGAAGGAACATTTACTATTGGCCCTGCAACCATCAACGTTGACGGAAGTACGTATCGATCCAATGCCGTTCAAATAAAAGTAATTTCACCCGATCAGATCCCTAAGAGCCAGGCGCAGCAAGAAGCCGGTAAATCAGGTTCGTCGTCCCCAACCATAAAATCTACAGATGCTTTTATTCGGGCGATTGTTTCGAAGAACACGATGTATGAACAAGAGGGTTTCACCGTTACTTTCCGACTCTACACTACACTTAATGTTGTGGATTTTGGTAAGATTGAATTTCCTGAATTTGAAGGATTTATGGTGGAAGAGATCGAACTTCCCATGAATCAGCAATTGAAAATCGAACAATATAACGGTAAAAGCTATTATACGGCCGATTTAAGAAAAACATTGCTCTTCCCCCAACGGTCGGGGAAAATTACCATTCCTTCGGGACGCATAGAAATGGTCTTTTCGGTTCCTTCAGGAAAACGGATTTCTACTTTTTTTGGCTCTCAGGAAGTGGCTGTTGATGTGAAAAAAACATTGGTTACTAATCCGGTATCGGTCAATGTTACTCCGCTTCCTCCTGACAAACCCAAAAGCTTTACGGGAGCTGTCGGCTCTTTTACTTTTCGATCAAAAATCAGTTCGCAACAAGTAAAAGCCAACGAGCCTGTGACCCTTACTCTTGAAATATCAGGAACCGGTAATTTGAAACTTATCCAAAATCCTCATGTTGAATTTCCTTCCAACTTTGAAGTTTATGATCCGACTGTTAAGAATGAACTGGAAATAACAACAAACGGATTGACCGGTACCCGAAAAATTGAATACCTTGCTATTCCTAGGTATGAAGGTAGTTATGTTATTCCGCAAGTAGAATTCTCTTATTTTGATCTTAAAAGCCGTTCTTATAAAACGCTTGAATCGCCCCCATATACTATTCAGGTGGCAAAAGGCGATCCTGTTAGTGCGGCTTCGAACAGCTATGTTAATCAGCAGGAGGTAAAGGTTGAGGACGATATTCGTTTTCTGAAAACGGAAAAACCTTCTTTCCATTCCAGGAGCGATTATTTTGTTGGATCGTTGGCCTACTGGTTATGGTATATTGTTCCTTTTGTGTTGTTTATTGCATTTTACGTAGTCAACCGTAAACAGGCAAAACAGAATGCAAATATTGCTTTTGTTCGTAACAAACGTGCCAATAAAACAGCCATCAAACGATTAAAGATAGCTGAAAGTTATCTGAAACAACATAAACAAGAGGAATTCTACAGTGAAGTTTTACGTGCATTATGGGGCTATTTTAGCGATAAGTTGTCGATTCCTCTTGCTAACCTTTCGAAAGATAATATAGAAAAAGAATTGACGGATTACGACATCGATAAAAATTTGATCGATACTTTTATGAGGATACTCAATACCTGCGAATTTGCGCGTTATTCTCCTGTGAAATCGGATATGGCAATGGATAATTTATATAATGAAACTCTTGAAGTGATTGGTGAAATGGAAAATCAACTGAAGTTGAAGAATAGTAAAAGACGCAAGTGATATGGTAAGGAATAAATTATTTTTATTACTGATAAGTGGTCTGATGGTTAGTCTGTTGGCCGTTGCTTCACCTGATATTATGGACGATGCTGCCGAAGCATATAGAAAAGGTGACTATAAAAAAAGTATCGAATTGTATGAAAAGGTAGTTGCCGAGCATCTTGCAAAAGGAGAGGAATCTCCCGAAATTTATTACAATCTGGGCAATGCTTATTTTAGAGATAATCAGATCGGGAAAGCTATTCTTAATTACAATAGAGCATTGCTTCTTTCACCGGGAGACAGTGATATTCGGCATAATTTGCGTTTTGCAAATACACGTATTGAAGATAAAATAGTTCCGTCAAACCGTTTTTTTCTTACCGATTGGTTTAATAGCATCCAAAATCTTTTTAATTCCAATACATGGGGTGTGATTGCTATTGTATTATTTTTTCTTTTTTTAGCGTGCATGGGTGTTTTTCTTTTTGTTCGTATTTTATGGATGCGGAAAACGGCTTTTTATTCGGGAATTGTTATTTTTGTGTTGGTAATTGCGGCCAATGTATTTGCTTTTAATCAGAAAAATATGAGGATTCACCGTAATAAAGGTGTTGTGATGATTCCTGCTGTTTCTGTTCGTACGTCTCCCGATGCAAATAGTAAGGAACTTTTTCAGTTGCATGAAGGCACAGTGGTTAAAGTCAGGAAAACTGATGGAAACTGGTATGAAATAGAGATTATCAATGGCAGCGTAGGATGGCTGCCGAAAGAAAACATCGAAATCATATGAATGGAGTATTGGAAAACCTGCTTGGCGTAGAACGCAGTTTATTTTTTGCATTAAACGGCAGTAATTCCTTTTTTTTGGATAATCTCATGTGGACATATAGCACCATTCTTGTATGTATTCCTTTGTATGTATTCCTTTTTTTTGTATTTTTTTATAAAGTGCCTAAGGTCGAAGCAATTTTGCTTGTTGTTTTCATCGTACTGTTGCTCGTAGCCTGTGATCAAATCTCTGCTTCCGTTTTCAAACCTTTATTTCATCGATTCAGACCTACCCACCATCCTGATTTTGAAAATACGGTCGATATGGTAAGAGGGTATAGAGGAGGAAGGTTTGGTTTTATTTCGAGTCATGCTACCAACAGTTTTGGATTGGCTACTTTCCTTTCGTTCGTATTTCATAAGCGGTGGGTAACTTTATCTACCCTGTTATGGGCTCTTATTATTAGCTATTCGCGTATTTATTTGGGTGTTCATTTCATATCTGATGTTGTAGCAGGGGCAATAGTTGGAGGAGTGATCGCTTTTCTTCTTTACCAACTTTATACCTTCTGTCGACGTAAATTTTATCATGTAACCAACCATGAAACGCCAATGATCGTATACTCATCAAAGAATTGTAAAATAATGGCTTTCAGTATTATTGTATATATTTTTCTCATTTCGGCTCTATCTCCTTTTATCTCATCCTTGCCTTTATAATCGATCTCGGTTGTTATAAAGGAATTTTTTTTATAAAATCATTGGTAATATGTAATTTTTTTCGTAAGTTTAAAGCGTAAATATTAACGTCAATTGATTCATTAATCATAAAAAAATTAAAAGCCATGGCAAGAACGATTACATTCAACGAATTAAGAGCATTTAAAGACAAACTTCCTAATGGGAGTATCCACAAAATAGCACAGGATTTGGGGCTTGAAATCGAAACTGTACGAAACTATTTTGGTGGATATAATTACAAAGAAGGAAAGAGTATAGGGATTCATATGGAACCGGGACCGGATGGAGGAATTGTGGTGTTGGATGATACTACAATATTTGATAAGGCATTGGAGATTTTAGGATTAACAGATTATCCGGAGCACGTAGAAGAGGCGGAAAATGATACTGTTCAGTAAATAGTTGAAAGCGATCGGATTTTATTTTTTAAAAAAAGAGAGCGAATTTTTTTGTCAAAAATGAATAAGATGAAAAACAAAGAAAAAGAACTAAATCAGAGCGATGAATTGGTTACAGTGGCCATTCATACCTATGAGAAAGCACAGATTCTCAAAACTATTCTCGAAGCCAACGATATTCCTGCCATAATTAATAGTGTAGACCTCATTCAGCCTAATCCTGAAGGGACTTTTCGTGTGCGAATCAGGAAAAGTGATCTCCAAGAGGCTTTGTCTATTATTGAAAATATAGATCTTTCTTATGATGAAAAAACGGATGAAGAAAAAATTGCAGATAAGGGTAAAGAGATTAGAAACGAAATTCTTGTTCCGGTAGATTTTTCAAATTCATCGATGAAAGCAAGTGAATTTGCTTTTCGTTTAGCGAAAGATCTTAATTGTGATATTAAACTGATGCATGTTTTTTTCTCCCCCTATTATCCTATATCTATGCCTTTTGGTGAATCATATGCCGTACAGCCCCCGGATGAAGAGCTTTATCGCGATATCAGAGGAAGGATGGAAAAGGAGATGGATAAGTGGATTGATAAGTTGAACGAGAAAATTGCCGCCGGAGAGCTTCCTGAAATTTCCTTCTCCCCTATTTTGCTTGAGGGGTTGCCGGAGGAAGAAATTATTATTTATTCAAAAAAAATGCGTCCCATGGCTATTGTTATGGGGACCAGAGGGGCTAGCCAAAAAGATATCGATCTTATTGGAAGTGTAACGGCAGAAGTAATAGAAGGGTGTAAAACACCTGTTTTTGCTATTCCTGATCAAGCTCCTCCAAAATATCTGAGCGAAATGAAGAATTTGGGCTTTTTGACCAATTTCAGAGAAAGAGAGTTAGTTGCATTCGATCGTATGATGAAGTTTATAGGCAAATATCCCATAAAAGTTTATCTCGTGCATGTAAACAAAAAAGAAGATATGTGGAACGAAATCAAATTATCGGGAATTCGCAATTTTTTGGAGAAAAGATACCCTTCACTTGAAATGGATTATGAATTGATAGACAAAGCAGATGAATCGCTTGAAGAAGTTATTGATAAATTTGTGAGAGAAAAGAATATCGACATTCTTGCCATGTCGAGTTCCAGGCGTAACATTTTTGCCCGCATGTTTAATCCCGGTTTGGCTCGGCGCATGCTTTTCCATTCACAGACCCCATTGCTGGTATTAAAATAAGCTTTAACATGATATGAGTTATATAAAATTAAAGAGGGTAAAAACAACCCTCTTTAATTTTTTTATCCTTATGAGATAGAGCCTTATTTGATTCCTAATTTTGTTTTGACCATTTGTGTTGCATTGATCGCAGAATCACTTACGTAAACGATGGGAGAGGAAGGGGTAGCTACGTCGAAAATATAGGTAAATTTATTTTCATCACCTATTGCTTTGATTGCATTTTGAATTTTCTGATTAACCGGTGTGATCAGCTTTTGGTACAAATCCTGAGCTTCTTTCTGACTATTTTGGATATAGAGCTGATACCTTTCGTTGATCTGTTGCAACTGTCTTTGTTGGTCTTGTTTTACCGCATCACTTAAGTTTGAGCCCGCTTTTGTGAATTCTTCCAGCTTTGAGTTATATTCTGTTTCTAATGCGGAAGCATTCTTTTTTATTTCTTCCTGCTTTTCGTTTAATTGTTTTTCGATAGTTGGAATTTCCGGCATAGCGTTAAAAATTTCTTGCGAATTGATATACGCTATTTTTATTTCCTGTGCTGCAATGCCCATGCTTAGAGGGGCTATAGCAAAAAGTAAGATGAGTAATTTTTTGGGTATCATAAATTCTTTAATTATTTATATGTTTTCGATTTTAAAAAAAGAACAAGCAAAGATAATTTATTTATTATTAATATCCTAATCTTGCCAAGATTTGATCGCTAATATCGATATCGGGGGATGCGAAAATTATAGATGTTGCGGAAGCCCTATCGACAACAGCTTTGTAGCCTGCGGATGCGGAAATTTCTTTTATTGCATTATAAATATCATCTTGAATGGGTTTCATATATGCTTCCCTCCGTTTGAATAATTCTCCTTGGGGACCGAAATATTTATCGCGGAGCTTTTGAATTTCGTTTTCTTTAGCCACAATTTCGTTTTCACGTTTTGTCTTTTCGCTGCCTTTTAGTGTTTCCATATCGGCCTGATATTTTTTATACATTTCGTCTGCTTCTTTCACCAGACTGTCGATCTCGGTTTGCCATTGTTGAGAGATGATTTCCAATTCTTTATTCGCATTTTCATAAGCCGGAATTTTTTTTAGGATATATTCCATGTCTATTAAGGCATATTTTTGTGCATAACCGGACATATTCAATGCAAGAAATAGTCCAAATAAAAATAAAGTTTTTTTCATAGTTCGTTTAGCGTTTTGATTATATAGTTCGTTAACGGATTGATAATTTTTTATTTAAAATGAATTTTAAAATTCTTGTCCGATTATAAAGTGGAACTGGCTTCCTCCATAGCTTCTACTCCCATTAATCGGGTCGAAGCCATATGCCCAGTCAATGCCCATAAGACCGATCATCGGTAAGAAAATGCGTGCGCCGACGCCGGCAGATCGTTTTAAATCGAACGGATTAAAATTGTTCAAATCGCGCCACGCATTTCCTGCTTCAAGAAATGCTACGCCATAAATGGTAGAATTTGGTTCCAAAATAAACGGATAACGAAATTCAAGGCCAAATCGGGTATATGCTCTTGCTTGCGTAGCAATCGAGTTGTTTTCATAACCGCGTAGTGCAATATTTTCTGTAGCAAAAGAGCTTGAATAACCGGTCATGCCGTCACCCCCTACATCGAACGTCTCAAATGGAGTCGGCTTATTTTTGTTGTAGTATCCCAATACGCCGAATTCGGCTCTTGTAGCAATAACCGGCGTGCGTTTTATAGAGAGAGAGGTAAGAGGGGTAAAGGTACGCATTTTCAATTTCCATTTGTGGTATTCGTTCCATTCGTATTTTTTAGGATCATCAGATGCCATGGTTGCATAGTTTTTTCCATCCCATAACGAAAAAGGAGGCGTTGCGGTTACGTTTAGCGTGAATTGAGATCCGGTTCGGGTATAAATAGGATTATCGATTGAATTTCTGGCCAATGTCATGTTTAATGTTATACTGTTACTTGTTCCGGTTTGGAAAGGGAAATAATTCCACGTCCAGTTTTTCAATCCGTAGCGTTGATACCCGAGTTCTCCTTGTAGATAAAAATAATCATCAGGCCATTCTAATCGTTTTCCGTATCCTACCGAAACACCTATCATGGTGAAAACCTGATCGGGATCATAAGCATATTCGGCTATATCTTGATAACCATATCCTCCGTAACCATAACCGCCGTATCCGTATCCATATCCATAATAGTAGGGGTTATACATATTATAATACGAATTTTGAGAATAGTAATTGGAATTTAATCCGGTGTATCTTGAATAATAAACATTCACAGAGAAGTTATTTGGGCGACTTCCTCCAAACCACGGTTCAATAAATGAAAACTGGTAGGATTGATAATATTGCCCGTTGGTTTGTGCACTTAAAATAAGGGTTTGCCCTTCTCCTTGAGGAATGATCCCTTTGTATGAGCTAGGATTCAATAGGTTTTTCAATGAGAAATTGTTGAGTTTTAAACTTAATTTACCAACTAATCCGGTTACACCCCAGCCTGCTGAAAATTCAATCTGGTCATTACCTTTAGAAACTAACGGGTAGGTTATATTGACTGTTCCGTCATCGAAGTTTGGCTTGATATCAGGTTGGAGATTTTCCGGATCGAAATGGCCGGTTTGTGCCAATTCTCGGATGGAACGTATCAAGTCGTCCTGACTGTAAACAGCACCCGGTTTTGTGCGAAGTTCCCTTCGGATAACATCCTCATATACACGATCGTTCCCTTGAATAATTACCCGTTTTATCGTTGCTTTTGGGCCTTCTGTTACGCGAAGTTCCAAATCTACGGAGTCGTTTTCTATGTTTATTTCGATAGGGTCGATATTGGAAAAAAGGTAGCCGTTATTTTTATACAAAGTAATTACTGCATCTTCATCTGTAAGTAAACGGCTCTGCAGCTTTTTCTGATTATAAATATCTCCTTGGCGCATATTTAAAATACGACCCAGGTCAAATGAATTATATACCGTATTTCCCACCCAATTGATGGAGCGAACATGATATAATTGTCCTTCTTCAACTTTGATCTCGATATTTACCGATTTCTCGTCATATTTGTAAACAGTATCCCAAACGATTTCTGCATCACGATAGCCTAATTCGTAATATTTGGCAATAAGATTTTTTTTGTCGGCTTCGTAATTCTCCCTAACAAATTTTTTAGTCTTGAATAGGTTTGCCAGTTTCTTTTCGTTCGTTTTTTTCATTGCTCCTTTGAGCTTTTTATCCGAAACGGCTTCATTCCCTTCAATTGTTATTTGGTGTACGCCCAATTTCTCTTTCTTATCCACTATTATTTCAAGAATAACCTGATTTTTATTCGATCCATCCGGCCTTTCAATAATGGAAACTTCGGCATCGCCAAAACCTTTTTCTTCAAAATACTTTTTTATGATGGTTTTGGCACTGTTGATTTGATTTGGAGTAATTTGATTTCCTCTAACCATTCCCAATTTTTTTTCGATATCTTCTTGTTCGCCTTTTTTCATACCCACATATCGGATATCTGAAATTCTTGGGCGGTCGGTTAATTTTATTTCTAACCAAATGCTATCGCCTTTAATTTTGTTGGCAAGGATTTTAACATCCGAGAAAAGGCCTTGTTTCCAAAATCTTTCCACGGCATTGGTTATTTCTTCGCCGGGTACTTGTATCCGATCACCTTTAGCTAACCCTGAAAATCCGATCAGTACAAAGCTTTGGTCTTCATACATCGTATTTTCGATTCCGGTAACTTTGATATCTGCAATGATATATTCTTTAGGTGTTGCCGTATAATTGATTACCGGGATAGTATCTGCCTCAGAAGCTGAAGATACAACCGTTGGTGCAGTTGCAGTTGTTGTAGTAGGAATAGTATCTTTAGCCTGCAGTTGCTCGCTCATAGAAAGTGACGTATTGGCAAGAGATGTGATCCTAAAAAAGGTTGAGAGGATAATTACGAAATAAAATATCTTTTTCAACATTATTGTTATTACCTTTTTTGCGCTTATCGTTTATAATTTAACTTGTAATCTGGGGTTTGGACGATTTATTTTGCCGATTCGATTTGTTCGCTTATTTTACCAAACCTACGTTCACGGCGCTGATAATCGATGATGGCTGCATAGAGATCTTCTTCCCGAAATGCCGGCCAAAAGGTATCGGTGAAATAAAATTCGGCATAGGCCGATTGCCAAAGTAAAAAGTTGCTCATGCGTTGTTCACCACCGGTTCTGATAACCAGATCAGGATCGGGAATACCTTTGGTAGACAGATAGTTTGAGAAAAGTGATTCGTCAACATCTTCTTCTTTTATTTTCCCTTCCTTTACTTCCTTTATTATTTTTTTTGTTGCTTCCACAATTTCCCATCTTGATGAATAGCTCAATGCCAGTATCAATGTTAATTTGTTGCCCTTTGACGTTTTCAGCTCACATTCTTCCAATGCTTTTTTTGTTTTTTCAGGAAGGCGGGTTATGTCTCCGATATTTTTCACTTTTACCTGATTTTCTATGAGATCGGGTGTTTCCTTTGTAACAGCATATACCATTAGTTCCATCAGCGCATTTATTTCTTCTTCGGGACGTTTCCAATTTTCGGTTGAAAAAACGTAAATAGTCAAGAATTTTACATTCGCTTTTACAGCTGCTTCTACAACTTTTCTAACTGAAATAACTCCTTCTTTATGACCTTCGGCACGTCCTAATCCGTGGGCTTTTGCCCATCGTCCATTCCCATCCATAATTATGGCAATGTGGTTGGGGACTAAAGTTTTATCTATTTTATCTAATAGCGACATGTTGTTTGCTGAATTTGTTGTTGCTACTACTTTAGCGGACTGCCAATCTGTTTAATCTTCCTCTCCACACATCAGTAAGTTCGGTTTGCTTTTCAGATGTTCCTCCAAATATTCGAATATAATTTTTTGCATCTACAATTATCGAAGCATTGATTCGATAAGGGAAAGAGGAGGGCAATGCTTGGAGCGAATCTGCCAAATTCCATGCTATTCCATTTCCTTTTTCCGAAATGTACAAAACATTTTTGCTTTCAGTTGATGTCGTGAGCATATATATATTTTGATCATAAGGGAACAACGTGCTACCCTGTATTGGCATAGGAGCCGTTTTCCACGATGTTGAGATCTCATTGTCTTTTTCTTGAATGATCCAAATTTTGGAATTTAATGAATTGTCGGCATTTTTTCCCCCCGAAAGGACCATATATTTTTTCCAAAAAATGGTTGGATCTTTTATGGCTGTTGCAGAAAATTGGGTAATGGGAAAATCTGTCGGAATAGCATTCATCACATGAAATGATGTAAAATCATGCGTCTTAGCAAATTTAAATACTCCTCCATCATCCAGGGTTATTAGGATGGAATCTGTTGAAACGGATGGCAAGGTACCATAAATGGATTTCACTTTATAGATTTCCGGAAGGCTCATCCATGTAAATCCGTCAGTTGTCTTATACACGTTATTGGAATTATCGAGTGCGTAAATCCCTGTGGAAGTTGAGAGGATGCTTGGAAATTGCACCGTAAGCGGTAAGCCGCTAATATCGAGTGAAGTACCTGTTATGCCGTCTGACGATACAACTCCCTTTATGCTTGGGCCGGATTTATAATAGGTGTAAAATTGATCGTTAAAAGCGACGGTTTTTTGTGCATCTATGGGAAAAGACAAATAATTGTCGGTTAATTTACTCCATACCAACAAGTGGGGATTTTGGCGGTGGATATTGAGTTTAAAATCGTATTTTTTAGTGGTTACTCCATCTTGGGCTATAACTTCGATGTGTTTTAACCGACTAATATCGACAGAATCTGTATTGTTCCAGAAATAGGTGCTATCCTGATTTTGTAAATAGATTTTTACGGCTGCTGCGTATCTGAGTTCGAGGGTAAGGAATGCATTTTTCGGTTCAAATCCATAATCCAAGGAGTCGCGATTATATATCTGTGAAAAGAGTTGATCGATGGAAAATTGGGTTTTTGCCAATGTTTGTGTAGAATCGTATGCTGCAGAAAGGGTTATCCCATATATTTGGGCATCCGATGATAATTCGATAACTGAGTCATTTGTGTTTAAACAAGAGGAAAACACGATTATTCCCAATAATGAAATTAAATTTCGGGTAAAGTATTTTATAGTCATTTGTTTCCGAAAATATTGTATGCAATTATACGTTATGCAAAAGTAAAAAGTTTTTCGGCTTTTTCCATATCGAAATGGTTATTTAAAGAAAATTTCGAGATATTTTATTCTTTAAATGGATTTGAAATGAATCCAAATATTGTTTTATCTGAATTTTATCACCCTCAATATGGGGTGCTTTGATCCCGTTTTTTAATTCTTTGGATGATATTTCAATATAGGCTTCATCCCATAAATTTTCAGAAATGAACGAGGTCAATAAACGGTTTCCGCCCTCTATCAGTACCGAACCAATATTTTCTTCATATATATGTTTTATGATTTGTGCTGTGGCGTTTTCAGAGAAATCGATTACGACAGGTTTTACATTTTCTTTTTTCACATGATAATCGGAATATTCTGTAAAGACGAGAGTCTTGGCTTCGTCATTAAAAATATGGGCATCGGAAGGGATTTTGCACGTTCTGTCGATTACGATTCGAATGGGATTTTCACCAAACCATTTTCGGACGGTTAGTCTGGGATTATCTTTGATTACTGTATTGGTTCCTACCATAATTCCTTGCACTTGCGTTCTGAATTTATGAACGATGGTTTCCGTGATTTCGTTTGATATTTTTACAGGAGGAGTTTCGGCTAATGAAGAGCGTATAATATCGATATATCCATCAGAGCTTTGTGCCCATTTCAAAATGATATAAGGTCTTTTGCAAAGTTGATTGACAAAAAAAACGCGATTCAGTTCTTTTGCTTCTTTTTCCAATACCCCTTCTTTTATTTCAATTCCGGCGTTTCGCATACGTTGAATGCCTTTTCCTGATATCATAGGATTGGGATCCATTGTGGCGATCACCACTCGAGGTATTTTTTTTGAAATAATAAATTCCGTACATGGTGGCGTTTTGCCATAATGGGTACAAGGTTCCAAAGAAACATAGAGAGTAGATTCTTTCAATAGCGATGGGTCTATGACGGCATTAATTGCGTTTACTTCGGCATGAGGTTCTCCAAATTTTCGGTGATATCCTTCACCTATGATCCGATTCTCGTGTACGATGATGGCGCCTACCATGGGATTGGGCCTTACAAAACCCTCCCCTTTGCGGGCAAGTTGTAAGCATCGGCACATATATTTTTCGTCTATTGTCATTTTTTTTATCTTTGCCCTATATGATAAGTAATCCCATTCTATACTTTCAAAACGAATTATCCGGTTATTATACTTCGGATGAGATTAAAAGTTTGACATATCTCATTTTGAAAGAAGTATGCGATTTGCCGTTTTACGAAATTGTAACCCGCAAATTTAACAATTTATCGGATGCGCAAGATAAGAAAATTCAAGATATTGTTGAAAGATTAAAAAAATACGAACCTGTACAATATATTTTCGGGAAAACAGAGTTTTTCGGGATGGAATTCAAAATCAATCCTTTTGTATTGATTCCTCGTCCTGAAACAGAAGAACTTGTTGAATGGATCCTTTCGGAAAACGAAGTGTCAAATCCGCGAATATTGGATCTTTGCACCGGAAGCGGGTGCATTGCCATTGTTTTGGCTAAGAAAATTCCCGGGGCTGAATTGCATGCTTGGGATATTTCGTCGGCTGCGTTGGATGTGGCGAAGTTAAACGCTGAAAAGAATGGGGTAGAGGTTATTTTTCGACGTGTTGACGTACTTAAAGAAAATCCTGGAGAAATCATCTTTGATATTATGGTGAGTAACCCACCTTATGTAACGGAAATAGAAAAAAGGGAAATGAAACCGAATGTTCTTCAATTTGAACCACCGGAAGCATTATTTGTTTCAAACGATAATCCATTGATTTTTTATGATCGTATTTCCGATATGGCACAACGGCAGTTGACTAAGGGTGGTAAGTTATATTTCGAGATTAATCGCAACTACGGCAAGCAAATGGTCTTTATGCTTGAAAAGAAAGGTTTTTCTCATGTAGAATTACGAAAAGATATATCGAATAACGATCGTATGATTAGAGCAATAAAATGAAAGAAAATGCTTCCCGAAAAATATCGAATGAAAGAGCTTATTTGCACATGGCAACATTGTGTGCTAAGCGAGAATATTGCACCTCAGACATTAGAAAAAAACTAAGTCGATATTGTTTAGATGACGATGATGTTGAGAAAATTATTAATCGCTTAAAAGCGGAAAAGTATATCGATGAAGTTCGTTATTGCCGCAGCTTTATTAGTGATAAATTGCGATTTAATAAATGGGGTCGAAAAAAAATTGAATTTGCTTTGAGGCAAAAACTCATCCCGTTGGATTTTATATCCAATGCTTTTTTGGATTTTTCCGATAATGAGCTGAATGAATCGCTTGAGTCACTACTTGAAAACAAAGTCAGGTCTATACAATGGGGTTCAGAACGAGAGAAACGTTCAAAATTGATCCGTTTTGCAATTGGGCGAGGGTTCTCGATGGATGAAACACTACGATGTGTTGAAAAGATTTTATCCGAAAGATGAATTTTTTTGAGTGCATATACGAATTTTCAACTCTTTTCTTCCCAAATTGCTGTATTGTTTGTGGAGCAAAATTACTTCCTTCAGAAGAAAGCATTTGTTTGAAATGCTTATACCAATTGCCGAAGACCAATAACTTTCGAGAAGTGGGTAATAGCACCGAGACCTTGTTAGCCGGCCGTTTTTCTTTTGAGCGTGCAGCGTCGTTTTGTACTTTTTCAAAGGAAGGGATATTTCAATCTATTATTCACCATATTAAATACAAACACAAAGAGAAGTTGGGAATTGCGATGGGTCGTTTGTTTGGGCAAGATCTTAAGGGAAGCGATTTCATTTGTCCCATAAATCTTATTATTCCGGTTCCTCTCCATCCCAAAAAACAGAAAGAAAGGGGTTACAATCAGTCCGAGAGGATTGCGGAAGGGATTTCTGAAGTTACTTCTATCCCTGTTTCACGAGGCAATTTAGTGAGAACCGTGTATAACCCTACTCAAACTAAACTCAACAAGACTCAACGATGGGAGAACGTTGAAAATATTTTCGAAGTGATAACTCCTGAGGAATTTTCGGGGAAACATGTCCTTTTAGTTGATGACATAGTGACAACCGGCTCAACGCTCGAAGCTTGTGCAATGGCTCTGAGTAAATGTCGCGGCATAAAAATTAGTGTTGCCACATTGGCTAACGTCTTGTAATCATGAGTTAAGAAACGCAATTTTTTTATTAAAATACGCTTGGGTACTTCTAAAATTAGTATTTTCGCATCTTATTTCGTAGTAAAAAAGTGAATGATATGAATACGATAGAACAATTAACTGCCGAGAAACTTCTTAAAATAAAAGCGGTAAAACTGCAACCTTCTAATCCGTTTACTTGGGCATCGGGTTGGAAATCCCCTATATATTGCGACAACAGAAAACTAATGTCGTATCCTGCAATTCGGAATTTTATCAAGGTAGAATTCGCACGAATCATTCTTGAGAAATATCCTCAGACAGAAGCGATTGCCGGCGTTGCAACCGGCGCTATTGCTCCGGCTGCGTTGGTTGCGGATATGTTGGGTCTTCCGTTTGTGTATATTCGATCTGCGCCGAAGGATCATGGATTGGAGAATCTTATTGAGGGGGATCTTAAACCCAAACAAAAAGTCGTGGTGATTGAAGATTTGGTTTCTACAGGTCATAGCAGCATGAAAGCCGTTGAAGCCATTCGTCGCAATGGTTCCGATGTGCTGGCTTTGTTAGCTGTTTTTACTTATGATTTTCCCGTTGCACGAGAGAATATGGAAGAGGCAAGGGTAGAACTTACAACGCTCTGTAATTATGATGCTATTTTGGATGAAGCCTTACGCACCGATTATATTGACGAGTCGGAGCTGAAAACCCTGCAAGATTGGCGGAAAGATCCTGAAAACTGGAATAAGACAAATCAATAGGAAATTGAATGACGGAATTTGTAAGCGATGTAAAAACCATATCGCACAGTAGTGTGGATGTGTATCGGGTGCTTTCCGATATGAGTAAATTGAATTTGGTCAAGGATCAGATTCCGGAAGATAAGATAGAAGGATTTACATTCAATAAGGATAGTTGTTCATTTAAGATCAATCCGATCGGTGAAGTTAAGTTTGATGTAGTGGAACGCCAACCGAATAGATTGGTCAAATTTAAATCGGGAAATTTACCTTTCGATGTTTTTTTATGGATTCAGTTGGTGTCTAAAGAAGAGAAAGATACGAAAATGCGATTGACCGTTCGTGCTGATTTAAATCCTATTCTTAAATCGATGATTTCAAGGCCAATGAAAGAGACTTTGGACAAAGTAGCGGATATGTTGACGAAGTTACCCTACGACCGTATTTAAAACTATCGGCAGCGTAAATTTAACTGTATCAAGATTTATTTTTTGCAACTTCGTTCCCTTTTTCTTATTAACGGGTAAAGTTTGATTCGGAGTTTGGAGGGGCGAGATAAAATTATAAAAAAGGAGGGAAGTATAATTTTATTTTTTCCCTCCTTTTTTAAGAAAAGAGTTATTCTAACTCTTTGATCTTGATGTTTCGAAACCAAACCTCATCCCCATGATCCTGAAGGAGAATATGTCCTTCTTCTGCATTTCCGAAATTAGGCCAGTCTTTATATTTGCTATAAGCGACCAATGCATTCCACATGGGATTGTTCCTTTCGTATTCCAACAATTTTACCCCGTTCAGCCAGTGTTCGACGTGATTTCCTTTAACTACAATCATGGCTGTATTGAAAAATCCGTTGAAAAAGGGTTTGTTTTCCGGAGCGGGAATAAGATCATACAATGACCCTAATTTTCTGTTGCCTTTCACTCCTAGTTTGGCATCGGGATGATTTTTGTCGTCCAGGATCTGAAATTCACAGCCGATTGCTGATCCTTCCCCTTTGTTTAAATCAGGATCCACAAAATATTTGATGCCGCTATTTGCCCCTTCAGTGATTTTAAAATCTACTTTCAGTATAAAATTTTTATATTTTTTTGTTGTGATAATATCTCCTCCGTTGGTTGATTCACCTCCGCTTCCTTTCAACACTTTCAGGATGCCGTCCTCAATAATCCACCCTTTTTCAGGGAATCTCGATAATTTGGCTCCTCGCCAACCATCCGTTGTTTTTCCATTCCAGAGAAGTTTCCATCCTTCGCGTACTTCTTTTTCAGATAGGGTATTGGGGATAGCGTTGATTTGAGGGATTCCGTTTCGATCTTCAGGTGTCTTAAATTGATCGAGATTTTCGGTTAGGATGCGAATATTTCGCCAGCAAACTGTTTTTCCCGCGAGAGCTTCATTGTTCCCGATTCCGTGAACCTGTAAGGCTATAAATCCCGATTTGGTCATATCATCGATCAGGTCTGCACATGGAATTTCGTTTACCCATGTTCGAATGGAGTTCCCAATGGCTTCGATTCGAGCTTTATTCCACTTGTTTTTCTTAAAAGCTTTTTGAGCAAGGGGATTATAGGTGGATGGATAGATACATTCGTCGTTACCCGATTCAACAACAACAGCTTTTAATGTATTATAAGTTAATGGATAGAGCCAGCCGCGTCGAGCCTCGTCGTAAATACCTCCTGTCCACGCTCTTTCCGATGGATCTATTTCGAATTGATAACCGTGAACCCGTCCGTCTTGATAGTCCTTTAAACTGTTGCTTCTGAATTGTACTCCGGAATTTAATCCTTCATCAACTTTAAATTCAAATTCAAGAATAAAATCGTCGTACATCTTGTCCGTTGCCAAAAACGTATTGGGCGTTCCCATTTTCGAAATTCCAACAATGGCATTATCCTGCACCTTATATTCTGCTGTACCGTTCAATTTTGTCCAACCTTTCAGATTTTTCCCATTGAATAAATCTTGCCAGTGAGGTTCTTGCGCCGAAGCGGCAATAAATGCCGTCATCATAATGAAAAGGAATACTTGTTTTTTCATTGAACACATATTTTTATATTTTACATTTTATAAAATTCTTCCCAACCTTTACGTGGAGGGATTCCGGTCAAAAACGCATCGCCAAAAGCATCGTTAATGACATGTTTTGTTTTTCTGTCGAAAACGAGTTTTCGATTCAGTCGTTGAGCGGCCACGCCTAAACAAAATACCTGACATAAGGGTCCGCCAATTTCAAAGGGAGACCGCGTTTTTTCTTTTCCTTGGCATGCGAACAAAAAGTTTTGGAAATGGTTAGACGGACTTTTAGGCACCGGTGGTAATTTCTTTTCCATCTCTTTTGCTTTTTCTTCGGGAATGATCGATAGGGTTGTGCCATGTGATCCTCCTTTAAAGGTCAGTTCTTTACTGTATATTATTTTACCCGGGTTTAATTTAATGGGTTCGATTTCGAAACCGGCAACTTGTGGAATATTCGGATCAAGATCGGATTTGCCATATCCTTCGGGTAATTTTGGAAGGTTATTCACGCCGTCATACCATGTCACGGTAACAGGAGGCATCTCTCCTCGTTTAGGAAAATTAAACTGGATGGTACTAGCCATCGGGAAAAAGTAATCGTTGTGCCCATCTAGCTTAAGGGGAACGATTTCTTCCGGCAGTCCTAGGTCGAGAAATTCATGTACAGTGTCAAGGATGTGTGCTCCCCAGTCTCCAAGCGCTCCCATGCCGAAATCATACCATGAACGCCATTGTCCATAGTGGAAGTCTTTATTGAAATCGTGCCATAATAGAGCCGATAACCATAAATCCCAGTCCAATGTTTCGGGAATAGGTTCTGCCGGAGGAAATTTTTTAATGTTAGGATCCCATGAGTGCCACCGCCGAGAATTGTTCATATGAGCCGTTACGGCTGTTACATCTTTAATAATGCCGGCATCTTTCCATGCTTTAAACTGAAAATAGTTGGCTTCTGAGTGTCCTTGATTTCCCATTTGGGTTACCACGTTGGGGTGTTTCTTGGCCGCGTGTATCATTAATTCTACTTCGTGAAAGGTGCGACCCATCGGTTTCTCCAGGTATACATGTTTGCCCAGATTAATCGCCAGCATGGTGGCAGGGAAATGAGCAAAATCGGGCGTGGCGATGGCAACAGCATCGATTTCATTCCCCATTTTGTCAAACATTTCCCTGAAATCTTTAAATTTCTTTGCATTTGGAAATTTAGCCAATGCTTTTTGCGTGTGTTCAGCTCCAAGATCCACATCGCACAGCGCTACCACATTTGCCAACCCGGTTTTGTCAAATTCGTTGATGATGTCCCATCCTCTGTTGCCAATGCCAATATGGGCTAAATTGATTTTTTCGTTAGAACCCATGATACGACTGTAACTTGCTGCATTTGTTTTACCGGAAATCCCGCTTAACGCAAATCCGGCGGATGCTAATGCTGCGTTTCGTAAAAATTCTCTTCGTGTTGTCATTTTTTAATTTTTTTGGTTTTTGATAATTATCATATTTTTTTAATTTTTGGAGGTTTCGAAAAACTATTCCAATATAATTCCGCGGTTTGTTTGTCCATTTTTCCGTCAAAAACGATCATCCTGTACTTAAGGGTATAATCTTGAAAAGGCTTTATATCCCACGCTTCGTATCGAATGGGAACAAATTCGAAATAGAGGTCTCCTCTTCCGCCATTGGCATCCACAGGCCACACCCTCATGGGCTCGGGATGCGCTCGATTTAAGGGATGACTCAAAAATAAAATACCCGACCGGCCTTCATTGGCACCGGACTCTCCTTCGACAATACACCAGCGGGCTCTGCTTCCGTCAGCATCGGTTCTGGTTTTTCCCTCCGAAGTCAAGACGGTGCAATTCTCTTTTGTCCATCTTTCGGTAGCCCTGAACCCGATGCCTCCACCATAACGATAGGCATCAAATACGATTCCGTTTTTCAGCGGTGTGTTGAAGGAGACAGTGTAATCGATTACCCAAACTTTCGGATTTAGGTTCCATACACGGACATCCAATATCTCATTTAAAGCAATCTGATCTTCTCCCTTATTCCCAAAATCGATATGTTGCTGAAGAACTTTAAATTGGCTGAAGACCTTTCCCGACACTTCGGAGAGAAAGTTTGCAAACTTTACCGTTCCTTGCCCTTTGTTGAGATTCCAGAAATCCACTTCTCTTCCATCGATGTGAGTTAAGGTCCAGGGTCCCCAAATCCCGTAATGGTGATAATGATCCGGAGGCTGGATGCGGGTTAAAATCTCCCCTTGGGGTGAATATAGAGGATGAATGAACCCCGATCTTTTGTACAACGGATCAACGCCTTCGGGTGGATAGGTAGTCTTGAAACGGTATTTGAGAAC